>Ga0209640_10002362_pt1 | contig 16443 bp, 13 predicted proteins | sample RifCSP10_1_FD_184018 | JGI IMG/M metagenome (GOLD analysis project Ga0209640, IMG submission 184018) | Soil microbial communities from Rifle, Colorado - Rifle CSP2_sed 10_1 (SPAdes) (version 2) | ecosystem: Environmental > Terrestrial > Deep subsurface > Rock core/Sediment | place: Rifle...
CCCATTGGCGCCGGCGGCCTCGCTGCCCGGAACTTTCTGCCATCCCGTCGCCGTGTGCCACTCCCAGAGCTCGCCATTCTTCTCGCCGGACTGCATCACTTTCATGTTGCCGCCGCGCGGCAGGAAGTTCGTCGCCACGAAGCCGCCGTCGGGCAGGCCTCGCACCGAGTTGAGACCAATCGGATCGGGCGCCACGGCGCATCCGATCCAGGTCAGCACCGGCGTTTGAGGACGCGCATCGACCTCGAAGACCTCCACCGATTCCCGGCTCCCATGGGCGACGACGAACAACCGATGCACTGAGTTGTTGCCGGCATGGAGGTACAAGCCGTGTGTCTTGAACTTCGCCTTCGCCGCGGCGTCGGGGGGACCAGGGCACGTGTTGTACGTCTTGGCGTCCATCCGCTCCCTGGGCGACGCACCCGGATAAGCGACCGTTGACGTCCTGTCGCTGACGCGAACCAGATAGACGCCGCCGCTGCCGCCGAAGGCCGAGGCGACGACCCACTGCGATCCGGGCAGCACCACCAGGTCTTCCGGCGCCTGCAGGCCGCAGGCGAACTGCGTGTTTCCCGACGGGGAACACTCGCGGGGGGTCTGAGCGGCAAGTCCGATCGACCACACGGTCGCCAGCGTGAGCACGGTTGTCGTGAGTGTTCTCATTGACGGTTCCTCCGCTCGAGCCACGCGTTACTGTGCGGGCGAGGCTTCGTTGCGGTAGCGGCCGACGTACGCCGACTTCGCCGTCACCTTGCCCGCCATCGCCTTGAGCAGCTCATCCCGTCCCGACGTCGCCGGCAGATCCAGCATCGCGTTGAGCGCGTAGAGCTCGAAGACGTAGTGGTGGTAGCGGGGCCCCGCCGGGGCGCCCGGTCCGAAGTAGGCGTTCTGGCCCGCGATGTTGGCGCCCTGAACGGAGCCCTCGGGAAGCTTGCCCTCGGGAATGCCGCCGGCCGCGGCGGGAATGTTCCATGCGAGCCAGTGGAGCACGTCGCCCGTGTTGCCGCCGAACGCCACGTCGATGTCGTGGAAGATGATCGCGTAGCTGACGGTCCCGTCCGGCGCCCCCGAGAACTTGAACCCGGGCTGAATCCCACCGCGCCCTGCGTACTTCTGCGGGACGATGCCGCCATCGGGGAAGGCGTCCGTCTGCATCAACAGTGGCGGCAACCCGCGCCCGCCCCCGCGGCCCCGACCGGCGCCGCCGCCGCGGTCGCCTTGCTGTCCGGACAGGTTGGCGCCAAGCGCCGTCCCCACCATCACGGCCACAACGGAAACCACTAATCTCATTCGCATGAATACTCCTTTGGTCGTTCCTGAAAGCGGGAAGTTCAAGGGTCGAAGTCTGGAAGTAAGTGCAAAGTACTTGGAAACTTACTTTGAACTTCGACCTTCGAACTTCTCACTTTCAGCAAGGTTCATTTCGGCCGGCCTCTGTAACCCTCCGCCAGCATCGAGATCCTGTAGATCGTCATCGCCGTGTTACGAATACCCTCGCGCGTCGCCCACGGTTTACCATCCGGCCCCACGGCACCCATCTGAGGCACATAGAGCGTCTTCTTGTCCGGACCTGAGAAGGCGAGCGTGATCGGACGACGCGGTGTGGGAATCATGCCCAGATGCTTCCCCTCGGGAGACAACACGTGAACACCGAGGTTGCCGGTCACGTACAGACGGCCGGTCGAATCAACGGCCATGCCGTCGCCACCGCTGTCGCCGTTGAGCCCTCCGAAATCGCGCCGGTTTCTCGTCGAGCCGTCAGGCTGCACATCGAAGGCCAGGACCACGGTGTCGTTGGTCACGTACAGCGTCCTGCCGTCCGGGCTGAGCATGATGCCGTTGGAGCGGAGGTTCTGGTCCTCCACCGTGCTCACTACACCGTCGGCGCTCACGTGGAACGCTCCGCCGACGGTGAAGTACGCACCGCCTTTGCCGTCGGCCATCACGTCGTTCACCCGGCCGAAGGGCCTGCCGTCCTTGAAGCTGTTGGCCAGCATCCGGCGCTCGGGCAGGAGCATGCTCACCGTCGGCAGCTCCTGACAGGCGGTGCTGAAAGCCCTGGCCGTGTCGGTGCACGCCCGCTGCACGGCGAAGAGTCGACCCTGGGCGTCGAGCGAGACCGCGCCGGCGGCGTTCGTGTCCTTCACGTAGACGAACTCTTTGCCGCTGGCGTCGAGCTTGCGGATGGTGTCGGTCTGCTCCTGCGCGAACAGCACACCGCCGTCCGGCGTGCCGACGATCCCGTCGGCGGTCTCGAAATCCGCCCAGACGATCTCCCACTTCGCGCCGGCCGCGATGACACCGGGAATGGCGGTGACGACGGCCGCCCGCTCCCCGGCCAGGAGCTGCTGAGCGGACACACGCCCTGTCGTAAGGAGCGTGGCCAGGAGACAGGTAAACAGGGACATCGTTTGTTTCGTGCTCATCTCGACCGTGCGCCTCCTTTGGGTGCCTCAAGAAAGTTCGAAGTTCAAAGTTCAAAGTTCAAAGTTCAAAGTAAGTTTTCGAAGTGTACTTCAGACTTACTTCCCAACTTCCCACTTTGAACTTTTCACTTTCACCAGTCCTACTCGTCACACCGCATCGGACAGCGACGTGAAGTTGAAGTCGCGCACCCGCAGCGCCGGCATCAGACGGCCGGCGGCTGTCTGCTCGGGCCGCCCGATGTCTTCGAGTCGGTTCAGCATCAGGAGCGGGCTCTCGTTCCAACGGAAGTTCTTGAGCGCCCGCGTCACGCGACCCTCCTCGATCAGGAAGGCGCCGTCGCGTGTCAGCCCCGTCTGGAGCACCGTCCGCTGATCGAGGGCGCGAATGTAGAAGAAGTGCGTCACGAGCACACCGCGCGCGCAGTCGGCGATCAGCTGCTCGGTGCTCTTCGTTCCACCGGTCAGCGCGAGCCCACCGGCCTGCGGTGGGCCGGTCGGTTGCTTCCCCTGCTTCTGGGCCCAGAAGCGGCTGTAGGCCAGATTCCTCAGGATCCCCTTTTCGATCCAGACCACGCGACCAACGGGGAGGCCTTCGGCGTCGAACGGCTGCCCGCGAAGCGCCGGATCGGCCGGATCCGAATAGAGCGTCACGCGCTCGTCCACGACCCGCTCGCCGATTCGCGTTCCGCCACCGGGCTTTGAAAAGGCGCTGCGGCCCTCGTCCGCGTTGCGTGCGTTGAGCGCACCGGCGAGCAACGGGATGAGATCGGTGACGGCCTGTGGTTCGAGGACCGCCGTGTACAGGCCCGGGGCGATTGCCTGAGGATTGCGGCTCGCCACCGCCTTCTGCGCGGCCATTCGGCCGATCCCCGCGGCGTTCACGGCGTCCCAATCCCGCGAGCCGCCGTGCGCCCAGCCGCTGCCGGTCCCGTCCGGCGTGCGAGAGGTCACCGAGAAGTCGGCCTCCGTCGACCGGTGGTAGGCGAACAGGCCGTTGCTCGTCGCCACGGCGACAGCAACCGCGTTCGCTTCGAGGAACCCCGCCGTGAAGATCGCGCCAGCCGGCTTGCCCGCCTCGGTTGCGGCCCTGACGGCCCGCTCGACGGCGGCCGCCCTGGTCTCGGCATCGAGGTCGGCCGTGGCGGCGACGAACGCATCGACCGTCGTGTAGGTCTGCGGCCCGAGCTCGGGCATGAGCTCGGGATCCTCCGGTGCCAGGCGCGCGAGCCGGGAGGCCAGGTCGACCGTGCGTTTCAGCGAGGCGTCATCGAGGACGTTCGTGGACGACGAGGCCCGACGCCTGCCGAAAGTGACCCACACGGTGAGCGTCGTGTCGGCTGTTCCGCCTGACGTCGTGATGCTGCCGTCCGCGAACCGTGTGTTGCCGCTCCAGCGGCTCTGGACCGTCACACGCGTCTGGTCGGCGGCGCTGAAGGCGAGCACCCGCGCGGTCAGCGCCCTCGCGTCGTCGCGCGACAGCAGCGGCGCGCCGATCGATGAAGCGTCTCGGGTTCTCGGGTTCTCGGGTGCTTGGGTTCTCGGGTTCTCGGGTGCTGGGGTGCTTGGGTGCCGCATCATGCGCTCCGAGCCGTGTTGAGGATCGTCACATTCCGGAACCGCGCCGGCACACAGCCGTGGCTGACCGAGTTGCTCTGCGATGGCTCGCCTTTGCCGTCGTTGAAGGCGCCGCCCATCCAGTACGAGGACCGTCCACCAATCAGGTCCATCGAGTTCCAGAAGACGGGAGTGCTGCTCTGGTACGCCACATCCTTGAGCATTCCCACGATCTTCCCGTTGCGCACTTCGTAGAAGGCCTGCCCCGAGAACTGGAAGTTGTACCGCTGGTGATCGATCGACCACGAGCCGCGGTTCCTGATGAGCACGCCTCGGCTCGTGTCGGCAACGATGTCGGCGACGCCGATGTCCGCGGCGCCGGGCAGGAGCGACACGTTCGGCATGCGCTGAAACTGCACCGCGTTCCACGACTCGGCAAACGAGCAGCCGTGCGACCTGGTGACGCCGGTCAGCTTCCGGATGCGCGCAACCTGCTCACGGGTCGTCTGGTAGTCCCTGAAAATGCCGCGCTCCACGAGCAGCCACCGGTCGGCCGGCACGCCCTCGTCGTCCCACGCCACGCGCGAGAGCGAGCCTTCCTGCGTCCGATCCGCCTGCACGTTCATGATCGCGGGGCCGTACCGGAGCTGACCGAGCATCTTCTCGGGCGGAGCGACGAAGCTCGTGCCGGCGTAGTTGGCCTCGTCGCCGATGGCGCGATCGAGCTCCGTGGCGTGGCCGATCGATTCGTGGATCGTGAGCCACAGATTGGTGGGCTCGAGGATGAGGTCGTACTGGCCCGCCTCCACGCTCTTGGCGGTCAGTTTCTCGGCGGCGATCGAGGCCCATCGCTCGGCATTGCCAGGCAGATCGAGTGACTCGACGTACTCCCAGCCGAGACCGCGCGGCGCCAGTTCCGCTTCGTAGGTCTGGAAGTCGCTCCCGCTGGTCGCGGTGCACGAGAACGACGGCCCGACGCGAATCATCGTCTGTGTGACGCTGGTGCCTTCGGAGGTCACGAGCGTCTTCACCTCCCGAAGCAGCGCCAGGCCGGAGCTGACGAACCGGACGTTCTTGACCTTCAGCGCCGCTTCGTTGGCGGCAAGCAGCAGCGCGACCATGTCGTCGATCGGCACGTCGAGCGGGTCCCGTCGTACGGGCGTCATCCACGTGCCGGCGACCGGCATCACCGGAGCGAGCTCGACGCGCCGTTTCTGCACGGCGCGCGCAGCCTTCGACAAGCTGACGGCCTCGAGCGCAGCCTGACGCACGCCGGGGCGGCTCATCACGCTCGTCGCGGCAAACCCCCAACACCCGTTGACGAGCGTGCGCACACCGATCCCGTAGGACTCGCTGTCGCTCACGCCGGTGATCTGGCGTTCACGGGTCCCGACCGACTGCCGCCGGTAACGGCCTACGCGGACATCCGCGTAGGAGGCTCCGGTCGAGCGCGCCGCGTCGAGCGCCTCGGCGGCCAGCTCGAGGACGAGCGGATCCGCGCCCGGCGCGGTCACCGCTTGCGCGGCCGGCTCGAAGCGCAGGCCGGGCCCGGCGGCCAGCGCTGCGGCCGTGGCCGCCGTGGTCTTGATGAAGTCGCGTCGAGAGGAAATCATACTGAACCCTCGTTCACGCTTCTCACTTCTCGCTTCTCGGTTCGTGTTCAGTTTCATTTTCGTGTTCAGATTCGTGGTTCAGTGTTGATCGTTCGAATTCGGGCTCCATAGGAGGTCACGGACCACTTCCGAACCTCGAACCTCGAACCTCGAACACGAACCCCGAAATTGAACACGAACCGAGAACTGAGAAACGAGAAGTGTGAACGACGATCATCATTCTCCGATCCGTTCTACCTCAGTTCAGGGCCCACGCCCTCGGGCAGCGGAAACTCGTCGACGACCATCATCATCGCGACGAGCTGATAGGCCCCGAGCGTTCCCACGAGATCCACCACGCCTCTGTCGCCTCCCAGCACGGTTCGTGCGGCCCGCAACGTCGCGTCGCTCACCCTCTTGCTCGTCAGGAGCTCGTTGCAGAAGTCGTAGACCGCCGCCACGTCGGGCTCCATGGCGGGCGGCCGCCTGCCGTCACGCACCGCGGCGATCACGGCTTCGGAGAGCCCGGCGCGTTCCGCGGCTCGACGGTGGACGTACCACGCGTAGTGCGCGGTCCATGCCCGCGCACCCATGATGATCGCCAGCTCGGTGAGTTTCGGTGGAACCACCGAATAGCCGTCCCGTCCCGCGAAGCGCGAGTACGCGATCGTCTTCTGCGCGAGATCGCCGAACACCGGGCTGACCATCATCACGCCGAGCGACCCGCTGATGTCAGCGCGCGGTCCGCTGAGCACGCTCCGGACGAAGGCCTTCTGCTCGGCCGTCATCGCGTCGTAGGAGCTCGGACGAGGAATGCGGCCGCCACGAAGGTCCGCCACGGCCTTGCGCATCTGGTCGAGCGCCGGTTCCTCCACTCCAACGCGCACGCGTGCGCGTTGGGGGCCCGGTTCCTGCGTCCCGGCAGGCGCCTGCGCCCGCGCCGCGGCAAAGCCGAGGGCCAAGACCACGCCGATGAGGCCTGCGGTGTGAATCGGACGCACGGCTCCCCCCCTTCCCGAAAAGCGCGGTCCGCCTAAGAGAGACCGCGCGCGTCAACTCCCAACTCCCAATTCACAACTCCCAACGCAAACACGAGGTTCTTGGGATTTGGGAGTTGGAGGTTGGGAGTTGACGGGTGCCATGATACGCCGTCATTGCCAGTCAAGGCGTGAAAACACGTTATGATTCCCCCGCTCGAGGAGGGCCTCATGACCAGACCGATCGTGCTGGGCGTACTGTTCGCCGTGGGTGCGCTGTCCATCTCCGTCGCCGCCGTGCAGCAGGCACCGGGCCGCGGCGCTCAGCAGCCGGCGGCGCGAGTCGTCGAGGTCCAGAAACTTCGGACAACCTGTTCATGATGACCGGCGGCGGAGGCAACAGCGCCGTCTTCATCACGGCCGGCGGCGTCGTCGTGGTCGACACGAAGAACCCGGGCTGGGGCCAGCCGCTGCTCGACAAGATCAAGGACGTGACCGATCGGCCCGTGACGATGATCATCAACACGCACACGCACGGCGACCACGTGAGCGGCAACGTCGAGTTCCCCGCATCGGTCGAGGTCGTCACCCACGAGAACACGGCGAAGAACATGCAGGACATGCGGACGCCGACCGGCATCACACCGGCCGCCGGCGCGCCGGCCAATATCTTCAAGGAGAACAACGGGCGCGGCTTGCCCAGGCGGACCTTCAAGGAGTCGATGACGCTCGGCAGCGGCAACGACCGGATCGAGCTCCACTACTTCGGACGGGGCCATACCGACGGCGATGCGTTCGTCGTGTTCTCGGCCCTGCGGGTCATGCACGCCGGCGACATCTTCTCGGGGAAGAACCTCCCGCTGCTCGACGCCAACAACGGCGGCAGCGGCGTGGAGATCGGACGCACGCTGGCCAAGGCGGCCGCGCTGAAAAACGTCGAACAGATCATCCCGGGCCACAGCACTGTGATGACCGTGGCCGATCTGAAAGAGTACGCAGCGTTCAACGACGAGTTCGCCGCGGCAGTGCGAGCGGCCAAGAAGGCCGGACGCACGGTGGACGAGGTGGCGGGCTCGTGGACGATCCCGGCCAAGTACACCGGCTACGCGGCGCCACAGGCGGCGCGCCTCCGGGCGAACGTGCAGGTCATCTGGGACGAAACCAAGTAGAGTCGGCCCGCAGCCCGGCGCTCACTGAAGCGGCGGCAGACTGCAATCCACGCGCGATAGGTCAGCAGGGCGAGGACCTCTCGGGAGCAGGAAGTTCAGCCGGTTGAGCGGAGAGAAACCGCGCAGCCTGGCCGTCGCTTCTCGGATGTAGTAGCCAGGCGCAGATGCACGAACCGTGTACGTCCCTGGCTGCACGTTCGGCAAGTCGTACGAGCCATCCGCTGGAACCCTCGGGACGACGGTGTAATCGCCGGCGCTCGGGCCGTCCATCACTGTGACCAGAGTTGGCTCGCATTTCGGCACGTTCAGGTCGAAGTTGTCCTTCACCGTACCCGAGAGCGTGAACGACACGGGCTCGAGGCCGAGGTCAAGCGTCAATTCGCCTCCCGACACGATCCGGCGGACTGTCTGAGGCGCATAACCATCCTTTCTGGTAAGGAGCGTTACGGGAAGCGTGGGGCTCGCCGAAGATGCGCGGATCTCGTAGCCCCCTTGGGAATCCGTCCAAACGAACGTGTCAACCGAATGGTCATCCGAGAAGACGCTCACGCGGACGCCAGAGATAGGAACCTGATCAAGGCTGTCCAGTATCGTTCCGGAGAATCGATAATTCGGTGCGAGCGCTGCTGGCTCGCTGACAGTGAGCGCGGCGCTTCCGGTCACTGCCTGGTACGCCGCCCGGATCTCGGTCGAGCCGACCGAGACCGGCGTGACCCGGCCGGTCGCAGACACGGAAGCGACAGCGGGATTCGACGAGGACCACTGGACTTCGGTCGTGACCTCGCGGCTGGATCCGTCGGAGAACGCAGCAACCGCCGTCGCCTGATACCCGGGGTTCACAGCCACGAGGCCGACGGTCACCGAGGTCGGCGACAGCGCTGACGGTCCAGTCGGAGCGCCGGGTCCATTCTTGGTGCAGCCGGGCACCAGCGCCAACAGGCACAGCCCTGACAGGACACGGACTGATTCCGACCGCGCGCGGTCGACGAAGACGCGAAACATCAAAGAACTCGTCCTCGCTGAAAACCCTGCCTGGCTGCCAGCACAGGTTACACCGACCGAAGCGACATGAGCTACCGAAGTGGCGACGTCGACGAGCTACGAGTTTTTCGGCTTGAGGATGACGTCCACCGCGCCCTGAGCCAGCGGGTGGTAGCCATCCCTCGCCTTCGCGTAAATCCTCGTCGCGAGCGCCATCCCATCGCTCGTCGCCGAGAGGTCGCGGTACAGCGGCACGATCAGCTTCCGCCGCCCGATCCGGATCATGTAGCGCTCCATGGCTGGATAGGCCGCCGTGTAGCGATTGGCAATCGCGAGACGGAACCAGACGTGGGCGATCTCGGCATTCTGTGAGTCGGTCAGCGAGAAGCGGCGATCGAGCGCGCGGAGCCGGCCGATCTCCATCTGTCGCGGCAGCGCGTCCACGAAATGCATCCATTCCTGCGTCGACCACGCGGACGCCGTCTTCGCCAGGGCGTCGATCGTTCCCCCCGCGAGCCACAGGTCGCGCGCCTGCTCGACCTTGACGAGCGCGTCCGACATCGGAAGCACGGCAAACGCCGGCACTGTCTCGCTCTGGAGCCACTCCTGGATTTCGTCGTCCCGGACCGCCGTCGGATTGGCAGCCATCAACTGTGTTCGCAGGGCCTCCAGGAATTCCGCGGTCGTCACGGGCTGGAATGCGTGCTCGTCGAACCATCGCCGCAGGAACTGGTCGAACGCCCCGCGCCCGAACTTCGCCTCGAGAAACGACAGGAACAACGCGCCCTGCTCGTAGGGCACCGTCGAGTACGCCTCGTCGGGATCACGGCCCGCCAGGTCGGGTTGCAGAGTCCTGTCTCTCGCCACGGTCAGGTCCCGGCGCGACTGCGCGAGATCGCGCAGGCCGATGACCCCGTGCATCTCGGCGACCCCCTTGCCATAGGTCGCTTCGACGATGCGGCGCTCGAGGTAGGTCGTGAAGCCCTCATTGAGCCAGAAGTCGGACCACGTGGCGTTGGTCGCCAGGTTGCCGGACCACGAATGCGCCAGCTCGTGTGCGACGAGCGCCACGAGCGACTTGTCCCCCGCGATGACGGTGGGGGTGGCAAACGTGACCCGCGGATTCTCCATGCCGCCGAACGGGAACGACGGCGGGAGCACGAGCAGATCGTAGCGGCCCCACCGGTACGGACCGTAGAGCGCCTCGGCCGTCCTCATCATCGTCTCGGTGTCTTCGAACTCGCGCGCCGCCGCGTCGAGAAGCGCCGGCTCGGCCCACACGCCGGTGCGCTCGCTCATGGCCTTGAATCGCAGATCGCCGATGGCGATGGCAATCAGGTAGGAGGGAATCGGCTGCGGCATGCTGAAGTGGAACAGGCCGGTACCTGCCTCACCGGCCGTTCGCTCGGCGGCCATGACCGCCACGAGCTCGGCCGGCGTGCGTATCGTGGCCTCGTAAGTCACCCTGACGCCTGGCATGTCCTGAAGCGGGATGAACGAGCGCGCGTTGATCGCCTGCGCCTGGCTGAACAGGAACGGCTGCTTCTTGCCGGCGGTCTGGGCGGGCGTGAGCCACTGCAGCCCCTTCGCGGCAGGCGACGACGAATACGCGATGCGCACGCGGTCGGCGCCAGACGGCATCGTGATGCGGAGGGCGCTGCCGAAGGCGGGCGTCGCCAGGTCGAGCCGGTGCGTGGATCGGGTCCAGGGGCCCTCGCGCGTGGCGGTTTCGACCTGGCGTATCAGGAGATCGCGTGTGTCCAGCACGACCTCGGTGGCCTTCGGATCGCGGCGATTGAAGAGCAGCTCCGCCGTCCCCGACAGCGTCTTCGCGTCGAAATCAGCGGTCAGGTCGAGCACGAGGTGCGTCGCCACGAAGGCATCGACGTTGGCGGAGGTTGCCGCGTCGCGGGGCACGGCCCTGGCTGGTGACGCGACGTGCTGACTACAGTCGGCCATGAGCAGTATCGCCGCGGCTAGGCCGGCAGCTCGCCAGACGCTCGACTGCATGATGTGCTCCGGCTCTCGTTGCGCTCGATCATGGTAGAGAATCACGTCCCAGAACGCGATTATAGGCAATTCGCCAGCGTGGCTGAGAACATCCACCAGCTCACCGTCGACGCTGCGCTCGAGAGCGTTCGCAGCAGCACGAGCGGCCTCACGTCAGCCGAGGCGGCTCGCCGCCTGGTCCAATTCGGCCCGAACCGACTCGAGCGCGCGGTGCGGGTTCCACTCGCGGTCCGGTTTCTCCGGGAGTTCACACACTTCTTCGCCGTGGTCCTGTGGGTGGCCGCGCTGCTCGCCTTCGTCGCCGATCTGAACGAGCCAGGACAGGGCATGCGCGCGCTCGGACTGGCCATCGTCGCCGTGATCGCCGTGAACGGGCTGTTCTCGTTCTGGCAGGAGTACCAGGCCGAGGAGGCATTCCTCGCGTTGCAGAAGCTGCTGCCGCAGACGGTCACGACGCTGCGCGACGAGGCCGCCGTGCGTCTGCCAGCCGAGACACTCGTGCCGGGCGATGTCGTGTTCCTCGAAACCGGCGACAACATCCCGGCCGACTGCCGTGTCATCCAGGCATTCACGCTCCGCGTCAACACCGCGACCATCACTGGCGAGTCCCGCCCCATGGCGCGCGACGCCACACCGGCCACCGACAGCGACCTGCTGCACAGTCGAAACGCCCTGCTGGCGGGTACGACCGTCGTGTCGGGCAGCGGTCGCGCGGTGGTGCTGGCGACCGGAATGCGCACCGAGTTCGGGAAGATCGCGCAACTCGCGCAGGCAACCGAGGAAGCGCCGTCGGCGCTCCAGCGTGAGCTGACGACGCTCAGTCGCGTCATCGCCGCGCTGGCCGTGGCCGCCGGCGTCCTCGTGTTCGTGATCGGCGAAGCACTGGACGTCTCGAGATGGGCCAACTTCGTCTTCGCCATCGGAATCATCGTGGCCAACGTTCCCGAAGGGCTGCTTCCCACCCTCACGCTCTCGATGGCCATGGGCTCGCAGCGCATGGCCCGGCGCAACGTCCTCGTCCGGCGGCTCGCCAGCGTGGAGACGCTCGGAGCCGCAACCGTCATCTGCACGGACAAGACCGGCACGCTGACCGAGAACCGCATGGCCGTGCGATCCATCTACAGGCACGGCGGCCCTCTGGACGTGTCGGCACTGGCGGCGGAGGGCGGTGGCAGGCTGAAACGGTTTCTGGAATGCGCCCGGCTGTGCCACGACCTCAAGGACACGGGCCGGTCCGACGCGCGCTGGCTGGGCGATCCGATGGAGGTCGCCCTGGTCGAGATGGCCGCGCCCCTCGTCCCGGACGATGCCCCGAAGGTCGACGAGATCCCGTTCGACTCGGATCGCAAGCGGCTCGTGACCGTCCATCGCCAGGGTGACGGGCTGGTGCTCTACGGGAAGGGCGCGCTCGAGTCCCTGCTCCCGGCGTGTCGCTGGGTGTCGGATACCGACGGCCCACAGCCTCTCACGGCGGCGCGCGTGCAGGCCTTCACGGACGCACAGTCAGCCATGGCGCAGGTGGGCCTGCGCGTGCTCGCGTTCACCCATCGGAGCCTTCCCGACGCGTACGAACCGTCCCATCTCGAAGAAGACCTCGTGCTCGATGCGCTCGTCGGCCTCGAGGATCCGCCGCGCCCGGAAGTGCCCGCGGCCATCGAACGCTGTCGCCGCGCGGGAATCCGCGTGGTGATGGTGACGGGCGACCATCCACAGACGGCCGTCGCCATCGGTCGCCAGATTGGCCTGCTACCGACCGAGGATCCCGTAGTCCTCACCGGGGACGAGGTGCACCGCATGTCGGACGTGCAGATGTGGGCCGCACTGGAAGCGCCGCACGTGCTCTTCGCCCGCGTGGCGGCCGATCAGAAGCTGCGCATCGTGACGGTCCTCCAGCGGCACCACGCGGTCGTCGCCGCGACCGGCGACGGTGTGAACGATGCGCCGGCGCTGCGGGCCGCGGACATCGGCATCGCCATGGGAGTGACTGGCACCGACGTCGCGAGGCAGGCCGCGGACATGGTGCTGCTCGACGACAACTTCGCCAGCATCGTCAGCGCAGTCGAGGAAGGGCGGGCCGTGTACGCGAACATCCGGAAGTTCCTGACCTACATCCTGACGTCGAACGTGCCGGAGCTCGTCCCGTACCTGGCGTTCGCGTTCTTTGGCGCCCCCCTCGCGCTCACGATCCTGCAGATCCTGGTGGTCGACCTTGGCACCGACATGGTGCCCGCGCTCGGGCTCGGCGCGGAACGGGCGGAGCCCGGAATGATGGATCGCCCGCCGCGGTCGCGTCACGACCGCGTCCTCACGCCGGCCCTTCTCCTGCGGGCATACCTGTTTCTTGGCGGGCTCGAGGCCGTCGCGGCCATGATGGCCTTTGCCTACGTGCTTCCGAGGGGGTACGTGCCGGCGACGACCGCCTGCCTGGGGGCGATCGTGGTGATGCAGATCGTCAACGTGCACCTGTGCCGCAGCGACAGGGAATCGGCCTTCCTGTCCGCACGTCGATGGAATCCGCTCATCGTGGCCGGCATGGCCGCGGAGATCGTCCTGCTGCTGCTCATCACCTACACACCGGCCGGGAACGCCATCTTCGGCACGGCACCCATCGGCCTCGACGTGTGGTTGTTCATGCTGCCGCTGGCTGTCGCAATGCTCGTCGCGGAGGAGCTGCGGAAGTGGATCGTACGCCGCTCCCTGCGTCAGTCGGCCGCCACGCGCGCGGCGAGGTAGTCGACGGCGCTCGCCAGGCTGGCAAGCATCTGATAATCCGACTCGGGGACGTCGACACCGAGCTGCCTTTTCAGCTCGATGACGAAGCGAAGGAAATCCATCGAATCGAGGTCCACCTGATCGCGGAGGGCCACGTCGGTCGCGAGGGAGGCTGAGGCGATCTCGGGCGCCACGGTCGAGAGCGCCTGCACGACCTTCTCCTGGATCTCCGTACGCGTCATAGCTCGCCTGGCGCCTGCAACCGGCGCTCGATGGCCGTCAGGAATTGCCCGGCGCGGCGGCCATCCACGGCACGATGATCCGCCGAGAGGGTCGCCGTGAGCACGGTCCGCGCTTCGATACGGCCGTCGACCACCCACGGCCGGGGCGCCATGCGGCCGAACCCGACAATGGCCACCTGCGGCGGGTAGATGACGGCGAACGCCTCGTCGACGCCGAGGTCACCGAGATTCGTGACCGTGATCGTCGGGTCGGCAAGCTCGGAGCTGCGCAGGCTGCCGCGGCGCGCGCGGGCGACGAGATCCATCAACTCGGTCATGACCGTGTCGAGGTCCTTCTGATCCGTGTCGTGGATGGCTGGAGCGACCAGGCCGCCCTCACGAAGCGCGATGGCGCAGCCGACGTGCACGCCCGCACCAGGCCGGAACGCCCCATCAACCCAGAACCCATTGAGGCCTGACACGTCGACTGCCGCCCTGGCGACTGCCTTCACGAGCAGCACGACCGGAAGCAGCCGCCGATCGACTGCGCGCGTCTGATTCGCCGCCGCGAGCCACGCGAGGGCATTCGTCATATCGACAACGGTCGACAGATAGAGATGCGGTATCTCCCTTTTCGAACGCGACATGGCCGCGCCGATGACCGAGCGCATGGCCGCCATCCGGTCCGCCGGCGGCGGTGGAGTTGTGGCCACGTCTGACCGCGCGACCGGCCCGGCCCGGCCCCGCGACGCTGCGCGTTCGACGTCGTCGCGGGTAATGGCGCCGCCGGGTCCCGTGCCGGTGACGCCGACCAGATCGACCTTCAGCGCCTCGGCCGCCTGACGCGCCCCGGGAGAGGCCCGCACGACCTCACGGGGCGGCGAGATGGGCGGGGCAGCCGCGGCGCCCGGAGCGTCTCCGATAGCTCTGACATGCGCCAGCGTCGTCCCCACCGGAACGTTCTGTCCGGGCGCAATGAGCACGCGATCGAGCACTCCGTCCTCGAACACTTCGATCTCGATCGCGCCCTTTTCGGTGTCGACGATGGCGATGATGTCGCCGCGTCTCAGTTGGTCGCCGGGCTGCTTCAGCCACTCGACCAGTGTGCCGGCTTCCATATCGGCGCCGAGCGCGGGCATGCGGAACTCGGTCACGCAATCGCCTCAGTGCAACAAGGTCCGCGCGGCCGCCGCGATCGAGGCGGCCTGTGGGAGCGCGGCATCTTCGAGGTGCTTCGGGTAGGGGATCGGAATCTCCATCGTGCACACGCGCGCAATGGGCGCCTCCAGCTCGTAGAAGAGCTGCTCCGACAGGCGCGCGGCGATTTCGGCTGACAGACTCCCACTGCGCCACCCCTCATCGGCGATCACCACGCGGCGCGTCTTCCTGGCCGAGGCTTCAATCGTCGTCATGTCTAGCGGACGAAGTGTGCGCAGATCGATGACCTCGGCGTCGACGCCCTCCTGAGCGAGCACGCCCGCCGCCTCGATCGCCTTGTGCAGGGTGGCGCCGTAGGTCACGATCGTCAGGCCGCTCCCGGCACGGCGCACCGCGGCGCGATCGAGATCGACAGCGCCCGCCGTCGCCGGCAGATCGCCCTCCATGTTGTACAGCGTCTGCGGCTCGAAGATCAGCACCGGATCGGGATCCTCGAGCGCCGTCCAGAGCATGCCCCGTGCGTCCTCCAGCGTCGCCGGCGTTACGACGCGGATACCGGGAATGTGCGCGAGCCACCCCTCCAGGCTGTGCGCGTGCTGTGCGGCGAGCTGGCGACCGGCGCCGGTCGCCATGCGAATCACGAGCGGCACGCTGAACTGACCCCCGGACATGTGCCGGATCGTCGCCGCGTTGTTCACAATCTGGTCGAGCGCCAGCAGGCAGAAGTTCACCGTCATGACCTCGACGATCGGGCGCATGCCGCCAAGCGCCGCGCCGATGCCCGCACCGACGAACGTGGACTCCGACAGCGGGGTGTCGCGGATGCGGTCCGGCCCGAACTCGGCGAGCAGCCCCTTGCTCACCGCGTAAGACCCGCCGTACTTCCCCACGTCCTCGCCCATCAGAAAGGCGCGCGGCTCCCGCTGGAGTGCCTCGCGCAGGGCCATGCGCAGCGCCTCTCGGTAGGTGACGGGGTCAGACCCCTTGCCTCGGCTCGACTCAAGAGATCTGACCCCTGCACCAGTCGTCCCCACATGACCTCCTACGTCAGCGGTCGCGTGTACACGTCACGGGCCAACCCCTCGATCGGCTCCCATGTGCCGGACTCGGCAAACGCGACGGCCCGCGCGATCTCGGCCTCGACCTCGGCGTCGAGGGCGACACGGGACGGCGCGTCGAGCACCCCTTCCGCGTCGAGCCGCTCGGTGAGCAAGCGGATCGGATCGCGCAGCTTCCACTCCTCGACCTCTGCCTTGTCGCGATACAGCTCGGCGTCGAACATCGAATGCGCACGGAACCGATACGTGCGGTACTCCAGCAGATGCGGACCCGCGCCCGCCCGGATCCGGTCGGCGGCCGCGCGCGTCGCGTCCTCGACGGCCACCACGTCCATCCCGTCCACCACCGCGGACGTCACTCCGTAGACCCGGGCCTTCGCGGCGACGTCTGTCTGCGACAGGGCACGATCGATTCGCGTACCCATGGCGTAGAGGTTGTTCTCGCACGCAAACAGCACGGGCAGCTTCCAGAGGGCGGCCAGATTCAGCGATTCGTGGAACTCCCCTTCGGCGACGGCCCCGTCGCCGAAGAAGCACGCCGTCACACGTTGGCGACCACTCAGCGTATCTGCCAGCGCGAGCCCG
>Ga0209640_10002363_pt1 | contig 16442 bp, 14 predicted proteins | sample RifCSP10_1_FD_184018 | JGI IMG/M metagenome (GOLD analysis project Ga0209640, IMG submission 184018) | Soil microbial communities from Rifle, Colorado - Rifle CSP2_sed 10_1 (SPAdes) (version 2) | ecosystem: Environmental > Terrestrial > Deep subsurface > Rock core/Sediment | place: Rifle...
CTCTCCCGGACCCGGCGTAGTACATCAGCACCGTACCGATAAACGCGAGCGCGATCCCCACTGATGACAGGATTAGATACTTATAGGCCGCCTCGAGAGACGCCCGCGTCTGGTGCAGGTTGACCAGAAAGACCGTCGCCAATGTCGTACCTTCAACCGCGACCCACATTATGCCCAGGTTGTCCGTGGTCACTGCGAGCAACATTGTGAATATGAAGGTCTGAAACAACGCGAAAAACAAGCGCACTCGGCCCAGACGTGAGCGGTCGAACTCGGCACGGATATATCCGAGGCCGTAGAGTCCGGCGATTGCCCCGATGGTGGTTATCAGCACGATCATCAGCGCCGATAGCGCATCCACGCGAAGCAAACCGCCCATTGCCGTCACCGCCGCTGCGGACTGCATATGAGACTGGCCGTCGCGCCACACGCGAAGTGCTACCGTCAGCCCCGCGCCTAGCCCTCCTATAGTCGCAACTGCTTGGATCGTCTCGATGAGAAGGCGCTGTCGCGCGAGCACGATGAGACCCGCAGCGATCAGAGGGATGAGCAGAAGGGATACGACTATCATCCCTTCAATCCCCCTAACTGGTCCACCTCAATCGAATCGAAATTCTCTTTTATTCGGTAGATGAATACCTCCATGACCAGCACTGCGACGAGAACGTCGAGAAAGACACCCATTTCGACTATGAACGGGACGCCGTACGTAGTTAGCAGCGCAAGCAGGAATATGCTGTTCTCAAGCATCAGGAAACCAAGAATCTGCGTCAGCGCGCGCCGCCGGATAACCATGACGAAGAGGCCGATGAGCACCCCGGCGAAAGCGAGCGGTATGGTGTCGGCCGTCGGCAACGGGTTCAATGCGGCAACGGGTTTCATTATGTAGAAAGCGATGACGACTAACAGTCCGCTCACCACCAGGGCCGCGGGCGTTCCGAGATAAGGCGCAACCGCGCGCTGGATACCTATCTTCGTTACGGCGCGGTTAAGTACGCGAGGGATCATCAACACTTTGATCAGCACGAGGGCCAGCGCCACGCCGAACAACTCCGTGCTGTGTGTAAACCTGGCGACGACGCCGGCCAACAGGGCCAGAATGAAGGACTGGACCGCAAACAACCGCACTTGTCCTGCCAGATCCCGGCGCACGATGAGAAGGAACGCCGTCCCAAGAACTGCGAACGAAAGCAGGTTGACCAGTTTTGGAAACACTCCCAACATTTCTACCTCCCGGTCGTCGTCTATCTCACGAAAAAGAATGAGAGCACGGCCAGCAGTGCCAGCGTGAGCGAGCCGCTTAACAGCTCCGGTACCAGGAACAGCCGAAGTTTTGCCAGCGATGTTTCAAGCAGCGCGATGATTGCGGCAAGAGCGCTCACCTTCGCCCCGAGCGCCACAAAAGCCAGACCAAGTGCTCCCGGTGTGCTGGTCGCCGCTACTCCCCAGGGAAAGAACAGATTCGAGAGCAAGACTAGAAAGAGCAGGAGCTTCATTGCTGCGGCCCATTCAACCAACGCGAGGTGGCGGCCGGAATACTCCAGTACCATGGCCTCGTGAATCATCGTCAGCTCGAGGTGCGTAGCCGGATTATCAACCGGCAACCGCCCTGTCTCCGCCAGCGCGACTACGAACAATGCGATGAATGCCAGGAGGTGCCCTGGGTTTAGAAGTAAGAGCGACTCGGTCGTCCCGCGCCTCACGATCTCGTCGAGACTCGTACTCCCGACGCGTAGCGCGATGGCGAAGATCGCTATCATCACCGTCGGCTCAGCTAGAGCAGCTATTACCATCTCGCGGCTGGAACCCATACCCCCGAACGCACTTCCCGCATCCAGCCCCGCAAGCGCCAAAAAGAACGTTGCGAGCAGGAATAGGTACATCAAAACGATAATGTTCCCGATGAACCCCAGCGGCGTGTGCGTGGTTAGTATCGGCAGGAGTAGCGACGCCAGCAACATCACTGCCGCGAGTAGATAGGGCGTGAACCTGAAGATCCAGGAGGTGTTCTCTGATACAACCGCTTCTTTCGCAAGCAATTTGCGCAAATCGCGGTAGGGCTGAAGCACGCTCGCGCCGCGTCTGCCCTGCAACCGCGCTTTTAGTTTGCGCAGCAACCCTAAAAGCAGAGGCGCTCCCAGGGCGACCACGAGAAGTTGAATCACTTCGATCAGTATCTTAGTCAACATCGGCTATCGAGTCGTCATCTCGCAAGCATCACCAACACAAGCAGCGCGATAAGAACATACAGCAGGTAGACATGGATGTTGCCGGACTGCAAGACGCGCGCGCGCTCGGCAAGGAACTGCGCAAGCCGCCTAAGCGGGTTATATAGGGCTTCCTCCAGAATCGACCGCGCTTCATTGCGAAAGGCAATTGTCCGTACGAAGAAGCGGGACTCCGGGTGGAACTGAATGTCCAACTCTTTCACCGGACGATACAACAGGCCAAACACCCGCTTGAACGGATTGGCAAACGCCGTTGCCGTATACTCGAAGCGCGCGGTCTGCAGTGCGCGCCCGCACCCCCACGTCTCGTAATATCGACGCCGTCTGTTTGCCCCGGCAACGCGAAGCCCAACAGGTATGGCCGACAGCAGCGCCACCAGCGCGACGGCGATCCACAACGGTGAGACGCTTGCAAAAGAGTCGTTGGCCATTACCGAATTCCAACCGAAATGGACATCCGTCGGCGCGCCGGTCAGGACGGATACCGCTTTGTTCAGGAAGAACAGCACGCCAAACGGCGCGACACCAAACGCCACACACGCAAGTGCCAGCAATGCCATAGCTGCGCGCATAGTGAAATCGACTTCCCTCGCCTCTCGGGCGTGCTCGCTGCGTGGCAGTGCGAGGAAGCTGATGCCGAATGCCTTGATAAAACAGGCCGCGGCGAGGCCGCTCGTTAGCGCCAACGCGGCCACTGACAAGACAAAGATGAGGTTCGCGGCGCTTGATGAAATCTGGAAGCTGAGCAGAAGGGACTGGAATGTCAGCCACTCGCTGATAAACCCGTTGAACGGCGGAAGCGCGGCGATGGATACCGAGCCGACCAGAAAGCAGACCGCAGTCCACGGCATGCGCTTGATAAGTCCGCCCATCTCTTCCATGTTGCGAGTGTGCGTTGCGTGCAGAATTGCGCCGGCTCCCATGAAGAGCAAGCTCTTGAATGTCGCGTGATTCAACGTGTGATACAGTCCAGCGATCAACGCCAGCCCCGCCAGCGCGGGAAGATTGTAGGATTGAAACATCATACCCGCTCCCACGCCAAGCAAGATTATGCCGATGTTCTCTACACTGTGATAAGCCAGAAGCCGTTTCAGATCGTGTTCGACCAGCGCGTACAGGACACCGAGGATCGCTGAAATCGCCGCGACAACCAGCACCGCGCCACCCCACCACGCAGGACCTGTAGCCAGCCAGTCGAACCCGACACGCACAAGGCCATACACGCCGAGCTTGATCATCACCCCGGACATCAAAGCGGAGACGTGACTCGGCGCGGCTGGGTGTGCCCGCGGAAGCCAGATGTGTAGAGGAATGACTCCCGCCTTCGAACCAAACCCGAGAGCGAGAAGTAGGAAGACCGCATGCCGCGTTGTCCCGCCGATCGCCGGTGACACGCCGCGCCAATCGGCAAAACTCATGCTCCCCGCCGCGCGGCTCATCAGCAGGAATCCAACGAGCAAGCACGCAAACCCCGCGTGCGTCATCACAAGATAAACCCAACCCGCAGACTCCGTGTCTCGCTGCTCGCTCTCTGTCATCACAAGAAAATATGACGCGAGAGCCATCGCCTCCCAAAGCACCAAAAAAGTCAGCACATTGCGCGCCAGCGGAACCAGCACCATCGCAGCCAGAAATGCGTTGAACGCCAGCCCCATTCCTGCCAGCGAATGCCGCTTCTCGTACACACGCGTGTAGCCGAGCGCATACAACGCGGATGGGATCGCGCCGACGGCTATAACAACGACGAAGAACGCGCTCAGACGGTCAATACCGAGTGCGACGCCACCGATAGGCAAGAGTCTCGGGATGACCACCTCGAACGTGCCGCCAGCCGCGCCGGCCAATCCAAGCCCCAGCGCAACGGTCGCACCGAACAGGGCAAAAGTGTTACCCAGGACGCGCGCAAGTCCGGGGCGGGATCCCGCCAAAAGAGATCCGACCGCTCCCGCCGCAAAGAAGAGGAGCGCCAGCGCTAGCGCTCTGAGCATAACTGTCTCGCTGATTGTCATTGGTGATCGGAGGTCCGTTCTCGATCTTGATTCCTGGCAATCATCCGTGCGTTTGAAGGGCCGCCAGTATTCCGGCAAGAACCGTCTGCGGCGTGGGTGGGCAACCGCGTACGATTACGTCTACCGGGACTACCGCCGAGACGGGCCCTATCACGCCATAGCCGCCGGCAAAGACTCCGCAATCAATCGCGCAATCGCCGATGGCTATGACGATCTTGGGCTCAGGGGTCGCGTCGTAGGTACGCCTGAGAGGGTCAGCCATATTGCGAGTCACCGGGCCTGTTACGAGTAGGCAGTCCGCGTGACGCGGCGAGGCCACGAAATGAAGGCCGAACCGCTCGACGTCATAGTAGGGATTGTTGAGAGCGATAATCTCGAGCTCACAACCATTGCACGATCCGGCGTCTACCTCGCGTATGTGCAGGGAACGCCCGAGCACCCTTTGAGCCCACGCGTCGATCTGCCGACCAATGACCTCAACTTGCTCTTCGCTCTCGGCCCGAACAAGGGGTTCGGTTACTACTGGGGTGCGCAGGATCTTCTTGAGCAACATCATCTCAACCGTAGTCTCCAACGCGCCAGTTCCCAAGCACGGCTGAATCCACGCCGCCGCGTCCCGCCCACCTATCACCGTGTCTCAAAATACAGGAAGCGTGCGCAGGAGGCGCAGTTGATGAACTCGCCTGACTTGGCTTGCTGAAGGCGAACGGCGGCCACGTTCAAATGACACGCGGAGCAGCGACCCATCCGAATCGCCGCAAAGGCGTTTCCCTCTTTTCTTCCGGCCGGCCTCGACAGTAAGCGTTCAAGCAAGACCTGCGCCTGTGGCTGTTGGTCGAGCAGTTGTTCGCACAGTCGCTTTACCGAACTCTCATCTGAGTTCGCGGAATCCTGTATTCCCCTCGACATTATTCTCCTTGCTGCGAATGCTAGCGTCTGGCTATCCTAACCGGTTTTCGCGACTCGATCTCCTCCAGCATGCTTCGCACCCCAATCAGATGGTTGTTGAACAGGTCCTTCGCTACGTCTAGCAGTTTGAAAACGGTCTTGTCGCTCACGGAATAATAGACGTTTGATCCTTCTTTGCGGGCGACGACTATGTTCTTGTTGCGAAGTACCGAGAGTTGTTGCGATGCGTTTGCCGGTTCGACGTCGAAATGTTGACTGATTTCATTGACCGTCAACTCCCCGTCGCGAAGGGCGTCCAGGATGGAGATCCTCAGGGGGTGCGCGAGCGCCTTAAAGAACTCCGCCTTAAAATTACTGAGCTGTTGTCTCATCGTGTGCCTTAAATCACGCCCCTTGCAGATATCCGAATATTCGCATTCTCATAGATGCTAAGCTCTGTCCCCGCGCTTGTCAACGGAGTTTTGCGAGGACACCTTCAAGTGCCGGTGGCTATTGGACGACTGGGGATTGCGCGGTGGAAGGAACAGACAGCGGTTTGCGAACCCGGGGGCGCGGTGGCTGGCGCCTCACTCGAAGGCCCGGAGCCCCGTGAGTTGTTCGCCCAAGACCAGCGTGTGAATCTCATTTGTCCCCTCATACGTGTACACCGATTCGAGGTTGCACATATGACGCATGATCGGATATTCACCCGTGATCCCATTGGCCCCCAGCACGCCTCGGCACGTGCGCGCGGCCTCCAATGCCATCGCCACGTTGTTCATCTTTGCCAATGAGATGTGCGCGGGTTTGATTCGCCCGTCGTCCTTCATTCTGCCGAGGTGCAGGCACAGTAACTGCGCCTTGCTTATCTCTACCATCACATCGACGAGCTTCTTCTGGGTCAACTGGAATGACCCGATCGGGCGGCCGAACTGTACCCGCTGCCTGGCGTACTTGACCGTGACATCAAGGCAATCCATCGCCGCGCCGACCGCACCCCAGGCGATGCCGTACCTTGCTTGCGACAAACACATCAGCGGACTCTTAAGTCCCTTGCTCCCGGCCAGGATGTTCGCTTCGGGTATCAAGCAGTCCGCAAAGAACAACTCAGAAGTCACCGATGCGCGGAGGCTGAGCTTATGCTTGGTCTCGCGAGCGCTGAAGCCCTTGGTGCCTTTTTCGACGACGAAGCCCCGCACAATGTCATCCTCCGTTTTGGCCCAGACAATGGCGATATCGGCGATGTTACCGTTTGTTATCCATGCCTTCGATCCGTTTAACAACCATCCGTCGCCCACCCGTGTTGCTCGCGTCATCATTCCGCCAGGGTCCGAGCCGAAGTTGGGCTCCGTCAGCCCGAAACACCCGATGATTTCCCCCGCAGCCATTCCCGGCAAGTAACGACGACGCTGTTCCTCGCTGCCGAACTGAAAGATCGGATACATGCAAAGCGCGCCCTGTACCGACGCGAAACTCCGGATGCCCGAATCCCCTGCCTCAAGCTCCTGCATCACCAGACCGTACGCAACGTTGTTCATGCCCGCGCAGCCGTATTCCTCCGGCAGGTTTGCTCCAAGCACTCCAAGCTCCGCGATCTTCGAGACCAACTCTGCCGGAAACCGACCTTCCTCGTAACACTCGGCGATTATCGGTCTTACTTCCGCTTCCACGAACTTGCGGATCGAGTCCCGCGCCAGCCGCTCCTCTTCGGTGAGAAGACTCTCGATGCCCAAAAAATCCATGCCTTCAAAACTCATAATCACCCTTTCGATGTGTAACCACCCACGTTCATCACTTGTATGATTTCGGCAATAATGGCGACCGCTATCTCCTGAGGCGAGCGCGCCCCTATCTCAAGTCCGATCGGCGCGTGGACCCGATCGAGGTCGGCCTCTACCGCGCCTTCTTCCTTGAGCTTGCGAAACACCGAAAGCACTCGCCTGCGGCTCCCAATCATGCCTATGTAACCGGCCCGTGACCCGATCACACCCTTCAAGCAGATCTCGTCAAACTGATGCCCGCGCGTCACTATGACCACGGCGCTTGAGGAAGATAGTTCGTCTGGCCGCACTGCATCCTCAAACCTGCGAGTTTCTAGTTGGATTCGCGGGTCCGGCAGCCGCTTTCTGGAGAGGAACTCTTCGCGGTCGTCGACGACGGTGACTCGATACCCGACCATCGCGCCCATCAATGCCACAGCCTGTCCCACGTGGCCTGCCCCGAAGACAATCAGCGAGGGCTTGCGCCGAACCACTTCCAGTATCACCTTGGAGGCCCGGCCCCCCTCATCAACTATCTCTACGACCTCCGCGTTCTTCCTTGAGGAGAACAGGCGCTCCGCGTAGGCGACGGCTTCTCTGAACACCTTCGGGTCGTCGATCGAGCCAAAGACGGACCCGCTTCGCGAGACGGCAACCTTCTCGGCCTTCAAGTCCGCGCCCAGATACGTGACCATCACGACCGGCTCTCCTGCGGCGGAACCCTCAGCGATGAAGCTCAAAAGCTGCCTGCGGTTCATTCGCTCCTTGCGATCTCGGGCGGGCTACTTCTCCTTTGGCATTTCGGATTGGTCTCGCGCCAGCAGATAGGCCGTATCGAGCAGTTTCACTCCGCTGCTGTCCGCAACCAAGTACTGCGACTTCTTCATCTGGTCAATACGCCACGCGCCGTTCCATAACCCTGCCGCCCCGTGTTGTCCCTTCTTGTTCACGCCGTAGAGGATCACGTTGAATTGCGCGAGCTTGTGCCGGTCGTTGCCGTAGTTTCTCGCTATGCGTTTTACCGCCTCCAGGCAGGCTTCCTGCGGAGTGGCTCCACGGCGCATCATCTCGACCACCGTGTGCGCGCCGTTCGTCTTTATGACCTCCTCGCCGCGCCCCGTCGCTCCTGCCGCGCCTACGTCATTGTCGACGCAGAGACCGCATCCGACCAACGGAGAATCGCCGACTCGGCCGCTGAGTTTCCACGCGAGTCCGCTGGTCGTCGTTACTCCGGAGATGTCGCCGCCTTCGTTCACGGCAAGACAGTTAATCGTCCCCTGCGGCGGATGTTTAATCACGCCAAGCACCCAGTCACCAAGATCCGGTCTCCCGAGTTCCTTGACGAATCCGAGAATCCGCCTTTCTTCACTGCTCAACTCGTTGGGCGGGGTCGCAAGACCGGGGCCCCACGAGTCCTTATTGCTCATTGCCTCCTTCCACGCCAGCCACGCGATCCTCGATTTCTCGGTCAGCAAATCCTGTCGCTTGAATCCGTGCGCAACGGCGAACTTAAGCGCGCCCTCGCCCACGAGAAGAACGTGGTCGGTCCTTTTCATCACCTGATAGGCGACCTTCGATGGGTTCTTCACTTCTCGCAAGCCGGCCACTGCTCCCGCCCGCCTCGTGGGGCCATGCATGACCGACGAATCAAGTTCGACGATGCCGTCCTCATTTGGGAGTCCGCCGTAACCGACTGTGTTGTCTTCCGGGTCGTCTTCATTGATGTTGACGCCGGCGATGACCGCATCAAGCGTGTCGACTCTATCAACCTTGATCATCTGAAACGCGCGCTCGACGGCTCGCTGCCCGTTGGCGCTGGCGATGACAACGGGCAGAGTGTCATTGTCTGCGGCCGCGTTGCTCGCCGAGGTGCCAAATCTCGATCCGGCAAGTCCCGCGATGCCGGCCGCCACAGAACCCTTAAAGAACCCGCGCCTGGATATCTTCTCGAACATTCATCTCTCCTGTCGAAGTATTGTTTTTTGGACTCCTGCCCCGATAGTCTCTCCGGCCGCCGAACCAAGGTGATCCGGGATTCCACTACCCCCTGTAACTCGGCCGCGCGCGAACGCGCGTGCCGGGGCGCAAGACCCGGACAACGATTCGTCTCTCGTGATCGCCTCTTTTGCTCGTAGGGTAATATCCGAGCAAATACTGATGCCTGAGCTCGTCGGCGATCTTGGCGAAAGCCGGCTCCAACTCGGTCAGCGTGTCGGCCCGCAAGACAACCCCGCCCGAATACTCGGCGAGTTGATGAAAATACTCGTCAGCCTCGCGGTACTGGCGATCCAGCTTTCGCATTTCCCTGTCCGCCTTGTTCGGAGGCTGACCGGCCATGCGCGCCAGCATCTTCCGCTCATTATCAGGCCGTGTGCCGTACCGTATAACATACGCGATGACGTCTTCGCTCTCGATTACGGCGTCGAGCGTATCTTCGGCGGCGATCTCGCTGCTGGCCGTATCGACGCCGTCGCTGAACACGACGACGGCCTTCCGCCCTTCTATCTCCCTCAACCGCTCCCAAACGGCGGTGTAAACCGCCTCATAAACCTGAGTGAATTCACCCGGCTGTATACCCTCGATGGCCCGCGAGAGCACCTCGCGATCGCCGGTCAGATCGCAGAGAACCTGGACGCTGTCATTGAAGCTGATCACCATCACCCGGTCCCGCGGCCTCAGGCTTCGCGTGAACGCCGTTGCCGCTGCCTTGATCGAATCGAGTTGCTCGATCGTTGATCCGCTCGAGTCAATCAACAGCGCCACACTGAACGGCTCCTCTACGGATCCAAAGAACCCAATCTCTTGCTTGACGCCATCTTCAAAGACCTCGAAGTCGCGTTGCGTCAAATCCGTAATATAGCGCCCGCCGGGGTCGCGCACAACTACCGGAACCTGAACGAGCGTCGTCTCCAGCTTGACCGGCTCATCCTGTTGCTGTCGCCCCCGCCCCTGCGTCGCTTCCGCCTCCGCGAGGACAAGACTCGAGGTTTGTGCGGCAATGATTGCCGAGCCAAACCAAAGCGCGAGAGCCAATGACGAACGCTTCATGATCTTCAACTCCCGGCAGCGCCCGCGCGCGTACTAACCGCGCCCGAGCGACACGTACCTGAATCCCGCCGCCCGCGCCGCCTCGGGCTCGTAAATGTTTCGCAGGTCTATGATGTTCGGCTCGCGCATCACGCTCTTGAGCCGGCCAAAATCGAGGCTCCTGAATTGATTCCACTCCGTCATCACGACAAGCCCATCAGCGCCGCTCGCCGCAGCATACTCGTCTTCACAGTACTCGATCTTTTTCATTATGAGGCGCGCCGCGTCCATCGCAGCCGGGTCGTATGCGCGGACCCTCGCGCCGGCAGCCTCAAGGTCGCTCACTAACTTGATTGACGGCGCCTCGCGCAGGTCATCGGTTTCGGGCTTGAACGAGAGTCCCAGTATCGCCACCGTCGTGCCCTTCAAGTTCGGAAGCAGCTTCGTTATTCGCTCTATCATTGCCGATTTCTGCAGCTCATTCACCTTGAGGACTGCCTCGACGATCTTCAGCTCATAACCCGCGCCTCTCGCAAGCGCTGCCAGCGCTGAGGCGTCCTTGGGAAAGCAACTGCCTCCGAAGCCGGGACCCGGGTGCAGGAACTTGGACCCTATGCGCTCGTCCATACCCATGCCCTTCGACACGTCGTGCACGTCGGCGCCCAGCAAGTCACACAGATTCGCGATCTCGTTTATGAACGACACCTTCGTGGCCAGGAACGCATTCGACGCGTATTTGATCATCTCCGCCGACTCGGGCGTTGTGATGACGAAGGGCGTCTCGATCAAGTACAGAGGCCGGTACAAGTCCTTGAGTATGGCGATGGCCTCTTCGTCGACACAGCCGATGACGACGCGGTTCGGACGCATGAAATCGTTGATCGCAGCCCCTTCTCTAAGGAACTCCGGATTGGCTGCTATCGAGAACCGGCACGACGCCGTTTGGTTCTCCTCGATCGTGCTCTTGATGTACGCCGCTGCGCCCACGGGCACCGTGCTCTTGGTGACGATGACCTTGTAGCCGTTGAGCGCCTTTGCTATCTCGAGCGCAACGTCATGAATCTGGCTCATGTCGGCCGAGCCGTCTCCACTCGCCGGCGTACCGACCGCGAGGAACACGACAAGCGACTTCTCGACCGCGTCCTTCAAATCAGTCGAGAAAGCGAGCCTCCCTTCGCGCACGTTCTTTGCCACCAGTGCCTCAAGGCCAGGCTCGTAAACCGGCAGCTTACCCCGATTGAGCGCGTCGATCTTCCTCTCGTCTTTGTCGACACAATTGACGTACATACCGAAGTCGGCAAAACACGCCCCGGTCACTAGTCCGACGTATCCCGTTCCTACTACGGCGATGTGCATCCAAAACCTCCTACTACTCATGTCCTCCGAGATGCCGCCGGCGGATTCATCTCTGACATGAAGTAATCGACGGTCTTCGCCAGCCCTTCGTCCAGCTCGACTCGCGGCTCCCAGCCTAACAACCGTCGAGCCAAGCCGATGTCGGGTTGCCGCACTCGCGGGTCGTCAACGGGGAGCGGGCGATACTCGATGATGCTCTTGCTGCCGGTCAGGGCGATGACCTTATGCGCGAGCTCGATCACGGAGAATTCGGCTGGGTTTCCGATGTTGACCGGCTGATGGACGTCGTCCTCCGCGTCTTCGTTCCTCCTGGCTTCCGATACTTGTGTAGGTCCGCTATCGGGAAGCATCAACAGCCGCACGATGCCATCGATCAGGTCGCTCACGTAACAGAACGACCGAGTCTGGCGGCCGTCTCCGTACACCGTCAGAGGCTCGTTGTTGATCGCTTGCACGATGAAGTTCGAGATCACCCTCCCGTCGTGCGGCCGCATCCGACTGCCATAAGTGTTGAAGATTCTGGCGATTCGGGTGTCCAATCCATGAAAGCGGTGATAGGCCATCGTAATCGCTTCGGCGAACCGCTTGGCCTCATCGTAGACCCCGCGCGGCCCGACCGGATTCACGTGGCCCCAGTAGTCTTCGGTTTGAGGATGGATCTGCGGGTCACCGTACACTTCGGAAGTCGACGCGAGCAGGAATCGCGCCGCCTTCGCCTTCGCCAATCCGAGCGCCTTGTGCGTGCCGAGGCTCCCAACCTTCAGAGTCTGAATCGGCAATTGCAAATAATCGACCGGGCTCGCCGGCGACGCGAAGTGTACTACCGCGTCGAGCGGCTCGCCGACGTGCAGGTACTCGGTCACGTCCTGCTTCACGAACCTGAATGAAGCGTCGCCCAGGTGGTGTTCAATGTTCGCGGCACGGCCGGTGAGAAGGTTGTCGAACGCGATCACCTCATGCCCCGCCGCGAGCAACCTGTCCACGAGGTGCGAGCCTAGAAACCCCGCTCCGCCTGTTATCAGAATCCTCACGCCCTCGGTTCCCCGTTCTGAGTTCAAGCTTCAGCTTGCCCGTCTGAAACGTCGCCCTGGAGGTTGAACCCTGAACGCTTCATTATCGCCGCGTTGACCTCTCGCTGGCGATCATTCATAAAACGCCCGAATAGTCTCGACGACGTAGCTCTGTGCCGATGGTTCAAGCTCCGGATGAATCGGCACTGCCAGAACCTCTTCCGCCGCGCATTCCGAAACCGGCAAGTCGCCGCGCCTGTAGCCAAGGTCCTTGAAACAATTCTGCAAGTGCAGCGGTAACGGATAGTAGATCTCTGTGCCGATTCCCTTCTCTGCCAGGTGCGATCGGAGCCGGTCGCGATCCTTCACTCGGATCACAAACTGGTTATAGACGTGGTAGCAGTCCGTCCGCTCCGCCGGCAAGACGACCTTCTCGTTCTCAGTCAGCCCGGATTCCCCAAAGAACTGCCGATACCTCTGAGCGTTCGCGCGGCGAGCCTCGGCCCATTCATCCAGATACCGCAGCTTCACACGAAGTATCGCAGCTTGAAGCGAATCAAGCCGGCTGTTCATCCCGACGTAGTCGTGAAAGTATTTCTTCCTCGCGCCGTGCGCGCGCAAGCTCTGCAGTCTCTCCGCCAGTGCGGGATCATTAGTCGTTAGCAGGCCGCCGTCCCCTGCCCCGCCGAGGTTCTTCGACGGATAGAAGCTGAACGCCGCGATGGCTCCCAACCGGCCCGCGCGAGTTCCCGCGTACTCGGCCCCTATCGCCTGCGCGGCGTCTTCGATCACCGGCAAACTGTGTGTCGCGGCGATTTCGTTCAGTGAATCCATGTCGGCGCACTGACCGAACAGGTGCACCGGGATTATGGCCTTTGTTCGCTCGGAGATTGCCTTCTCAATCAGCGTTACGTCGATGTTGAAGGTGGACTCGTCGATGTCCACGAACACGGGCCGTGCGCCGAGCCTGACTATCGAACCGGCTGTGGCGAAAAAAGAAAAGGGCGTTGTGATGACCTCATCCCCGGTCCTTATGCCGTAGGCCATAAGCGCTAGCAGTAAGGCATCCGAGCCTGACGCGCAGCCAACCGCATGCTCGCACTGGCAATAGGCGGCGACTTCACGCTCGAACTCTCGCACCTCTGGACCAAGAATGAACTGCTGGCTGGTGAGAACGTCTCTGACGGCGGCTTCTATCTCGGGTCCGATTCGAGTGTACTGGGCCTTCAAGTCCAGTATAGGAACTCTCATCTGGTTATTGTCCTTGCTCAGGTGTTTTGCTCCATCGAAGAACGGGCGCCTCTGGCGTCGACGTCGTTTCCTGCAAGTGAGAACGGGACAATCATATTATCGGAAGCTAGCATGCCTCGTCAAAGGGGGCTTAGTTTGGTTCCTTGCTCTCGGTTACGGCCTCGTCTGCGGATAGCCACTTCGCCCGAAGTGGGTTGCTGATGTTCCAGCCTACGCCATTCAATACGCCGCCCCCGCTCATACCCACTTCACCAGAAGTGGGTTGCTGATGTTCCAGCCTACGGCATTCAAGACGCCGCACCCGCTCATACTCACTTCGCGAGAAGTGGGTTGCTGATGTTCTAGCCTACGGCACTGAGCATCCTCGACGACGCTCCACGCCTCACCATTTGCGCGATTCACCTCTCGCAGCTAACATCCATCGCCTATGATAACGTTGATCGGCGCGACTGGCTTCACAGGCACGCTCATAGCTCACGAGATTCACCGGCTTGGAATCTCAGCGCGGCTCGCCGCCCGTGATGAACACAAACTGGAGCGGCTCAACGCCGAGGCTGGTGGTTGTTTCGATCTCGCGACAGTCGATGTCACCGACCCCGCAAGCGTCGAGCGGGCACTCGATGGGGCCAGCGTCGTCATCAACTGCGCTGGTCCCTTTACCGATCTCGGCGAGCCCGTCGTCAGCCGGGCCGTGCGCCGAGGTATTCACTACGTCGATACAACCGGCGAGCAGGGCTTCATCAAGACCGTCTACGACAAGTACGACGACGAGGCGCGAAGCAACGGCATCGCGCTCGTGCCTGCCTGCGCGTTCGAGTACGCGCTCGGCGATGCGGCGACCGGGCTTGCCGTGGGAACGCCGGCGCAATGCGACAGTTTGGAGATCACCTATTCCGCAACGGGCATCGGCATGAGCCGCGGAACAAAAAAGAGCGTAATCCGAGCGATGTCGAGCGACGCGTTTCGGTACCGCGACGGAAAACTGGTCAAGCAACGTCCGGGCGAGAATTCCGTCACCGTGGAGATCCCGGGTGTCGGAAAGCGCAAGGCTTACTCGTTTCCGGGCGGCGAAGTTCTGATGGCGCCAAGACACATCGAGGTTCGCGACGTCACGACCTTCATGGTCTTCGGCGTTCCGAGATTCGTGCTGGCATCCGTGGAACGAGTCGCCGCGCTCGCATCGGGCTCGGCCTTCGAGCGATGGCTTGTCCGGCGCATCGACCGCGGGAGCTTCGGGCCGTCTCCCAAGGAGCGGCAACGCACCTTATTCACTATAGTCTGCGCGGCCCGTCGCGGGAACCAATCTCGGACGGTTACGGTTGCGGGCCGCGATCCATATGGCATTACCGCAGCGGTGGCCGTTCGCGTAGCCTCCATTCTCGAGCACGGCGACGCGCGAAGTCTCGGTGGAGTTTCCCCTTCGATGGTCGCGGGCGCGCAGCCGCTCATCGAGGAGACCGAACGGCTTGGGGTGAAGTGGGACCTCGGCGAGTGGAAAAACCGTAACTCGATTCCATCGACCTGACCCGCGCCCGAGGTCGTTCGTTACACGGCGAAACCGGCGTCTAACAAAAATGGGGAGAGGCTCCTGACAAATTCTGTAGGAAGGCGCTGACCCGCTCGCTCGGCTCCGCTCGTAGAGAACACATCTACAACAGTTAGTCTCAGATGTTCAGACCTCAACCGTTTGGCACTCGTCTTGCCAAACTCAATGACGAGCTTCGAAACGAAAGGGCCGGAATGATCAGGGTAACGGGGGCTACGCTGATCGCTTCGGCCCTTTTATACTTTTACATAGGTGACGCCGCTAATCGCTAGTCATGATCGGGCGCCGGCTTCGGTTGTTTCGCTCTCTTCGCCGCGAAGAAATCATTTATCCAGTGATACTGATTCACGTACTTGCTCGTCTCTGACCGGAATATAGGCTGGCTGAATCTCTTTGTGACGTACACGGTTCGCACCCGGCCGTGTGATCGCACTCTGACCTTCACCTTGCGAGTCACCGTTTTCGTCGGGCGCGTGTCCAGACTCGGCGACTCCATCCACTCCGTCTTCTCGTAGTCGAGAATCGTCAGAACGCGCCCGACTCCTCCATTGTAAGCCGCAGCCAGATAGGGCCCGACTCGCTCCGCCGGTATGTCCGTCCGCGTGCGGATCGCGTCCCAATCTGAATCGCACAGCAATATCTGCGACATTATCGCGTTCACCGGATCGCCAACGCCCATCGCAAAGCTCGGCATCAGCCCCGCCGCCGGATATTTCACTGCAAGCCGTGCGTAGGTCGACGGCATCATCTGCACCAGGCCCCGCGCGCCCGCCGGGCTGATCGAGTACGCATAGGCCTTCTCGCCGTTTGTGCCGATGATCGTCAGCACCTGCTCGACCAGCGATTTCGTCATGCCTGGCGACTTGAACATGGTCGGGTCGATGTGCTCGTTCATCAGCAGCACGGTCAGTACATCTCTGGGGATGACGTCGGTGACTCGCTGGTTGGGGAACGCGGCGGATTCAACTCGGCGCTCCTTCAATCGCGCATAGGCGCGGTTGATGAACTCGGCCTGGACTTTTATTCCGCGCGCGATCACTTCATCGGTCCTGATCTCGGGTGAGAATGGAGTGTAGACGGCTTCGATGGTATCGGGTCCGGGGCCGAACCTCCCGCCCTCATTCGATACGGGGTACTTGACCGCGAGGACCTTCCCGCCCGACGGTTCGATCACGGCGATGTCTGAATTAATCCCATTGTCTCGGCGGACGGCTAACGTGATGCCCGATGTCAGCACGTCGAGACCGGCGTCGCTCTTGAGCGCGCGCGCGATCTTGATGTGGCCCTTCGAGTCCATCACCGCGATCGCCATCTCTCGCGCGATGATGCCGATGATTGGCACTTGCTTGTAGCTCCGCCGCCCGACG
>Ga0209640_10002364_pt1 | contig 16438 bp, 16 predicted proteins | sample RifCSP10_1_FD_184018 | JGI IMG/M metagenome (GOLD analysis project Ga0209640, IMG submission 184018) | Soil microbial communities from Rifle, Colorado - Rifle CSP2_sed 10_1 (SPAdes) (version 2) | ecosystem: Environmental > Terrestrial > Deep subsurface > Rock core/Sediment | place: Rifle...
CCTGCTCGCCGCCTGCCAGGCGATGCTGTTTACCAACAATTCCACGCTGATCGCGATCAACGCGCTGGCGGGGCTTGCGCTCGCGCCGTACCCATTGCTCGCCACGCTACCGGTCACCTGCTGGGTGCTGGGCGGCGCGCTCACCACCGTCCCGGCCTCGCTCTACATGAAGCGGGTCGGCAGACAGGCCGGGCTGACCCGCGGCGCGGCGGTAGGAATCGTCGGCGCGCTCATCTGCGCGGCGGCGATCTGGATGCAGAATTTCTGGCTGCTCTGCGCCGGGACGCTGGTCTGGGGCACCTACAACGCCTTCGGCCAGTACTACCGCTTCGCCGCCGCGGAGGTGGCGAGCGCCGACTTTCGGGCGACGGCGATCTCGCTGGTGCTCGCGGGGGGGCTTGTGGGAGGGATCCTCGGCCCCACCACGAGCCGCTTCACGGTGGATCTCGTGGGGCCGAAGTTCATGGGCGCCTACCTCGCGCTCATCGTGTTTGCGCTCGCCGCCATGGCGCTGCTGCGTTTCATCCAGATCCCGAATCCGACTGCGGCGGAGCAGGCGTCGAGCGGCCGATCGATGCGCGAGATCGCGAGGCAGCCGAAGTACGCGGTCGCCGTGCTTTCCGGCGCGATCGGCTATGGCGTGATGAACCTTCTCATGACCTCCACGCCGATCGCGATGGGCGTGTGCGGGCATCCCTACGGCGACGCCGCGTTCGTCATCTCCTCGCACGTGATCGGCATGTTCGCGCCGTCGTTCGTCACGGGAGGGCTGATCCGGCGCCTGGGGCTGCTCCCGGTGATGTTCGCCGGGGCGCTGCTCAATGTGGCCGCGATCGCGACAGCCGTTTCCGGAATCTCCGTCGCGCACTTCTGGTGGTCGCTGGTGCTGCTGGGCGTTGGATGGAATTTTCTCTATGTGGGCGGCACGACGATGCTGACCGAAACCTATCGTCCCGAGGAGCGCGCCAAGGCGCAGGGCGTGAACGATTTCGCGATCTTCGTGATGATGGCGATCTCCTCGTTCACCTCGGGCGTGATCGTGACCAACGCGGGTTGGGAAAGATTGAACCTGGCGGCGCTGCTGCCGCTCGTGGCCGTCATCGTTTCGATTGCCTGGCTCGCGTTGCAGCAGCGATCGCGCCGCATGGCGCCGGGTACCTGAGCCATGCGCGCGCCCGCGGCGGTCGGCATGCGCCTGGAGGAGGTCGACACGCCGGCGCTCATCGTCGACCTGGATGCGTTCGAGCGCAATTTCTGCCGCATGATGGCGGCGGTCGCCGGGCGCGGCGTCCGGGTGCGCGCGCACGCCAAGACGCACAAGTGCCCGGAAATCGCGCGGCTGCAGGTGGCCGCGGGCGCGGTCGGGGTCTGCTGCCAGAAGGTGTCGGAAGCCGAGGCGATGGTCGAGGGCGGGATCGGCGACGTGCTGGTGTCGAACGAGGTCGTCGGCGCGGCGAAGCTCGCGCGCCTTGCCGCGCTTGCGCGCCGCGCGCGCATCGGAGTTTGCGTGGATGACGCGCGGAACGTGCGCGAGCTGGACGCGGCATGCGGCGCGGCGGGCGTGAAACTCGACGCGTACGTGGAGGTGGATGTCGGAGCGCGCCGTTGCGGCGTGCCTGCGGGCGAGCCGGCGGCCGCGCTTGCGCGCGAGGTCGCGCGGAGCGCAAACCTGCGTTTCGCGGGCTTGCAGGCATATCACGGTGCGGCCCAGCACGTGCGCGCGATGGCCGAGCGCCGCGCGCAGATCGCTCGCGCGGTTGAGGCGGCGCAGGCGAGCCGCCGGGCAATCGAGGCCGAAGGAATCGCCTGCCCGGTGGTCACGGGCGCCGGAAGCGGCAGCTTCATGTTCGAGATCGAGTCCGGCGTGTACAACGAAATCCAGCCCGGCTCGTACGTGTTCATGGACGCCGACTACGCCCGCAACGAGTGGGACGACCCCCTGCCGCGCTTCGAGCATGCGCTGTTCGTGCTGGCGACGGTGATGAGCCGGCCGGTGCCGGAGCGCGCGGTGGTGGATGCGGGGCTCAAGGCGCTGAGCGTCGATTCCGGACTGCCGCTCGTGTGGGAGCGGCCGGGGTTCGTCTATGCGCGCGCTTCCGACGAGCACGGCGTGATCGACATCGCGAGCGGCACCGCGCCCCCCGAGCTCGGCGACAAGCTCCTGCTGGTGCCGGGTCACTGCGATCCGACCGTGAACCTCTACGACTGGTACGTCTGCGTACGCGCCGGGCGCGTCGAGGCGCTCTGGCCGATCGCCGCCCGCGGCGCGATCTACTGAGGGGGACGGAGATCATGCGCGGCGGTTCTTTCGACCGCTACGGCTGGGTGGTGGTGCTGTGCGCCTTCACGCTCATGTTCACCGGCTTCGGCGCAGCCTACTCGTTCGCTGCGTTCTTCAGCGCGTTCCAGGCGGAGTTCGGTGCGCCGCGGGCGCACGTTGCGCTGGTGTTTTCGCTGTGCGCGCTGCTCTGGTTCTCGATCGGCGTGCCGGGCGGAATGCTCGCCGACCGCTTCGGGCCGCGGGGCGTCTGCCTCGCGGGCGCGAGCTGCCTCGCCGCCGGGCTCGCGCTCGCCGCGCACGCGCAGTCCGTCGAAGTGCTTTACGTGACCTACAGCGTCGGGGTCGGGGTGGGCATCGGGCTGAGCTATGTTCCTTCGGTGGGCGCCGTGCAGCGCTGGTTTGTCCGCAACCGCGCGTTCGCATCGGGCATCGCGGTGTCCGGAATCGGCGCGGGGAATCTCGCGTTCCCGCCGCTCGCCGCGTGGTGGATCGACCTCTACGGGTGGCGCGGGGCTTACCTCGCGCTTGCCGGGCTTTCAGTCGCGCTTGCGATTCCGGCCGCACTCGCGGTGGACAACGGGAAATCGCAGCGGAGTGCGGCGCAATCGGCAGCGCCGGCGGCCGGAGTGAGCCTGGGCGCTGCACTGCGCGCCCCGCGGTTCTGGACGCTGTACGCTATAGGATTTCTGGTGTGCGTCGGGTTTTTCGTGCCCATGGTGCACCTTGTGCCCTACGCGCACGATGCGGGCTACAGCGAAGCGCAGGGCGTCGCTCTCGTGAGCCTGCTCGGGCTGGGCAGCCTGCTGGGCCGCTTCGTGATCGGCGCCGTCGCGGACCGCCTCGGACATCTGCGCGCGCTCGTCGCACTCGCGGCCGGCCTGGGCGCGATGTTCCTGTTGTGGTGGATCGCGGACAGCTACTTCCTGCTCGCGATATTCGCCGTCGTGTTCGGTTCGCTCTATGGCGGCTACGTGGCGCTGTCGCCGACCATCTGCATGGATCTTTTCGGCGCACGCAACGTGTCCGGCATCATCGGCTGCCTGTACACCGCGGCGGGGCTGGGTACGTTGATCGGACCGACCGTTGCCGGGGCGGCGTACGACGCCTACGGTGCGTACGACGCCCCGATTCTCGGATGCGCGGCCCTCTCGTTCGCGGGCGCAGCCCTTGCGCTGGCGCTTGCGCGTGCAAGGCCCGCGCACGCCGCTCTGTGAAAGCGCTTGCGCGATTGCGCGCCGCGGTGCGCAACGCGCGCGGGCCCGCGCTTGCGGTGAGCGAACACCGCGGCGTGCGCCTGCTGCATGTGGGCGGCGAGGCGATCCAGAGCGCGATGCGCCTCGCCGACCCGTACGCGCTCGAGCTCGACTACACGCGCTGCATGATGGGGTTCCTGCTGTTTCATCCCGAGCCGCGCGAAGCGCTGATGATCGGGCTCGGCGGCGGGTCGCTCGCCAAGTTTTTCCACCGCAGGCTGCGCGCCGCGCGCACCCGCATCGTGGAGCTCGACGAGCGCGTCGTCGCGGCGGCGCGCGCGTATTTCCATCTGCCGCCCGACGACGCGCGGCTGACCGTGGAGATCGGCGAGGGCGCCGCGTGCCTCGCCCCGGAGTGCTGCGATCTCCTGGTGGTGGACGGCTTCGAGGACGAATCGCACGCGCCGTCGCTCGCGTCGCAGGCGTTCTTCGACGCGGCCTGGGCGGCGCTCACCGATCCCGGCGTGCTGGTGTTGAACCTGATGGATGACGATCGGCAGTTCGATCGCACGCTGCAGCGCCTGGAGAGCGCTTTCGGGGGCGCGGTCGCGTGCATGCCGGCGCTTTCCGATCCGAACGTGATCGCATTCGCGCTGAAGGGTGCGCCGCCGCGCTTCGCCTGGCGCGTGCTGCGCGATCGGGCGCAGGCGCTCGAGGCGCGTTTCGATCTGCCGTTCCTGCGCTATGTGAACGCGTTGCGCAGGATGAATCCCTGCACCGGCGACGATCTCATCATCGTCGATCAGGGGCGGCCGGGATGATCGCGTCGCTCGCCGGCTACGCTCCCGGCGAGGTGCTCCTCCTCGCGGGGATCGGGTTTCTCGGCTCGGTGGTCTTCGGCATCACCGGGTTCGGCGCCGCGCTCATCACCATTCCGCTCGCCACGCACCTCGTTCCGCTGCCCTTCGCGCTCGCGTTGTTCGTGCTCATGGACCTCGCCAATGCGTTCCGGATCGGGTTCGAAAATCCGCGCAATGCGATGCGCGGCGAATGGGCGCGGCTCGTGCCCACGATCGTGCTCGGGACGGTGGCCGGCGCCACCCTGCTCGTCAACCTTCCGCGCAACGCGGCGACGCTCGCGCTCGGGATCTTCGTGCTCGCCTTTGCGATCTACAGCCTCGCCCGGCATCCGGACGCGCGCGCGGCGCTCGCGCCGCGCTGGGCGTACCTCGCCGGATTCGCCGGCGGCATCACGAGCACGCTGTTTGGCGCGGGCGGCCCGCCGTACGCGATGTACCTCTCGCATCGCGGTCTGACCAAGGAGCAATACCGCGCCACGCTCGGCCTCGCTACGCTGACGAGCATCTCGCTGCGCGCCGTCGCCTTCGTTGCGACCGGCATTCTCCTCGACCTTCGCGTGTGGGCTTGCGCGGTCGTGCTGGTTCCCGCAGGGCTGCTCGGCCTGTGGACGGCAGGCCATCTGTTCCGGCGCATCTCGCGCAACGCGCTCATGCGGGCGGTTTCGCTGATGCTTCTCGCAAGCGGCGCCTCGCTGATCGTGCGCGCATCGGGCTGATATAGTGGCGTCGGAGGACCCGCGATGAACGAGGACTACGACGACATCCTGCTCGAAGTGAAGGAGCGCCTCGCACGGATCACGCTCAACCGGCCGGAAAAGCTCAACGCCTGGACCCCCGCGATGGGCCGCAGCCTGCGCCGCGCCGTTGCCGCCTGCGCCGCGAATGACGAGGTGCGCGCGATCGTGATTACCGGGGCGGGGCGCGGCTTTTGTGCCGGGGCCGACATGGACGTGTTGCAGAAGATCCGCGACGGCAGCGCCAGGCGCGCAACCCCTGAGGCGGCACAGACCGAAGAGTCCATGGCGCCCGCACGGCCGGGACTGGACGTTGCGCAACACTACCGCAGCCGCTTCGGATATCTGTTCGCCGTGCCGAAACCCGTGATTGCGGCGATCAACGGCCCGTGCGCCGGTCTCGGCTTCGTGTTCGCGCTCTATTGCGACCTGCGCTTCGCAAGCGCCGACGCGATCTTCACCACCTCGTTCGCGCAACGCGGCCTGATCGCCGAGCACGGCATTGCCTGGCTCCTGCCGCGGCTCGTCGGCAGCGCCCGCGCGCTCGACCTTTTGCTTTCGGCGCGCAAATTTGACGGCAGCGAGGCCGAGCGCATCGGCCTGGTGCAGCGCGCGTTTCCGCATGAGGCGCTGATGGGGGAAGCGATGGGTTACGCGCGGCGACTCGCTGAACAGGTATCGCCGCGCTCGATGGCGGTCATGAAGGCCCAGGTCTGGAGTTCTCCGTTCCAGGATTTCAACGCGGCGCTCGCGATTGCGGACACCGAATTGACGCGGAGCTTCGCCTCGGAGGACTTCCGGGAGGGCGTCGCGCACTATCTCGAAAAGCGCGCGCCGCGCTTCAGCGGGCGGTAGTCCGCCGCTGCCTCAGCGATACATGTAATCCCGCGTCCAGGGCAGCGGATTGCGCGCGGGGTCGCCGGTGTTCACCGCGAGCACCTGCTGGATCGTCACCCAGTTGCGCTCGAAGGCGAGGGCGCAGCCGGCCAGGTACAGGCGCCAGATGCGAAGCCGCTTGTCGCCCGCGTGCTCTCGTGCGAGTTCGCGGCTGGCCTCGAGTCGCCGCGACCAGTGCGCAAGCGTCCGGGCATAGTGCAGGCGCAGCGTCTCCACGTCCATCACTTCGAGCCCGGCGGCGCCCATTTCCTTCGCCACGAGCGACAGGTGCGGCAGCTCGCCGTGCGGAAATACGTACTTCTCGACGAATTCCCCGGCGCCCAGGCCGACTTCGCGGCTTTCCGGATCGACCGAAGTAATGCCGTGGTTGAGCACGATCCCGCCATCGCGCAGCAACCGCCGGATGGCGCCGAAGTAGACCGGCAGGTTCCTGAGTCCGACGTGCTCGAACATGCCGATCGACGCGATCTTGTCGTACACCGCTTCACCCGGCACGTCGCGGTAGTCCTGCAACAGCACCTTGCAGCGGTCTGCGAGCCCCGCGGCACGGATGCGCTCGTTGGCGAGCGCATGCTGGTTCTGCGATAGCGTGATCCCGGTCGCCTCTACGCCGTAGCGCTCGGCCGCCCACACCACGAGCGCACCCCAGCCGCAGCCGATGTCGAGAAATCGCTCGCCCGGCTGCAGCCGCAGCTTCCTGCAGATGTGATCGAGCTTCTGTTCCTGCGCGGCGTCGAGGTCCTCGCCCCCGGTCTTGAAGTAGGCGCACGAATAGACCATGCGCCGGTCGAGCCAAAGGGAATAGAAGTCGTTCGAGACGTCGTAGTGGTAGCGGACCGCCTCCGCGTCGCGCTTCTTCGAGTGCAGGTTGCGGAACAGCGGCCAATGGCCTTTCGCCGGCCGGCCCAACTGGCGCGTCAGCGCTTCGGCCGCGCGCAGCGCCTCGTCGATCGGCCCGTCGAGGTCGATGTGTCCCTCGATGTAGGCCTCGCCCAGCGTTGCCAGGTCCGGATGCGCGAAATAGCGCAGCGCCTTGGCCCCCGGGACACGGAGGGTTACGCTGGTGCGGTCGGCGAGCGCGAAACGCTTTCCGTTCCACAGCTCGATGCAGAGCGGAAGCTCGGTACGGCTCTTCAGCCTGCCGATGATTTTCTCGAACTTCGACTCAAGGAGCATGGCGCAGCCCGGCGAACGCAGAGTTTACCGGGATTTTTTCTCCCGCATGGTGACGAACTCCTCCGCCGCCGTCGGGTGAATGCCGACGGTGGCGTCGAACTGCGGTTTGGTCGCGCCCATCTTCACGGCGATCGCGATGCCCTGGATGATCTCGCCGGCGTCCGGGCCGATCATGTGCGCCCCGAGCACGCGCTGGGTGCGCGCATCGACCACCAGCTTCATGGTGATGCGTTCCTCGCTCGTGCCCAGCGCCTGCTTGAGCGCCCGGAACGACGTCCGGTAGATGTCCACCGCGCCGTAGCGCTCGCGCGCCTGCGGCTCGGAGAGGCCGACCTTGGCAAAGTTGGGATTGGAGAAGATGGCGGTCGGCACATTCTCGTGGTCGGGCGCCGTCGGAACGCCGTCGAACAGCGTCGCCGCGAGCGCCATGCCTTCGGCGGTCGCGACCGGCGTGAGGTTGAGGCGATTGGTGGCATCGCCGACGGCATAGATCGAGTCGACCGAGCTTTTCGAATACCGGTCCACGATCACCGCGCCGTCGGCAGCCAGTTTCACGCCGGCGGACTCCAGGCCGAGCGCAGCGGTGTTGGGCTTGCGCCCGGTGGCGAACAGGACTGCATCGACTTCCTGGCTGCTGCCATTCTCATAGGTGATCCGCAACGCGCCGTTCTCTTTGTCGAGACGCGCGGGATTGGATTGCAGGCGGATGGCGACGCCCTTCCGGCCCATCTCTTCGGCGAGCCGCTCGCAGAGTTCGGCGTCGAAGCCGCGCAGCAGCCGCGCGCCCCGATAGGCGAGCGTGGTCTCGACGCCGAGGCCGTTGAAGATCGAGGCGAACTCGACCGCGATATAGCCGCCGCCGACCACCAGCGCCCGGGCCGGGAGCCGCTCGAGATGGAATACCTCGTTCGACGTGAATCCCAGCTCGCTGCCCGGAAGGGCGGGAACCTGCGGCCACGAGCCGGTTGCGACGAGGATGTATTTCGCCGTGCGGCGCTCGCCGCCGATCTCGACCGTGTGCGGGTCGAGCACCCGCGCGCGCGAACGCAGGATCTCGACGCCGACGCTCGTCAGCAATCGCTCGTACACGCCGTTCAGGCGCGCAATCTCGCGGTCCTTGTTGGCGAGCAGCGTCTTCCAGACAAAGCGCGCTTCGCCCGTGATCCAGCCGAAGGAAGCCGCGTCTTCCAGCTCCTCGCGCACATGCGCCGCGTAGGCGAACAGCTTCTTGGGGATGCAGCCGACGTTGACGCAGGTGCCGCCGAAACGCCCGGGCTCCGCGATCGCGACGCGCGCGCCGCAGGTGGCGGAAACACGGCTCGCGCGCACTCCGCCCGAGCCGCCGCCGATGGTGATGAGGTCGTAATCGAACATTCGCCGGCGCCGCTACGTGGACGCCGAATAGCGGGTACCGGAAGCCCTCACCGCCCCGTCGGCCACGAGCTTGGCGAGATGCGCTTCGAGCGAGCGGGCCGCGACCGGGTGCAGGCCGGCAGGCACGTCGTCGTACACCACGGGCAGCATTTCTGCGAGTGTCGGTGATCCGAAGCGCGCGATCGCCGCGACCACCTTCGCCTCGCGCGCAAGGCGGTGCGCGATGAGCCGCTTCGCTTCCTTGTGCGGTGAGCCGATCAGGTAGCCATGCCCCGGCGCGAGGATCGCGATGTCCTCGGTGAGCAGCAGTTCGAGCGAGGCCAGATAGGCGCGCATGTCGCCGTCGGGCGGGTTGATCACCACCGTGGATCCCTGCATGACGTGATCGCCTGTGAAGAGCATCCTCGTCTCCTCCAGCAGGTAGCACAGGTGATTCGAGGCGTGGCCCGGCGTGTGGATTGCGCGCAGCGTCGCGCTGCCGATCGCGACGCGCGCGCCGTGCTTCAGAACCCGGTCGGCAGCAAAGGTCCGGTCCTGGTCAGGCGGCGCAGGCATGCCGAGCACCGCCGCGCCCGTCCTTGCCTTGAGCATCGCCGCGGCGGGCGAATGGTCCCTGTGGGTGTGCGTGCAGAAAATCCAGCGGATGCGGCCCGCGCCCGCGGCCAGCACCGCGTCCACGTGCGATTCGATCGCCGGGCCCGGATCGATCACGGCGAGATCGGTGTCGCCCACCACGTAGGTGTTGGTGCCGGGGCCGGTCATGACGCCGGGGTTGGGCGCGATGACGCGCGCAACGAGCCGATCGAGGCGCTTGGCGACCCCCGGCACCAGAACGAAGCAGGTCTCGCCCGTTTCCTTCGGGTCGCTCCAGTGGATCTCGAAATACGGCGGATCGGAGCGTCTGAACAGCCGCCTGGAGCCCTCGTGGTCCAGCGCCCAGCAGGCGGCATTCACTTCGATGTCGCCAAGTCCGCGCGCATGCTCGACCGCCGCCTTCGGCGTAGTGAAGCGCGCGAGATCCGCGAGCGAGCTGCGGGTCGGAAAGATGATCTCGATCTCGCCGCGCTCCTGGCGCGCGAGCGCCTCGCGCGGGTTGACCCATACGCTGTGCACGGTTTCCGAGTCGTCGTGAGCGCCCGCCTGGCCTTGCGGCGCGCGGGCGACGAAAAATCGAGTGTCGAATCGTCGCGGCCGTCCGGCCGCCGTGATCCAGTGGCTGAAGTAGACGATTTCTCCGGCCGGAACGAACAAGTCCTCTGCTTCGAGCAGCTCGGCGAACGAACGCTCGCCGGCATTGAGCGGCACGCGCCAGCGCTCGAGCGCCTCGACGCGCCCGGGCGCAATCGGCCGTCCATCCGCATCCACGGCGAGCAGGATGCCGGCTTCCTCGAAACATTCGCGAGCCGCGGCGATCCAGAACGCGAGACCCCCGGACGAAATGCCGAGCTTCGCACTTGCGCCCTCGTCGCTGAGTCCGACGACGCGGTGCGCCGTGCGCGCGTCGCGATCGCTCGCGTCGATCCCACCGCCGGGAAAGACGTACGCTCCCGGCAGGAACACCGCGCCCTGGTTGCGCTGAAGCATGAACACCTCGGGACCGGGGGCGGCGTCGCGCAGAAGGATGATGGTCGCGGCCGGCCTCGGCTCGGCCTTGGCGTTCATCGCGGCCATCAGGCGCTGCGTCCGGCGCGGTCCTTGTCGTTCTGCGCCTTGATCAGGGCCCGCATCCGATCCCAGTCGGCGTCGGTGAGCTTGTCGAGGTCGGTGAAGTACGCGCCGGTGGCGAGGTAGCCCGCACCGTCGATCGCGATCGTTTCACCGGTGAGCCAGTCGCAGCCGTCGGCCATGAGGAACGCGGCGAGATTTTGCAGCTCCGGCATTTGCCCGATGCGGCGCATGGGGTTGGCCCTGGTCTGGTCCTCGTAATCCCCGCCGGGGCGCAGGCGCTTCGCAGCGCCCTCGGTCGGAAACGGCCCCGGCGCGATTGCGTTCAGCCGGATTCCGTAACGTCCCCATTCGACCGCAAGCGACTTCGTCATGATATGCAAGCCGGCCTTCGACATCGCCGAGGGCACGACATAGGGCGAGCCGGTCCAGACCCAGGTGACCAGGATCGAGATGACCGAGCCCTTGTGGCCGCCCGCGATCCACCGGCGGCCCACGGCGTGCGTCACGTAGAAGGTGCCGTGGAAGACGATGTTCGCAATGGCGTTGAAGCCGTTCGGCGACAGGTCCTTGGTCGGACTGATGAAATTGCCGGCGGCATTGTTCACCAGCCCCGTGAGCGGCCCGGCTTCGTCCCAGATCCTCTGCACCATCGCGTCCACGGCCTGCGCGTCGCGGATGTCCACGGCGTGCGTGCGAACGCTGCCGCCATGCCTTTCCATCAACGACCGGGCTGCGGCGTCCAGCGTCGGCCCGCGCCGGCCGCAGATCCACAGCTCGGCGCCGAATTCCAGGTACTTTGCGGCGATCTCCTTGCCGAGCCCGGTGCCGCCCCCCGTGATGAGGATGCGTTTGCCCTTGAGCAGCCCGTCCTTGAACATGAGCCCTCCCGGTTGGAAGGGCTCATTTTACGGGCGTGCGCTCAGCCGCAGTGCGAAGTTCGCAGCCCCCCGCGCGACGGCCGGTCGATGCGCGCCAGGAGCATCTTGATCGGCTGGGTCAGCAGCCGGTGCAAATGCTCGGCGCGGTCGCGGTGCGCGGCGCGCTGGAGGTCTTCCCGCAAACCTTCGTCCTGCAAAAAGCGTTCGAGCGTCAGGTTTTCCATGAGATTCCTCGGTCGCCCTCAGGAAAGCGTCACCGCGGCCTCGCCGCCCAGCGGGTGCACGATCGCGAGCCCCGGCTCGCGCAGGCGGTAGCATTTGCCCGGCTCCAGAACGATGTCGCGCGGCTGGCCTTCCTCGGTAATCCACACCGAGCCCTCGGTGGCGCAGACGGTGCTGCCCGCGCCGTCATGGACCTTGAGCGGCTGCCCGCGGTGCAGCCGCAAGCCGCCGGAATGCAGTTCGATGCGCATTTGAATCTCCTTGGCAAATGCATGCATAATGTGCATGCTTCGTGGGGCAGACTGTGCGCCCTTCAGCACGAAATCTCAAACGAAAAGTTCTCAACCCATGCATGAATAAAAGGAATGTCAGACCGGGAGCCGAGGGCGGCCGCCTGCCTTCGCTCGACCTGCTGAAGGGTTTCGAAGCGGCCGCGCGCCTGCTTTCGTTCACGAAGTCCGGCGAGGAGCTTCACCTCACCCAGTCAGCGGTCAGCCGGCAGATCCAGGAGCTGGAGAACCAGATCGGCGTCCCGCTGTTCCGGCGCAAGCACCGGTCGCTCATGCTCACCGACGCCGGCCGCGAGCTGTACCCGGCGGCGGCGCAGGTGCTCGCGACGATGCGTGCGGCGACCGAGCGGCTGCGCTCGCAGGCGGGGCGGCGCAACGTCTCCGTGACCACCACGCATTCGTTTGCGGCGCTGTGGCTCGTGCCGCGGCTCGCCGGATTCACGCGCGCGCATCCCGCCGTACACGTGCGCATCAGCGCCGACACGCGCATCCAGGACCTGGAACGCGACGGTCTCGACCTGGCGATTCGCCACGGGCCGGCGTCGCTTGCCGGGCCGGGGGCGGTGCGGCTGTTCGGCGAGCGCGTTTTCCCGGTGTGCAGCCCGAAGCTGCTCGCGGATCCGGCGCGGCCGCTGCGCACGCCCGCCGACCTGCGCCATCACGTGCTGCTCCAGTACGACGACCAGGACGCCCGTCACCCGTGGCTCAACTGGAAGACGTGGCTGGAAGTGGAACGCGTGCCCGACCTCAAGCCTGCGGGAAGCGTGATGTTCTCGGGCTACGAGCAGATCATCCCGGCGGCAATCGCCGCCCACGGCGTGGCGCTGGGCAGAACGCCGCTGGTGCGCGACGCGCTTGCGGCCGGCGAGCTGGTGGCGCCCTTTACGCGCAGCGCCGATCCCGCGCGTGCCTACTACGCGATCGTGTCGAGAAACGCGGAGGGAAGGCCGGAGGTGGCGGACTTTCTCAATTGGCTGAAGCGCGAGGCGGCCGCCGACGATTCGCAACGACCGATCAGGCCGCAGCGCCGAGGACGCGCTCCGAAGTCACGCGCCTGACGCTCGCCTGCGCCATCGCTTTCCAGGCCGCGGCGAGCGAGCCGCCGCTGTCGATCGCGCGGCAGGCGTCCTCGATCACCACCGCCTGGAGCCGAAAGCGCCGCGCATCGAGCGCCGTCCAGGCGACGCAGAAATCGGTCGCAAGCCCCGCGCAGTACACGCGCTTTACGCCGCGCGAGCGCAGATAGCCGTCGAGCCCGGTCTTCGTCTTGCGGTCGGCTTCGAGGAACGCGGAGTAGCTGTCCACCTTTGCGTGCCAACCCTTGCGGATCAGGAGTTGGGCGTGCGGGATGACGAGGCCCGTGTGCAACGCCGCGCCGGGCGTGCCCTGGACGCAGTGGTCCGGCCAGAGCACCTGTTGGCCGTAGCGCAGGCGCATGGTTTCGAAGGGTTTCTTCCCGGCATGGCTCGACGCGAACGAGATGTGGCCCGCCGGGTGCCAGTCCTGCGTGATGACGACGTGCGCGAAGCGCTTTGCGAGCGCGTTGACGAGCGGCACGATCTCGTCGCCGCGCGGCACTTCGAGGGCGCCGCCCGGGCAGAAGTCGTTCTGCACGTCGACAACGATCAGGCAGTCGGTCGCGCGCGGCATCGGCGCTATACGATCAACACGATCTTGCCGATGTGCTGCGAGGATTCCATCAGCCGGTGCGCCTCGCGCGCCTCGGCAAGCGGAAAGGTCCTGTAAATGACCGGTTTGATCTTCCCCGCCTCGATCAGCGGCCAGATCCGCTCGCGCAGGTTCTTCGCGATGGCGCCCTTGAATTCCACCGGACGCGGCCGCAGCGTCGACCCGGTGAGCATGAGGCGCCTGCGCATCAGCTCGTTGATATCGAGCTCGGTTTTCGGACCGCGCAAAAAGGCGATGAACACCAGCCGGCCGTCGTCCGCGAGGCACTTCAGCTCGCGCGGCACGTAATCCCCGCCCACCATGTCGAGAATGACGTTCACGCCTTTGCCGCCGGTCGCCGCCATGATTTCCGGCGCGAAGTCCTGCGTCCTGTAATTGATTGCTTTTTCGGCGCCCAGCTTGACGCACGCGGCGCATTTTTCGTCGCTTCCCGCGGTGGCGAAAACGCGGTTTCCCATCGCGCTCGCCATCTGGATGGCGCTGACGCCGATCCCGCTCGATCCTCCTTGCACGAGCAGCGTTTCCCCGGGCTTCAATCCCGCCCGGTCGAAGACGTTCGACCAGACGGTGAAAAACGTCTCCGGAAGCGAGGCCGCTTCAGTGAACGAAAGCCCTTTCGGCACCGGCAACGCCTGCACTTCGGGAGCGACGCAGTACTCGGCATAGCCGCCGCCGTGAACCAGCGCGCACACCCGGTCGCCAGGCTTCCACATCTTGGCCGCGGATCCGCAGGCGACCACTTCACCCGCGATTTCCAGGCCCGGCAGGTCCGAGGCATCGGGCGGCACCGCGTAAAGGCCCATGCGCTGCAACACGTCCGGCCGGTTGACGCCCGCTGCCGCAACCTTGACCAGGATCTCGTCCGGCTTGGGGGTGGGCGATGCTCGCTCGGCGGCCACCAGGACCTCGGGACCGCCCGGTTTCGTAATCTCGATTGCGTTCATGGCACCCTCCCGCGTGCGAAGACGTTTCAGCGGCCGAGCAGTTTGGCCGCGGCCCAGGCGAGGTCGACGTTGCCGCCGGAGAGCACCACACCGACACGCTGGCCTTTCGCTTCGATTCTTTTCTCCAGCAGCGCGCAGGCGGCGAGGGCGCCGGTCGGCTCGACGACGACCTTCATGCGCTCCCAAAGGAAGAACATCGTCTTGAGCAGCTCGTGGTCCTCGACGGTCGTCATGTCGTCGACGTAGCGGAGTACCAGCGGGAAAGTCACGCGTCCGAGCGAGGAAGTACGCGCGCCGTCCGCAATGGTTTTCGGGTTGTCCACCGTTTGCAATGTCCTGCTGCGGAACGAGCGGTTCGCGTCATCGCCCGCGGCGGGTTCCACGCCGATGACGCGGCACGCGGAACTCAGATGCTTGGCTGCCACCGCACAACCGGAGATCAGTCCGCCGCCGCCGCAAGGCACGAGCAACAGATCGAGCGGTCCGGTCTCCTCGATCAGCTCCTTCGCCGCGGTCCCCTGCCCGGCAACGATATGCGGGTGGTCAAAGGGCGGGATCACGGTGAGGCCCCGCTCGGCGCCGAGCCGCGCGGCGAGCTCTTCCCGCGCCCGCTTGTCCGGATCGTAGGTCACGACCTCCGCGCCATAGCCACGGGTCGCCTCCAGTTTCACTTTCGGCGCGTCTGCCGGCATCACGATCGTCGCCTTGATTCCAAGGATGCGTCCCGCAAGCGCGACCGCCTGCGCGTGATTGCCCGAGGAATAGGCGATGACCCCGCGGCGCTTCTGTTCATCGGCAAGCTGCGAGAGCGCGTTGTAGGCGCCACGGAACTTGAACGCGCCCATCCGCTGGTAGTTCTCGCACTTGAAGAAAACCCGCGCCCCGGTCATCGCGTCGATCGTCGCGGAGGTGAGCACGGGCGTTCGCTTCGCGTGCGCACCGATGCGTTCGTGCGCGCGCGCCACGTCTTCGTACGAGACGAGCAGCGGGCCGGGGTCTGTCGGGTTCATGCCTTGCCCCAGTGCGAGAGCGCCGCGCGCGCGACGTCTTCGCCCCATTCCTGCAGGAAATGCCCGCCTTCCGCGTGCACGTACGGTTCCGGGCAGTTGCGGATGAGTTTGCGCAGCGCCTGCATCACGGGCACGCCGAGCACCGGATCCTTCGCCCCGATCGCCATGAACGTTTCGCCCTTCCACGCGGTTTTCCACCAGTCGCGCGCCTGGCGCGAGATTGGCGCTCCCGGGGCGTCGGGCCGGCCGGGCACGAGCTGCGGGAAGCGCCGCACGCCGGACTTGTAGCGCGTGTCCGGGAACGGTGCCTCGTACGCGGCGGCTTCCGCGCTCGTGAGATGCGGGCAGGCGCGCGCGAGGAGCTTGGCGCAATCGAGGTCGGGCGTCTTCGCGACGTAGGCGCGCCACGCGACGAAGCCCTCGGAGAGCGGCACGTCGCCCGTGCCGAGGCCGGTGTTCATGACGAGGAGCCGCGCATAGCGCTCGGGCGCTTCGATCGGCAGCGTAAGGCCGAGCAGCCCGCCCCAGTCCTGTACCGCGAGCGTGATGCGACGCAGGTCCATGCGTTCGACGAGATCGAGCAGGAACCCGCGGTGCATGTCGAAGGTGTAAAAGGCCTCGTCTTCGGGCTTGTCGGAGCGGCCGAAGCCGATGAAGTCGGGCGCCACTACGCGGTAGCCGGCGGCGAGAAACGGCGGGATCATGCGCCGGTACAGATAGGACCAGGTCGGCTCGCCGTGCAGCGCGAGCAGCACCGGCGCATCGCGCGGGCCTTCGTCGAGCGCGTGCGCCCGCAGGCCCCGCCATTCGAAGTAGTGCGCCGCCCAGGGAAATCCGGGCAGGTTCGCGAAACGCTCGTCGGGGGTGCGCAGGGCCTGCACGGGCGGATTGTAGAATGACTCGATGGACTACTCTAAATATACAGACTTGAAAGTCCGGCGGCTCGAGCCGGGCATTCTCGAACTCGTGATGGGCGAGGAGGGCGAGAAGCTCTCCATCGCGACCGCGCGGCTGCACCGGGAGCTTGCCGAGATCTGGCTTGACGTCGACCGCGACCCCGAGACGCGCGTCGCGATCCTGCGCGGGGCGGGAAAGGGCTTTTCGGGCGGCGGCGATCTCGCGATGGTGGAGGAGGTGACGCGCGACTTCGCCGCGCGCGCGCGCGTCTGGCGCGAAGCGCGCGACCTGGTCTACAACGTGATCAACTGCTCGAAGATGATCG
>Ga0209640_10002365_pt1 | contig 16433 bp, 20 predicted proteins | sample RifCSP10_1_FD_184018 | JGI IMG/M metagenome (GOLD analysis project Ga0209640, IMG submission 184018) | Soil microbial communities from Rifle, Colorado - Rifle CSP2_sed 10_1 (SPAdes) (version 2) | ecosystem: Environmental > Terrestrial > Deep subsurface > Rock core/Sediment | place: Rifle...
CTTTCTGTTGACGATGATGGTGGAAGTCGTCTGAGTGCAGGAATTAATGCGATCGACGAATCCATAACGAAGCGACTGTCTCATACCTAATAGAAGAGCGACTGTGAGACAAAGGATGCGAATCTTCGCGATCCGCCGACGAAAGATGTGCGGGCTTCAGCAGCGAGGCTGCTCGATCAGGCGAACGAATTCTAACCATTTAACCATTCAAGACTACAGAGGAGGTTGTCATGACAACGTTAGCGAGACCGGGTGTCCCTGTTGGGGGGTTCAAGACTGTCGGACAAATTCATGCGACGAACGATCTTGTATTTCAACGGAACCAGAATGCGATGGGAGTTGCGGTCGAACTACTGTCTACGCACACGCCGGGAGCTCCGGTGGTGGATGAACGGGGCGAATTCATCGGGTTCGTCAGCGAGTTTGACATCCTTCGCGTACTTGAAGCGAAGAAGGACTTGAACCAGTTGACGGCAGAGGATGTCATGGCCAAGGACCGTATCGCAGTCACGGACGACACCAGCATCGACGAGGCCGTGAAGGTCATGGAAGAGAAACGACTCCTCAACCTGCCGGTCAAGAGAAACGGCAAGGTGGCTTATTCCGTCACGCGGCACGATCTGCTGCGGGCCTGGATCGGCCTTGGAGTCGGCATAGAAACCAATATTGCCCCGTAAGGTGTGTCTGTGCGAGGAGGAGTGACGCCGTCCTTCTCGCACGTCCGGCACTCGACACAATATGTGTTGCTGGTTCGACTCTTCGTACTAGACGATCAGACGATCAAAGGAGCAAGGTGATGAAGCTGAGTATGTTTCCGTTGCTGGTCGTAGTGGTTTCTCTTGCCATCCCCGCTTGGGCCGCCGAACGGCACATGATGCAGCCGCGGGTGCCGACCGACAAACTGGCCGAAGCGCGCGCACTGACGAGCCCCTTGCCGAGTTCACCGGAGATCGTCGAGCAGGGCAAAGGGCTCTATAACGGCAAGGGCACCTGCTTCAACTGTCATGGGCAAGACGGGGGCGGCAATGGACCACTGGCCGCCCAGCTGAATCCATCGCCACGCAATTTCCAGCACCATGGATTCTGGCGCCATCGTACGGAAGGTGAAATCTTCTGGGTGATCAAGAACGGATCTGTCGGTACCAGCATGGTTGGGTTTGGCGGGCAACTGACGGACGAAGAAATTTGGAGCATCATCCAGTATGAGCGCGGCTTCGCCGGCGCGCATGGACCGGGCATGATGGGACGTGGAGAAGGCATGGGTCCCATGATGGGACCAGGCGGCGGAATGGGCGGCATGGGACGAGATGGCGGCATGGACGGTATGGAACACGGCGGACCGAGAGGTGGGATGGACGGTTGCGAAGGTAAAGGCTGCCCTCAATCCGATTCAAATCAATAACAATCGTCACGCGCCTGGCGGGTTGTTGCTTTTTGCGACAGCGGCTTTTCCAAGCCAGACCTGGAATGCCCCAAGGACAGGTCTCTCTTCTTCACACGATTCCTTAAGGTCTCGCAAAATCACAGCAATCAATGATTCCCTGGTTCTGCTATTCTGGCACGGTCTTCGCTTTTCAATCTAAAAGAACTATCTTTATCCAAGGAGGAATCACTATGGACAATCAAGATTCGAGATGTTCGTCACCAGCCGTGGCTCTCGCATTCTTAGGGGGGGCCGTGGCTGGAGTGGTGGCAGGTCTTCTTCTCGCTCCGAAGTCGGGGGAAGAGACGCGCCGGGATTTGAAGGGGTATGCCAGGAAAGCCGAGGAAGAAGTCTTGGAAAAGGCGAAGGAGGCGCGAGCCGCCCTTGATGAGACCATCGAGCGTGGCAAGCATTTCATTGCAGAGAAAGCGGCGGATGTCGAGGCGGCGGTCAAGGTCGGACGAGAGACCATGAACGAAAAAATGGATAAGTGTTGTAGCTGACGTGGCCGTCGTCAGGGAGGGTTAGGCGATGCTACCGGTCGACGATATTCGGAAGAAGCTGTTAACCCAACGGCGCGACTTGTTTCGTCAGGCTGCTCAGACCGAAGAGGAACTGCTCTGGTTCCAAAGTGATATCGAAAGCGAAGTAGAGGAGCGAGGGCAGGAAGAGAGAATGGTTCAGCTGCTCGATCGCCTGGATGAGCGCATGAAGGCCGAGATCGAGGCGATTGATCGGGCGCTTGTACGGATCGACACAGGTCAATACGGCCGATGCGAGCAATGTGGAAAGGCCATCCCCCAGTCCAGACTGGAGGCACTTCCCGCGGCGGCTCTGTGTATGGCTTGCGCACAGACGGGGGAGAAGCAGGCGCTGCTAAGGAAATAAGTGATACGAGCAGTCCGCTTCCATGGTAGAGGGGGGCAGGGTGCGAAGACCGCGAGCCGCATCTTAGGGACGGCTGCGTTCATCGAGGGATTCGTGGCGCAGGACTCGCCGATATATGGGGCCGAGCGGCGCGGTGCTCCGGTGGCTGCCTTTACGCGGATTGCCAAGGAGCCGATTCGCGAGCGCGGCCTCATCGCCTGTCCCGATCTTGTCGTGATCGCCGACGCATCGCTCATCCACGATCCCGCCGCTCATGCGCTGGACGGCATCGATGATCGAACGGCGGTCTTTGTCAACTCACCACTGACTGGCGAACAGTTTCAGGCTCTGGCTTCCTTGCCAGGGCGTTTGACGACGATGGATCTGACGGACATCGCGCTGCAACAGTTTGGAAAGCGCGGCGCGATTAGTGCCCTGCTCGGTGCCGTCGCCGGACGGCTCGTCGGGCTCCGTCAGGAGTCGATCTGCGAGGCGATCGCACGGGAGTTGGCGGATCTCGGACTTGCTGCGTCGGTAATTGAGCGCACTCAAACTGTGGCTGCTCAGTGCTATGAGGCGGTTCAGATGGTGGCCCTAGACACGAGCTCACGCGAGCCAGCGGCTCCGGTGCAGCTTCGAGCGCCGACCTACGAACCACCGACTAGGGGAACTGCCAGGATTACCGCAGGCCCTAATTCAGCGATCCGATCCATGGCCGGATGGCGCACGTTCAGACCTGTTCTGCGTCCGGACCTGTGCAATGGATGCTGGCTCTGCTTCGCCTATTGCCCCGAGGGGGTCATTTCAATGAACAAAGACGACAGGCCTGTGATTGATTACGCCCATTGCAAGGGATGCCAGATCTGCGTCCATGAATGCCCGACCGAGGCATTGGTGGCAGAGCGGGAGAAGGAAGGAGCGGTGGCATGGACGGCGAAATGATGACAGGCAATCTCGCGGCAGCCTGGGGGGCTCGCTTGGCAGATGTGGATTATGTGCCGGCCTTTCCGATCACGCCACAAACAGAAATCGTCGAGACCTTGTCCTCATGGTGCGGCAACGGAACCTTGAACGCCCGTTTCGTCACCTTGGACTCGGAACATTCGATGATGACTGCGGCAGGAGCCGCCGCAGCGACGGGCGCCCGCGTGTTCACGGCGACATCGAGTCAAGGACTTCTCCACGCGTTTGAAGTGTTGTACACCGTCGCCGGGTGGCGGGTGCCCTTGGTGCTGGTGAATGTCTCACGGGCGTTGGCGTCTCCCATTACGCTGGAGCCCGATCACAACGACGTGTTGGCGGCACGCGATTCCGGCTTCCTGCAGATCCATGCGGAGACTTGCCAGGAGGTCGTGGACTCGATTCTCATGGCCTATCGCATTGCAGAAGATCCGCGTGTGTGCCTGCCGGTCATGGTCAACCTCGACGGATTCTATCTGTCCTTCACCCGCGAGCCGGTGATCGTGCCTGACCCTGAGCAGGTCCAGCGGTTCCTGCCGCCCTTTCGACCGACTCATTTGGGATTTAAAGCCTCGGCTCCTCACGCGCTGGGAACGGCGGTGTTAGGAGGGTCCACCTACAGTTACTTCCGCCATCAGATTCATCTCGCTTCAATGAACGCATTGCACGTGCATGAGGAGGCTGCTGTTGAGTTCGAACGACTCTGTGGCCGTCGATACGATGTGGTCGAGGGCTATCGGCTTGAGGATGCGGAGGATGTGCTCGTCATGACCAATGCCTTTGCGAGCAAGGGGAAGGGAGCAGTCGATGTTGCCAGGGCGGAGGGTAGGCGAGTGGGATTGTTACGGCTGCGGATGATCCGCCCTTGGCCGGCTGACGCCATCCGGCACGCATTGCAGGGCCGACGGGCGGTGGCCGTGTTGGATCAGAATCTATCTCCTGGACAGGGCGGCATTCTCTTTCAGGAGATTGCAGCTTGTCTCTATCACGAAGCGCTGCGGCCGCAAGCGCTCTGTTCCTTCATCGGAGGCCTCGGAGGAAAGAATCTCTCGGATGGGGAGTTTCAATCGATCTTCGAACAAACGGCAGAAGCGGGAGTCCGTGGGAAAGGAATCGGGCCGGTCTTGCTGTATACAGAAGCCGAGCACCGCGAGATGGTGCAGCTCCAAGATATCGCAGCGGATGTGAGGACGAGTTAGGAGTCAGGCAAGTGAATAAAAGGTGTTGTGGTATTCATATTTCTAACGCTTTACGTTTCACGTTTCACGCCTCACGGTCTTCATCATGACCTGGCAACGAGAGACATTCAAGAAGATCAAACAGATTCCCCGTGAAGAACACGTACTTCCGGGAACGGCACTCTGTGCCGGCTGCGGCGGACTCGAATCATTGCGGCTGGCCGCGAAGGTCTTGGGCGACGATGTCGTCTACGTGAATGCCGCCGGTTGCTTTACGATGCTGGCAGCTTATCCGTTCACGCCGTTCAAGGGCTCGTGGCTCTATACCACCATGGGGTCCGCGCCTGCCGGCGCGCAGGGTGTGCGCGATGCATTGGATGTGTTGATCGCCAAAGGACGGCTGCCGAAGAGCGAGAACCTGAAAGTGGTCGTGTTGGGGGGAGACGGCTCCACCTACGACATGGCGCTCTCTTCCACGTCGGGGGCCATCTATCGGGGCCTCGATTTCTATTATTTCTGTTATGACAACGAAGCCTATGGGAACACAGGCATGCAGCTGTCCCCCGCTACGCCCTACGGCGCACGGACGACCACCTCGCCCTGCAGCCTGCAGCACCCGCTTGGCACCACGCAGGAGAAGAAGGACATCTTCGAGATCTGGCGGGCGCACAAACCGCCCTATATCGCGACCGTCGCGCCGCGGTACCCACTGGATCTGGAAGAAAAGTTCGCGCGGGCGGGCAAATTTACGGGACCCAAGCTGTTCCTCGCGCTGTCCGCCTGCCCCACCGGCTGGCTCTACGATCCGGGAGAGACTCCGGAGGTCGCCAAGCTGGCGGTCGAGACCGGTCTCTGGCCCTTGAAGGAGGCGATTAACGGAGCAGTCACACACACCTACATTCCCAAGCGTAAGCCGGTGGAAGAGTACCTCAAGTTGCAGGGCCGGTTCCGACATCTGTTCGAACCGACCAGGCAGGACGAAGCCATTCGACACATTCAAGCGCGGGTCGATGCCTATTGGCAGGATGCGAAAAAGACGGAAACCGCATCCTGATGGAGCGAAACGCTGGATTTCGGTGAGAGAGGTTTAGCCTGGACTATTCATGATTAATCCGGGTTAAGATGAGATTGAAAGTTCCCTGCCCTTCCAATTCGGATGTTGAGGAGAAAAATGAATAAATCGGTCACTGCCGCTATGCTTGCTGCTACCCTGATTATGTTTCAGCCTGTTTGGGCACATACCGATGAGTCTTTGGATGCGATGCCGTCGCCGCATGGCGGGCAAGTTCGTGCGGCAGGCCCCTATCATCTGGAGCTTGTTGCCAAGGATGGAGAGCTGGTAGTGCATGTGACTGATCACGCATGGAAAGAGCTCAAAACTGAGGGCGGAGAGGGTAAGGCGAATATTCAACAGGCTAAGGCCGGGAGCAAAATCACCGTCAAGCTGGAGCCGTCACAACAGAATATGTTGACAGGGAATGGGGAGTTTCATATCACACCGGAGACAGTGATTGTGGTATTTGTCAAGTTACCGGAACAGGAGGCGTATGGGGCTCGGTTTACTCCGCTGAAGCCAAAGTCTGTCGGGGCGGGAAAGAAATCGGCTGAAGGTCATGATCATGACCTTCAGCATCATCACAATTGAGATGTATGACGTGGTCGTTATCGTGCCTGGATCACGCTCGGAAATATGAGCGTATCCATAGGCTGACCCAACCAAACCTTCACAGGTGAGCCACTCACATGTCACCATTATATAGAGGGAGACAGATCCTCCTTGGAAGGGTCACTCTGGGAGTCCTTTGTGTTGCGTTATCAGCTGGTTGCGCTGAAGTCGGGCACCGCCACGGTGAACAGCGGTCAAATCCCTATCTCACCTCCGATACCAGGCACCCCATTCCACTGTCGTCATCGGCAGGGAAAGAGCATCGCGCGGTGATGTTGCAGCATCTGGAAACAATCCAGGTGATCGTGAACGCCCTGGTCGAGGAGGACTATGAGTTGGCGAAAGGGCTGACCGAATCCCACCTGGGATTCTTCATGCATCGGCAGGCGATGGCGCAGCAGCAGCCAGAAAATTTTCCACCCGCCTATCACGACTTGGCCATGGCGCATCACGCGGCGGCTGAAGAGTTGGCGAAGATTATTCCCACGAAAGACCTGAAGCAGATCTTGCCGCAGTTCAACAGCGTGCTGAAGGCCTGCGTGGCCTGTCATTTGGAGTTTACAGTCAGAGAGCAGTCATAATGTATTGGAGGCATCATGAGTGAGGAGAAAACCATCACTGTATTCTTTGAGCAGGACCATGACCGGTTGGATGAGTTGTTCAAGACCTTTCAAAAGATGAAGCGGTCTGATTTTGCCAAGGCCAAGGAAGCATTCAAAGCATTCAAGTTCGGCTTGCAGCGCCACATTGTGTGGGAAGAAGATCTTCTGTTTCCGTTGTGGGAGAAGGAAACCGGCATGTCAGAAGGCGGGGCGACTTCCGTGATGCGGGCGGAGCATCGCCAGATTGGGCAGCACCTCGAAGCCATTCACCAGCAGGTGGCCGATCAGAGTCCCGACAGCGATCAAGAAGAACAGGCGTTGTTGAATCTACTCGGTTCCCACAATATGAAAGAAGAGCGGGTGCTGTATCCCTCTCTCGATCGGGTGACCAATGCGAAAGAACGTGAAACCGTCTTTCACAATATGGGGACCATCCCGGAGGAGCGGTACAAGCTTTGTTGCGGACAGCACTGATTAGCTGGTTGATCTGGTCTGTTTTGTGTATCTGGTCTTTCTGGTACATCTGGTTTATCCGGTTAGTCTGGTGCAACCAAATAAACAAGACAAACCAAACAAACCAATTAAACGAGAAAGCCCAGACAGACCAGACGAACCAAACAGACCAGATAGACCAAATGAACAAGGCAGGCTGGCTAAACTTTTTCAGCATTCTGCTAGTGGGCTTGCTGGTGAGCCGGTTCACACAGATGTCTGACATGAATGTCTGGGCCGGTTCCCCGCCGGCACCCAAGAGCACAAAGGCGGCAGGGGAGGCCGAGCGTGGCAGAGCGGTCTTCAACGGGAAGGGCGTGTGCTACTACTGCCATGGCATTGATGGGAACAAGGACCAACGACCGCAACTCGCAGCCGACACCGCCATGCTCATCGCTCAACTGAATCCGCAACCGACCGATCTCCGTAATCCGAAGGTACTATACCTAAAATCTGACAAGCAGCGCGCGCGCGCAATCCGGGAAGGACACCCGGGTACAGGCATGTTTCCGGACACGAGGATGACGGATCAGGAGCTCACCGACACCTTGGCTTACCTCGCGCTCCTTCGGCATGAAGGCTCTTCGAAAAAACCATGACCGCGAGATAGGATCACCGTCATGATAACGCTCCCAATAGTTTGGCAGCGGCTCGTGAGCTCGGATGGGAGAACGTGTGATCGCTGCGATGTGACGAATCAGGCGATACAGCGGGCATTCAGTACACTCAAAGAGACTCTCCGTCCACTGGGCATTAAGCCGGCCCTCGAAACCAGAGAAATCGACGAACGATCATTCAAGGCCAATCCCTCTGAATCCAACCGCATTTGGATCGCTGGTAGACCAATGGAGGAATGGCTTGGCGCGAGAGTCGGAAGCAGCCGTTGTTGTTCTGTATGCGGAGATTCGGAGTGTCGAACGGTAGAGGTGGCAGGCGCAACGTTCGAGGCGATTCCCGAGAAACTCTTTCTCAAAGCTGCGTTGCTCGCCTCAGCTCAGTTATTGGACTCCACGATGGAGGGGCCGTTACCTGGAGGTGAGCACCAGTGCTGCGAGGCCCAATCCTAAGATCTGGGAGGCTCACCGCTACAGGAGACTCCAAGATGCGTGCCCATATTGCCGTATGGCAGAATGTATTGCCATGTGCTAGTCTTCGTTCAGGCCGATGGCTGAAACACGCTTTGATTGGGATCCAGACAAAGACGTCGAAACTGGAAAAAGCACGGGGTGCCGTTCCATCTCGCCCAATACGCCTTTGCCGACCCTCGACGTGTCATCGCAAGAGATCTCACGCACAGTCAGTCGGAAGACCGTTTCTATTGTTTTGGCGAAGTCGATGGCGGCATCTTGACGGTGCGGTTCGCTTATCGGGCTTCAGTCATTCGAATCATCGGCGCCGGCTATTGGCGTAAAGGAAAGGCGATCTATGAGCGCGAAAATCAAATACACCGATGAGCCGCTGGGCGAGATTCGCGTTGTTCCAGACTTTCTTCCTTCTCCAGCCGAGTTGGCTTTTCGCGAAGAGGGAGTAAAAGTCACGTTGGCCTTGAGCAAGAAGAGTGTCGAGTTCTTCAAAGCCGAGGCATCTCGGCACCATACGCAGTATCAGCGCATGATTCGTCGGCTTCTCGATGCGTACGTGGATACGCAACCTCAGGCCCTAACTCGTCGCGTAGCTCCTTGGGCAATTCGCAAGCGGGCAGTCGGTTAGCTTTGGGTGGGAATAGCTCGCATACTCGGAAGGATGCGAGGGAGCAGGCATCCATCCTTCTTGCTCGCAGAGCCCCCACGATAAAAAGGATGGGAAGGGCACCCACGCTGGTCCTGTGCTCCCAGAACAGAGGAGGGGATGGAGCCTGATGATCTTGTGCTCGCGCAACGCGCGGCCTCAGAAGGGTGGGAGGGGAGCAGCCAGACCATCCTTCTTGCTCGCAGAACGCGCACGATGAAACTGTGCTCGTCCGATGCGCGCAGTGAAGGACAGTCTGGCCACTCCCCAAAGAGAGGTAGCGGAAATGCTGGTCAGAGAATAAGTCGGACGTGCGCAGCTGGGGACTCATCCTGGCCGCTATCCAACCAGAGGATTTGAACAAGTATCGGATTTTCGCGTAGACTTGCCTTCGATCAGGAAACCCGGTCAACCACTCGAGAGTGTAAAGCTTAATATTGAATATGCCAGCCCATAGCGAAGTCAACACGCTACTTGCGGAAATTGAGCAAAAGGTTCCACGCGAGCTACAACAGCATCTAAACGCTCGCGAAGGAGCCGCAATTCTCTGCCAGAAGCTGCCGCAGCTTTTCAAACCTGACCAAATCGTTCACCTATCTACTGAACAGCGAGCTTGGGAATTGATCGGTTTGTACTATTTCAATCAGGACAAACCACGAAACTTTGAAGCGCTGAGCATCTTTCTCACGCTTTATCGACATATGCTCGAGGGACAGGAGAAATTGGGTCAAAGAGTGCACAAAGGAATGCCGCTCCTTTGGGCGGGTGAATGTTACGCCTTGAGTAACTATGCTGCTCTCCGTAAGCGATACCTGATGCTTGCGCTATGTGAGGATGCTATCAGGGAGAGAGGTACTGTCTCGCCAGAATCTACAGGCGTGTATTTTCGACTTGTGTGGCGTCTCGGGATGGCTGATGCAGCGCTCAAGAAGTACGCAGAGGAGTGTTATCGACTGGCGACGGAAAACCCTGAGGAAGGGAAGTTCCCGGAATGGATTCTTCAAAATATAGATCAAGACTGGGTTACAGAGCTCCCAAGCCCCGTAGAAGCAAATGTATACGTGGCCAATACTTTTTACATGGAAAGGCTGTTGAGCAAGCTTGGGAGTTCCGACGGTGCAGCATTAGAACGGCTGGCTGAATACATAATGTTGTGCATGCCGGGTTGCCGTACTTCAAGACGGAGAAAAAGTATGTCGACGGATTACGATGTTGTGTGCTCAATGGAAGGGTTCGACGTGGACTTTCGTTCTGAGTTTGGCAGCTACTTTGTGTGTGAATGCAAAGATTGGAGCAAGCCTGCGGATTTCTCGGCAATGGCAAAATTTTGCCGGGTGCTGGACTCGGTAAAATCTAAATTCGGAGTACTCTTTTCTAGAAACGGTGTCTCTGGAGCCGGGGATAGTCGTTATGCTGAGAGGGAGCAACTAAAAGTATTTCAGGACAGGGGTATGGTCATAGTAGTGGTAGACGAGAATGATCTAAGAAACGTTGCTCAAGGCGCAAATTTTGTGAACATATTGCGCAAGAAATATGAACGAGTACGGCTTGATTTGGCGGAGGGAGATGTTCCGACCACTACCTAGGTGATGACTTAAGCGGGAAGATTGATGAGCCTGAGCAAGACTCTTTTCTAAACAGCGCCTAGCCCTTCAGATTCTCAACGCGGATTCTGGCATCTACGATTTTGCAGCCTTGTCCTGGCGGCAGGGCGAAGATCGGATTCAGGTCGAGTTCGCTGATCTCGGGGATTTCTTCGACGAGCCGAGAGAGACGCAATAGCACCTCTTCGATGGCCTTCACATCCGCTGCAGGGTGGCCACGGTAGCCTTGAAGTAACCGATAGCCTTTGATCTCGCGCACCATCTCGGTTGCATCGCGGTCGGTGAGGGGGGTAATCCTGAACCGTACGTCGCCGAGGATTTCCACGTGAATGCCTCCTAAGCCGAAGGCGATCAGCGGGCCGAAGAGCGGGTCGTGGGTGACGCCGACCATCACTTCCGTGCCGCCTGACAGCATCGGCTGCACGAGCACGCCTTCCATCGCATCCAGTTTGTTTTCCTGTGCGAGTCTGGCCCGAATCGCCTCGAACGAATTCCTCACGGCTTGCTCATCAGCCAGGTTCAGATGCACTCCGCTCATCTCGGTCTTGTGCACGATCTGGCGTGATGCGAGCTTGACGGCGACGGGAAATCCCACCTCACAGGCCAGGGCCACCGCCTGGTCCGCGGTCTTCGCGACTCCGCCCTGCGACACAGGGAGTTTCGCGGAGGCGAGGAGGGCTCTGGTGTCCTCGACGGTCAGCCAACCGGGCCCTTCTTGAGACAGGACCCTGGCACAGATGGCTCGCGCGGCACCGATGTCGATATCGTCAAAATCCGGAATCATGCCGAGCGGCTGTGTGCGCCATTCTTCATACCGGGAGGCTTTGCTGAGCACGACTGCCGGATGTTCGGGTAATGGAAATGTGGGGATCGTTTCGCCTGCCGCCTGAAAGGTCCGTTCGAGATCCCCTTCAGCCATCCAACAGATGTAGATCGGAATGTTGGTGCCACCGGCTTGTCTGGCGGTGGAGATCCCGCGCAAGATCCCGTTCGCAATGCCGGCTGCGTCGCCGACCGTCACGGACATGTAGAGGACAATCAGGGCATCGACTTCTTGGGAGGCGAGGAGGGTGGTGATCGCGTTTGTATAATGGTCCGGAGTGGCGGATGCGATCAGATCGACAGGGTTTGTCAACGAGGCGGCAGGAGGTAAGAATGCCGAAAGGGCAGCGGTGGTCGTTTTCGACAGCTCGGGGACAGACAACCCGCCCGCTTCGCAGGCGTCGGTGGAGAGGATGGCGGGGCCGCCGGCATTGGTGATGATGCCGACGCGCTTTCCTTTCGGGAGAGGTTGATCGGAAAGTCCTCGCGCCAGGGCGAAGAGCTCATCCAAGGTGTCTGCGCGGATCACTCCGGACTGCTGAAAGAGTGTTTCTACGGCCACCTCGCTCGATGCGAGTGCGGCGGTATGCGAGCTTGTCGCGCGCCGACCAGCAAGGCTTCGACCGGATTTGATCGCCACAATCGGTTTGCGACGAGCGACGCGCCGTGCAATTCTCGCAAAGCGTCGGGGATTCCCGACGGACTCAAGGTACAGGAGAATGATGTCGGTGGAAGGGTCGTCTTCCCAATATTGCAGAAGATCGTTTGTGGAGACGTCGGCTTTATTGCCCAGGCTGACGAATGAAGACACACCCAGCTGTAATCGGCGAGCCGCGGCAAGGATCGCGAGCCCCAGCGCTCCGCTCTGCGTGGCCATGGCCATGCGACCGGAGGGAGGAAAGGCCGACGTGAACGTGGCGTTGAGACAAATAGCCGGATCGGTATTCAGCAGCCCGAAGCAGTTCGGTCCGATCATGCGCATGCCCTGTTGACGGACAGTCTCCGTGAGATGGTCCTGGGCCTGCTTTCCTTCAAGGCCTGATTCGGCAAAGCCTGAGGAGATCACGATCACGGAGTGGATGCCTTTGCCGGCACAATCGGTGAGGACCGGCAGCACCGCATCACGCGGCACGACAATCACCGCCAGATCGACGGCGTCGGGGGTTGCGGTGACGGACGAGAAGGCAGTCAAGCCAGCAATGGTTGCCGCCTTGAGGTTCACCGGATAGATGGCGCCGCGAAACCGGTTGTCGGCGAGGGCTTTGACGATCCGGTAGCCGATGCTCGTGGGATCGCGGGACGCTCCGATTACGGCCACGGAGCGGGGATAGAAGAACGAACGAAGCGAGGCGGTTGTGGCAATACGTTCGCGCAACTCCAAGCGGGCCGTCGTGCTCTCCGTCTGGTGCAGTGAGAGCTCGACTTGCATGTTGCCGCCTTCATAGGTCTCATGGACCGGGTACCCGGATTCCCGAAAGACTTCGCGCATGGCAAGATTGTCCGTGTGTGTGACCGCCCACAGGCTGGTAAAGCCTCGGTGTATGGCCAGCATCGCCAACCGTTCGAGCAGGATCGTTCCCAGGCCTTTCCCATGAAAGCCGTCGTCGACTGCCATGGCCACCTCGGCCTGGTCGGCGGTCCGCGCCCAATATGAACCGGCGGCGATGATGCGCGGCTGTCCAGCGATGGTCCTCGTGACCATGAGGGTGAGTTGCTTGGACGGGTTGGAGGAATCACAGAGCGACGCGATGGTGTCGGCAGGGGGCGCGGTTTCAGAAAAGAACCGATGCCGCCTGGATGCTGGTGACAACCGATCGACGAACTGTTGCATCATCGTCTGGTCCTCCGCACGGGCGGGGCGGAGGGATGCGGTCGCGCCATCGCGCAGGATGACCGGTCCCGATTCAAGACTCCCGGATTCCGGAGGCGGTTGGAACAATGGGCGGATCTGCTTCATGCTCGGTCCCCTACTCGCCTTGCTGCTATCAAGGTCGCAGCCTCGCCGCTCATCCCGTTTGTTTCGTGCGTTGCCAGGCCTGCAACAACCCAAAGGTTCGCTGGAAAATATCCTCAGCTTCCCGTCGAGGCACCTCTCCTTCGTGAATCAGGGAGTGGATGCGCAGGGCGGGCTGCAATCGTTTTGAATTACGCAGTATCGCACATTCCTTTCCTCTGCAGGAGCGGATCGGTTACATCAGCCAATCGGGTCTCACCAGTAATATGCCACCGAGGCCTGCCATGACGATCCCGCTCCCCAATTTCAGCCAGCGACCGGCACGTTCCTGCAATTTTCTGCGACTCAGCGTAGTCACCGCGATGATGACCATGAGACTGTCATCGAAGATGTAAGCCAAATTATAGAGGCCGAGGTAGCCATAATATTCCCAAGAGGGCATCTGTTGAAGCGTCAAAATCTGCGTATAGAGCGCCGGGAATCCGGCAGTACAGAGCAGCTCGATTAGATTCACGAGTCCGGCTAGGACCACGATGCCTGCCATCGCACCGAAGAGATGCTCGGCTTGGAGTATCCCCCGGATCCTGGCGTAGAGCCCCGGCTTGGCGGACTCGGGAATGCTCAGCGAGATCCCGCGATGGAGGGCAAAGAAGTCCTTCACGTTGACCGCTCCCACCAAGAGGGCGATGCCGCCGAGACCGATCTGGATGGGGCGTGAGAGGCCGAATAGGAGAAACATGTTGAGCCAGGCTGCCATGAAGGCAAAATACATCAAGCCGCTGACGGCGACGAAGGTCCCGGCGATGAGAGCCATTTTCAGTCGATCGCGAAGATTGACCAGCAATGACAATAGGAAGAGCAGCACCCACATCGCGCAGGGATTAAGTCCATCCAGCAACCCGATGACGATCGTGAACAGTGGAAGGCCCAGGTCCCTGACGCGAAGCTCGCCGAACCACGTTGTTCGGATGCCTTCGACTGCGGGATGCGGGGTGGTGTCTTGGTTGAGTCGGTCGAGCCGGGCACGTATCTCTATTCCGGTCGTGTCCGCTGAGAGGAATCCGACGATCAGCTCTGTGCCGATGAGAAAGGTGGGGACACCAAGGTTGTCCAGTCCCCGCTCACCAGCCAGTGTCGCGAGCCGCCGCCGCGCGACTGAATTCTCAGCTACGTCGTAGATGGCAATTCGAAGCGATGGCCGCTCATGCTGAAGTTCATCGAGGAAGACCTTCGCGGCTTCGCAATGGGGACAGCCGGCGCGAACAAAGACTTCAAGATCCGTGGCTGGTTCGCCGGCTTGGACCCGTGCCCCGCTCCCCAGCGCGAGCAGGACAAGGCAGATGCCGATCGTGCGGACGAATCCCCATATGTTTTGGTGTGGATGGAACACGATGTCGCGCTAGTTGACCGAGCCAAACGGCGTCCTGCTTCTGATATACGACAGCACATCCAACATCTGTTGGTCCGTCAATGTGCCGCGAAATCCGTGCATGGGAGTGAATAAGATCCCGTTGGAAATTGTGACGAGCAGCTCCCAGTCGGCCTTCGCGAGCAGGCTCTGCGATAGGAAATTGGAAGGCCGGAGGATCAGGTACTGCGCCTCGGGCCCATTCCCGTCCAATTTCTCGCCATGACAACGGAGGCAGTATTGTGTATAGACCGCTTGTCCCTCCTTGAGATTTCCACGGCTGGTTTGCCCCATGGCCCAGGAACTGGCCAAGACGATCAGGCACACCGCACTGATAATGCTGAAGCCTTTCATTACGGCTACCTTTCCTTGTTGAGCCCGTCAATCCTAGACATTCATACCTTCACAGGCGGTTCTGATCCGGATCAGGAAATCATCGTCGCTTTTCAGGCCTACGAGTCCCTGCGCAAGGGAGCCGACCAGGACTTTGACCATCGTCTGACAAGTGGTAAGGGGAGAGAGGGTCATGTCACTCGCTTGTCCGACAACTGCTCCACGCAGCCATTGAGCGTGCCGTACTTCGGATAGTCGGCTTCCGGGATCTCCACGCCGAAGGCTTTGTGGATCATGATCACCAAATTTAGAAAATCCATTGAGTCAATATCCAGCTGATCGCGGAAGTTGGCGCCGGGCTTCAAGGCCGTCAAGTCTGCTTCCGGTGCGATCTCGCCAAGGAGGCAAAGGACCGTCTGTCTGATTTCATCCGGCATGAGTGGAGTGTTCATAGCTGCCCTGGTTCCTGCAATAAGCGATCGACGGCTGAAAGGAAGACCCCGCCGCGATGGCCGTCGGTCGCGCGATGATCCGCGGACAGGCTTGCGGTCACGACCGGTCTGGAGACCACCTGTTTCCCAATGACCCACGGGCGTTCCACCACTTTTCCGAAACCGATTAAGGCGACCTGCGGCGGATAGATCACGCCGAACACGGTTTCCACGCCCTGTTCGCCCAAACTGGTGACCGTGATGGTTGGATCGGACAATTCAGAACTTCGTAACGTCCCGGTGCGGGCTCGCTTCACGATATCCTGGAACCTGCTCATGAGCTCTCCAAGGCTTTGCTTGTCCGTATCGTGAATGGCCGGCGCGATGAGGCCTCCTTGCCGGAGGGAAATCGCCACACCGACGTGGATGCCGGGGCTCTGAACGGCGGTGTTTTCCTTCCACAGGGCATTCAACTCCGGCACCTGCCGCAGCGCCAGCGCCACGGCTTTGATTAGCAAGACGCCGTATAACAGCCGATCCGCCACCGGCCGTGTGAGGTTTTCTTCTTGGAGCCACGTCATAGCCCGGCCCAGGTCGATGGTGGTGCTCAGATAGTAATGGGGGATCTCCCGCTTCGATCGCGCCATGGCGGCGGCAATAGTCTGTCGCATTTTGGTCTGGCGATCGCCGGTTTCTCCGGCGAAGGCGGGGGGCGTGGAGGGTTGTTGGCGTCGTGTCTGGGCGTTGCGTTGAATGTCCTCCAGGGTGATGGCGCCGCCGGGACCAGTGCCTTGAACAAAGGCGGGATCCATTCCTAATTCACCGGCGAGTTTTCGCGCCGCGGGCGAGATGCGAAGCCGTCCCGGTTCTGTATCCGGTGCGGCAATCTGCGGAGGTGCAGGATGAAGCGATGAAACCGGTGCCTTCGGCGAGATCCGCTGCAAGGGAAGTGGGGATGCGGCGGC
>Ga0209640_10002366_pt1 | contig 16433 bp, 17 predicted proteins | sample RifCSP10_1_FD_184018 | JGI IMG/M metagenome (GOLD analysis project Ga0209640, IMG submission 184018) | Soil microbial communities from Rifle, Colorado - Rifle CSP2_sed 10_1 (SPAdes) (version 2) | ecosystem: Environmental > Terrestrial > Deep subsurface > Rock core/Sediment | place: Rifle...
CGAGCAGCTTGCGCCGCCCGCCGGTGAGGCGCCGCGCGGGCACCGCCGCGTCCTCTTCCATCTCGACCAGCGCGAGCAGCTCGGCGGGCGTGCCCCCCGGCCGCTCGCTCCACAGGGCGGCCGCGGCCACGTTCTGGGCCGCGGTCAGGTCGAGGAACGGCCGCGGCGTCTGGAACGTGCGTCCGAGCCCGAGCCGGGCGATCCGGTACGCGGGCAGCGCGCTAATCCGGTGCTCGCCCAGTCGGATGGACCCCGCCGACGGGCGGAGCAGCCCGCTGATCAGGTTGAACAGCGTCGTCTTGCCGGCCCCATTGGGCCCGATCAGCGCCACGATCTCGCCTTCGGAGACCGCGAAGCTCACCCGATGCAGGACGCGGAGGCCCCCGAAGCTCCGGGCGACCTCGGTGCCTTCGAGGAAGGGCCCCTTCATCGACGGGAGGCTATCCGCCCTGCGCTTGCAGCAGCAGCGACCCGCCGACGATCAGGCCGCTCGTCCAGGTGGCGGCCGACACGCCCGCGAGCACCGCGAACCGGATCGCCCGGCTCAAGGCCGGGCGGCCCGGCGCAGCCAGTCGGTCACGTCGGCCGCGGTGGTCACCGAGCCGAAGAAGGTCTCGACGTTGAACAGGGTGGCCGCCTGCTGGCTCTCCGGCCCGGCCGGCATGGTGGCGTCCGCCACCACGACCGGCCAGTACTCGCGGAAGAACGCGTCGCGCACCGTGGACTCCACGCAGACGTTGGTGGCGATACCGGTGAAGACCAGATGGGTGATGCCGCGCGTGCGCAGCACCGAATCGAGCGGCGTGCCCGCGAAGCCGCTGTAGCGCGACTTGGGGATCACGACGTCACCGTCCCGCGGGGCCAGCTCCTCCACGATGGCGAAGTCCCAGGTCCCGTGCACGAGCAGGCGTCCGGCCAGCTCCGGCCGCTCGCGCATGAGGCGCAGGGCGAGCTCCTTGTGCCAGTTGGGCGAGGCGGGTCCGCCGCTATCCGCGAGGTCCGGGCGATACCCGATCTGGAGGTAGATCACCGTGAGGCCGCCGGGCCGCGCCACGTCGAGGATGGTCCGGATGGTCCGGACCACGCCCTGCGCCCCCGCGATGTCCATGCCGGCCAGGTCGAACATGCCGCCCTTGTGGACGAAGGCGTTCTGCATGTCCACGATGATCAGCGCGGCCCGCGCCGGCTCGATCGCGAGCGGCTGGGGACGGGCGATGAGGGAGTCGGGGGCGCCCATTGGCGCTTCACCAGACCACACGCCGCCGCCGGCTGTCAATATGCGGAGGCCGCCCGCGGCCGGCTGAGCCACGCGACGGCCAGGAGATAGACCACGTCCAGCGCGTAGCCGAGCGCGATGGTGAGGACGAGCCCCAGCCGCTCCAGGCACAGGGCGGCGACGAGGTTGAAGAGGCAGAGCCCGAAGGCGCCCACCGGGAAGATCCGGATGAAGGGACGGACCGTCACGCCTCCTCCACGAGCTCGACCTCGCGGCGGCGGCGCCGGTGGCCGCGCCACATGAAGGACAGGGCCAGCACCCGCCAGATGATGTGGATCAGGAGCGCGCGGTGGAGGTTCTCGCCGATCGGCATGGCGACGAAGGCGGCCAGGTTGATGAGCAGCGCCGCCGCCTGGTAGACGGTCAGCGCGATGACCGCCGCCAGGCCCGGCTTCGTGAGGAGCCAGACGACGCCCGCGATCAGGATCGCGATGTCGACCAGGTCCACGGTGAGCGCGCCGATCACGACCAGGCCGATGGCGATCCACAGCAAATGCCCCGCCTGCACCGCGGCGGCGGCCACGAAGTCGGACGGGCGATCCGGAAGGAACTTCCGGGCCGCCCACCAGGCCAGGCCGGTGAGGACGAGCGGGATCAGGAGGTGGATGCCGGAGTACGCGCCGGCGGCGATCCCGATCACCGTCGCCACCGTCGCCACGATGGTGGGGACCCTCATGGGGCGCCCGCCCGACGAACGATAGCGTCCACGTATCGGGCCTTTCCGTCCGTGTAGCCGTCGCGATCGGTCGCGTGCCGGGCCGCGAGCTCGCGCTTCAGCGCGGCGTACCGCGCCGCCTCCTCCGGATGGCGCCGGAGATAGTCGCAGAAGACGAGCGCGGGGCGCGCGTCCTCCCGGGTGCGAACGTGGACGTGGTGGGTGCGCCGGGCGCCGAAGGGCGGCATGCCCTTGACGAAGAACAGGCGGTCCCGGCGCGGGTTGTCGGCCCAGAAGACGTAGCCGAGGGCCTTGAGGGGCTCGAGGAGGGCGGGCCAGGCGGACCGCTCAGGCGTGACGAGCATGATGTCGATGATCGGCTTGGCCGCGAGCCCCGGGATCGCGGTGCTGCCGAAGTGCACCAGCTCGACGCCGGCGAGCCCGGCGAGGGCGGCCCGGATCGCGCGGGCCTCGGCCTCGTACTGCGCCGGCCACCCCGGGTCGTAGGCGACCAGCTCGACGCGGTCCTGGTCCGCGTTGCTCCAGCCCTTCCCGTCGTGCGTCACGTCGGACATGGCCCCGCCACGTGTCGCCTCAGGAACGACCGAACCGCTCGCTTCGCCTTGGAGCGCGTCGATCTTTCGCTGGAGGAACCAGCAGAACCAGCCCCGGTACCGCGCCTGCAGCTCCGGCTTCGTCCAGTCCTTGCCGGTGACGGTCCCGCGGCAGCGGGGGCTGCCGCACCGGCACTCCATGACGTAGTCGCCGTCGTCGGTGGTCGCCCAGTCGATGGTCAGCTCCTCACCGGAAGCGACGTCCCGCATCGCGACCAGGACGATCTGGCCCTGGATCGCGAGGTTGGCGTCGCAGGAGTGGTTGGTATAGAGCATGCTGCCGTCGCGCTCGCTCTGCGTCGCGGGGGCGATGAACAGGTTCTCGGCGATCTGGATGTCGGCCGGGCCGAGCGCCGGCTCGAGCGCGGCCCACTGCGAGCCGGTCAGGACGTGGCCGCCCTTGACCGCGACGATCTCACCGCGCGCGATGGCGCGCCCGGCGAAGAGACCCTTGCCGTGGATGGGGCTCGGGCGCACGTCGGTCTTCGGGGAGCGATAGGTGAGGGCGGTCACTGCCGTACCTTCTCCCCCTCACCCTGCCCTCTCCCCGACGGGGAGAGGGTGGAGGGGAGGGCGGCTACTTGAAGATCGAGAAGTTGATCTCTTTCTCGGTGATGAACTCGAGCAGGACCGGGACGCCGTCGCGGGTCTTGGCGATGCCGCGCTTCAGCGCGGGAATGATCTCGCCGGGCTCGGTGATGCGCTCGCCGTAGCCGCCGAAGGCCTTCGCCATGTCCGCGTAGTGGCCGCTGATGTCGGTGGAGCGGTACTTCTCGGTGGCCGTCTTCATGATCGGCAGCTCGATGGCCATCGAGAAGTTGTTGAGCAGGATGGAGAGGATCGGGATGCGCTCGCGCACCGCGGTCTCGAAGTCCATGCCGGTGAAGCCGATGGCCGCGTCGCCCCACACGTTGATGCAGAGCGCCTCCGGCTTCGCGAGCTTGGCCCCCATCGCGAGGCCCAGGCCGTAACCGAGCTGGGTGGTCTTGCCCCAGCCGATGTAGGTGAGCGGATGCGTGCTCTCCCAGAAGGGCGAGAGCTGATCGCGCGGACTGCCCGCGTCGTGGGTGATGATGGTGTTGGCCACGTCCACCGTGTGCAAGAGGTCCCAGATCACCCGGTAGGGCGAGAGCGGCTTGTCGTTGGCGGTGAGCTTGGGCATCCACTGGGCGAGCCACTCGCCCTTCATGGCCGCGATCTGCTTGGTCACCTCGGCCCGGCGGCCGCGCGGCTTGCCCTTCAGGCGATCGCGCACCTCGGCGAGCAGCGCCTCGAGCACGAGGCGCGCGTCGCCGATCACCGCGTGCTCGGCCACGATGTCCTTGTTGAGATCGGCGACGTCGATGGTGGAATGGACGATGGTCTTGCCCTTCGGCATCGTCACGCCGTAGTTCGTGGTGGAGAAGCTGCAGCCGATGCCGAAGATCACGTCCGAGTTCTTGAGGAACTCGAACACCGTCTTCGGGATGGAGCGACCGCCCGAGCCCAGCGACAGCGGGTGGTTCTCCGGGAACGCGCTCTTGCCCTCGAGGCTGGTGGTGACCGGGGCCTCCAGCAGCTCGGCCAGCTCGCGGAGCTGCTGCCACGCGCGCGCGTAGTGCACGCCCTGGCCCGCGTAGATCACCGGCCGCTCGGCCTCCACCAGGATGCGCGCGGCCTCGGTGACCGCGTCCGGATCCGGGGCGACCCGCGTACGCGGCGTCACCTTGTAGTTGAGCGGCTCGGGCACTTCCTCCTGGTAGACGTCGACGGGGATCTCGACCAGGACCGGCCGCGGGCGGCCGTTCTTCACCTGGGTGAACGCCCGCCGCATCGCGTCGGGCACCGCGTCGCCCAGCGTGACCTGCTCGCACCACTTGGTGATGTTGCGGTAGTTGATGAACGAGTTGAAGTTGGGCGGGATGTTGGTGATGCGGCGCGGGTAGCCGCCGGGCAGCACCACGATCGGCACCGAGTCGCCGTAGGCCTGGGCCACCCCGCCGAAGGCATTTTCCGACCCGGGCCCGTGCTGCATGGTGAACACGCCGATCTTCTGGCCGGAGGTGATCCGGCTCACCGCGTCGGCCATGTGCAGCCCGGTGCGCTCCTGGCGCACGATGATGGTGCGGATGTCGGCCTGGGCGGCCGCCTCGATGATCGGGTTCACGGGATAGCCGATCAGAAAGGTGGTACCTTCGCGCTTCAGGATCTCGGCAACGGCGGCGACCGCCTTCATTGGGGCCTCCTCTGGCCTGCTGTCAGGATGGGGCCGACTCTAACTCAATCCGCGGGTGAAGGGAAACCGCCGAAAGGATCGACGAGGCATGGCTCGGAAGAAGCATCGCGTGGGGATCGTCGGGCTCGGCTTCGGCCGCGCCCATATTCCGGCGTTTCAGGCCAACGGCTGCGAGGTGGTGGCGGTCTGCCAGCGCAACCAGGAGACGGCCCGCGCGGTGGCCGCGCGCTACAACGTGCCCGGCGTGTTCGAGCGGTGGCAGGACATGCTCGGGGAGGCCAAGCCCGACATCGTGGTGATCGCCTCGCCGCCCAACCTGCACCGGGAGATCGCGCTGCGCGCGCTCGAGCAGGGCGCGCACGTGCTGTGCGAGAAGCCGCTGGCCATGACCGCGGCCGAGGGCCGCGACATGGTCGAGGCGGCCCGGCGGGCGCAGCGCGTGGCGATGACGTCGTTCAACTGGCGCTTCATCCCGGCGATGCAGCGCTTCCACTCGCTGGTGGAGGAAGGGGGCGTGGGCCGGCTCTTCCACGCGACGGGCCGCTGGCTCGGGGCGCGCTGGGCCGACGAGGCGGCGCCCTCGACGTGGCGCATGGACCGCGCCCAGGCCGGCCACGGCGCGATGGGCGACATGGGCGTGCACCTGATCGACATGGTCCGCTGGAACTTCGGCGAGTTCGCGCGCGTGTCCGCGCAGGCGGGGGTGGCCTATCCGACCCGGAGCGCGCCCGGCGGCAAGCCGACCGACGCCGAGGACTTCTGCAGCGTCCTGGGCGAGCTGGCCTCGGGCGGGCAGGTGACGCTCTCGGTGAGCCGCGCCGCGCGGGGGGCGAACGAGCAGTTCCTCGAGGCCTACGGCAGCCAGGGCGGGCTCGTCTACCGCGTGGATCGGGAGAAGGCGAAGTGGTACGTGGGCGAGCTGCGCGCGGCGGGCGCCAGCGGCACGCTCCAGCCGGTGCCGGTGACCGCGGGGCTGCCGCGCTCGGCCGGGGAAGGCGACCAGATGGAGGTGACGGGCAAGGCCACCATCGCGCCGCTGGTGAAACGGCTCCTGGACGGGATCCGCAAGGGCGAGAGCCCGTCACCCTCGCTCGAGGACGGGGTCGCCGCCCAGCTCGTGCTGGACGCGGTGCTGCGCTCGCTCAAGGACGGCGCCTGGCAGCAGGTCTAGTCCGGGCTATTCATGAACGGCCTCGACCGAGACCGGACGGGTGGCGCCGCGGGCGCCTCCGGGGCGAGCGAGCGCAGTGGGCCCCCCGAGTCCGGTGCGCCGCTCGAAGAGCGGCGAATCCGGCGAGTGGGTGACGAAGCCGGTCGCCCCGGAGGCGCCCGCGGCGCCAGGACCCGTCCGACTCGCGCGTTGTCCGTTCATGAATAGTCCGGGCTAGCCCTGCAGCCGCTTCGTCCAGCTCACCAGCTCGGCCAGCAGCTTGCGGATCAGCTCGCGGGAGGTCTCGTCGGTCAGCTCGCCGCGCTCGTTGAAGCGCTGGGCCGCGTTGGCGATCAGCACCTCCGGCTGGTTGACCGGGTGCATGTTGAGGAAGATGAAGGACTGGCGCAGGTGGTACTGGGCGCGCGCGCTGCCCAGCATGCCCACCGAGGCGCCCATCACGGCCACCGGCTTGCCCTGCCACGCGCTATCGCCGTAGGGGCGCGAGGCCCAGTCGATCGCGTTCTTCAGCACGCCCGGCACCGAGTAGTTGTACTCGGGCGTGGCGAAGAGGATGGCGTCCGCCGCCCGCACCCGCGCCTTGAGCTCCACCACCCGCGCCGGCGGCTGCTTCTCGTGGTCCTGGTTGTACGGCGGGATGTCTTCGAGCCCGCAGATGTCCAGCGTGGCGCCCTCCGGGAGGAGCCACCAGGCCGCCTCCAGGGTGAAGCGGTTGAAGGACGCCCGGCGCAGGCTCCCGGGAATGCCGAGGATCTTGACGTCGGCCACGATGAGCCTCCTACCGGTTGCCGGTGAAGACGATGCCGCGCATGGGTCACCCCCGCCGTTGTCGTTTGAACCCGGTGTAGTGTAAAAGATGAGGTGACCCACGGCCAGAAGTGCTCACCCCTCACGATCCTGGGAGGCGATCGATGTCGCGGCTCGTCCTGACGCTGGCCCTGGCGCTCGTCGCCACCGCCTGCGCCCCGCAGACCGAGCCGCGCACGGTCATCGGCGCCGGGCCCCGCGTGCTCTTCGACGACGACCTCCGCGCCGCCCGCAACTGGTCCGCCAGCACCGGCACGATCTGCCGATCGTCCTACGCCGACGGGGGCTTCGTCGTCGAGAACATCGCGGCCGCCGCGCCGTGCCTGCTCGGGCCGGTCCGCCCCGAGGCGTTCCCGGCCCGCGTGCGCATCGAGGTCACCGCCCGCCTGCGCAAGGGCACGCGCGAGGGGGCGTTCGGGATCATGTTCGCCAGCCGCGGCGGGCCCGGCAACCGCACCTTCGCCACGCTCGGGCTCACCGCCAATGGGACCTACCGGGTGGCGAGCTGGAGCGGCGGGAAGTGGAGCTACCCGGTGCCGCCCACCGCCAGCCGCGGCGTCAGGACCGAGTACGGCGCCCCGAACACCCTGGCGGTGGAGCTGCGCGAGCGGTCCATCGTGGCCTACGTCAACGGCCGGCCGGTGGCGACCGCGGAGCTGCCCGCGGAGGCCAGCGGTACGCTGGGCCTCTACGTGGATCAGCGGGGGATGGAAGTGCTCTTCAGCAACCTCCGGGTCAGCGAGCTGCCGCCGATCCGCTGACCGCGCGGCAGGTCAGGCGCCCGCGCGCTCGAGCGCCGCCTCGATGTGCTCAGGCGACGGCTTGCGGGTCCCCGCATCGATCTCCCGCATCAGCGCCACCACCGCGGCGGACACCGGCGTCGGCACGCCCACCTCGCGGCCCTTGTCCACCACGAGGCCGTTCATGTAGTCGATCTCGCTGCGGCGCCCCTTGATGACGTCCTGGGCCATGGAGGCGCGCCAGTTGCGGCCCGCGCCCTCCTTGGGGACCAGGCCGGCGTCGATCTCCTGGTAGACGTCGGGCCGGCCGGCCTGCGCCCACTGCTCGGCCTCGCGGCCGTTGAACTTGGGGATGCGGTAGCCGAGCTTGAGCCCCACCGCGGCGGACTCCTGGGCGAGCCGGATGGTGATCTCGCGCCCGCGCGCCTGCCCGGCGATCTCGATGGAGCCGAGCCCGGTCATGGCCTGGACCGGGTTGCCCATGCAGTTCGCGCAGAGCTTCGACCAGCGCTCGCCCCACAGGTTGTCGGTGGGCCGCGCCCCGTCCACCACGCTCATGATCCGGGCCAGCTCGGCGACCCGCTCGGTGATGCGCCCGTCGTGCTCGCCCGCGCGGAAGACGTCGTGCCCGGCGCCTTGACCCTTTTCCATGCCGCGCTCCACCTGGCCCGGCTTCCAGAGCGCCACCCCGATCTTGGACATGATGAGCCCGACCGAGCGCTCCGCGCCCGCGATGCCCGCCACGACGGGGTCGTTCCAGCAGTTCTGGGCGGACACCACGTAGCCTTCTGGCTTGAGGTGGGGCAGGGCCATCCAGGTGGCCCACGCGGTGTCGTAGGCCTTCATGGCGATGAACGCGATGTCGAAATCGGCGCCGTGGCGCTGCAGCTCGTGCACGTGGAGCGCGACGGGCTTGGCCTCGAAGGGATCGTGGGGACCGGTCACCGCGATGCCCTGACGGCGCAGCGTCTCGACCTGCTCGGGCCACGGGTCCACCAGGGTCACGTCGTGTCCGGCCCGCGTGAGGAACGCGCCGAGGTAGCTGCCGATCGCGCCCGCGCCGATGAAGAGCATTCGCTTGGCCATCTCGATTCCCTCCGGGGTTCGGTGAGAGACCCCGCGATCTTAGCCCCCCGCGGGGCCGTTGCCAAGCCGCGTGCCTTGGGGCACTATGCGGGACATCTAGCGGGACCACTCCAGGGAGGAACGTATGTCGAGACGCCGCGTGTGGGGAATCGGGTTGGTGCTGCTGGCCGTGGCTCTGGTATCCACCGCGACCGCGGCCCCGCCGAAGGACGCGATCGTGATCGGGCTGCTCGCCGAGCCGGTCACCATGGACCCGCCCCAGATCACCGACCTCAATTCCACGCGGGTGATCAAGCGGCTCTTCGAGGGGCTGACCGCGCAGGAGCTGGGCACCTACAAGATCATCCCGGGCCTGGCCCAGTCGTGGGACATCTCCAAGGACGGGCTGACCTACACCTTCCGCCTGCGCCCCAACGTGAAGTTCCACGACGGCACCCCGCTGACCGCGGAGGCGGTGAAGTTCTGCTTCGACCGGCAGCTGAACGACCAGGGGCCCTTCTACGCCACCGGGACCTACCCGTACGTGAAGGGCTTCCTCGGCAACGTGGCGGGCGTGGAGGTGGTGAACCCGACCACGGTGCAGATCCGCCTGAAGTCGGCGCTCACCCCGTTCCTCCAGTACCTGGCGCATCACTCGCTCTACATCTACAGCCCCGACGCGCTCAAGAAGTGGGGCAAGGACATCGTCAAGCACCCGGTGGGCACCGGGCCCTTCAAGCTCGAGACATGGGAGCCGGGCGTGCGGGTGGTGCTCGCGCGCAACGACCAGTACTGGGGCGGGGCGCCCAGGATCCGCCAGGCCATCTACGTGCCGATCATCGAGGCGCAGGCGCGCCTGTCCGCGATCAAGACCGGCGAGATCGACATGACGATGGACGTGCCGCCCGACAGCCTGGCCGACTTGCGGAAGGATCCGAACGTGGTGGTGGCGGAGACCAACTCCTCGGCGGTCTGGTACGTGGCGCTCAACACCCGGCACCCCGCCCTGAAGGACAAGCGCGTCCGCCAGGCGCTCAACTACGCGGTGCAGAAGGACGCGATCATCCGGGACATCCTGAAGGGCACCGCGATCGTGGCGACCACGCCGCTGTCGCCGGTGTACGGGCCGTACCACGAGGACAAGACGGTCCGCTATCCCTACGATCCCGGGAAGGCCAAGGCGCTGCTCAAGGAAGCGGGCTACGCCGGCGGCTTCGACGTGACCTTCTTCGTGCCCGAGTCCGGCTCCGGCATGCAGTCGCCCGTCGAGATGGGCACCGTGATCCAGGCGAACCTGGCCGCGGTGGGGGTGCGGGCCAGGATCCAGACCATGGAGTGGGGCGCCTATCTGAAGAAGTACCTCGACGCCCCCGACATGGCCGAGATGTCCTGGAACCCGTCCATCGGCGATCCCGACCACATGATGTACATGCTGCTCTCCTCCGACCGGTTCCCGCCCGCCTTCAACGCGGGGTTCTACCAGAACCCGCGGGTGGACGACCTGCTGCGCCGCGGGCGCACCACCATCGACGAGAAGGAGCGGATCCCGCTCTATCGTGAAGCGCAGCGCCTGGTGGTGGAGGACGCGCCGTGGATCTTCGTGGACCACGGCAAGCAGGTGATCGTGTACCGCAAGCGCGTGCAGGGCTTCAAGCTCCATCCGAACTTCGACCTGGTGCTGACCCAGGTGTGGCTGCAGTAGGAGGGGCGGGCCTCCAGGGCTACGTCGTCCGCCGCGTCCTGCTGGCGCTGCCCGTCCTGGTCGGGGTCTCGCTGCTGGTCTTCGGGGTGATGCGCCTGGCCCCGGGCGACCCGGCCGCCATCATGCTGGGCGCGCAGGCCACGAAGGAGGACGTGGAGCGCCTGCGCCGTGACCTCGGCCTGGACCGGCCGGTGGCGGTGCAGTACCTCCAGTGGATGGGACGCGTGCTCCAGGGCGACCTGGGCCGCTCGATCCCGCTCGGGCGCGAGGTGCTGCCCGAGGTGCTGCTGCGCTTCAAGGCCACCGCGGTGCTGACCGCGGGCGCCCTCGTCATCGCGGTCACCCTCGGGCTGGGGGCGGGGATCGTGTCCGCCACCCGGCAATACTCCTGGCTCGACAAGCTCAGCATGGCGGTGGCGGTGACCGGGGTGAGCCTGCCCGTGTTCTGGACCGGGATCATGCTGATCCTGGTCTTCGCGCTGTCGCTGCGCTGGTTCCCCTCCGCGGGGATGTTCTCGCCCTACGGCGGCGGCTTCACCGACATGCTCTGGCACCTCGTGCTGCCCGCGGTGACGCTCGGGACCGCGTCGGCGGCGGCGGTGGCGCGGCTCACCCGCTCGAGCGTGCTCGAGATCATCCGCCAGGACTACGTGCGGGCGGCGCGGGCGAAGGGTCTGGCCGAGCGGGCGATCATCGCCCGCCACGTGCTCAAGAACGCGTTCAACCCGATCCTGACCGTGGTCGGCGTGCAGGTGGGCTATCTCCTGGGCGGGGCCATCCTCACCGAGACCGTGTTCTCCTGGCCCGGGCTGGGCTCGATGATGGTGCGCGCGATCCAGGCGCGCGACTACCCGCTGGTCCAGGGCGGCGTCCTCCTGATCGCCACCACCTTCGTGGTCGTCAATCTCGTCGTGGATCTGCTCTACGCGGTGTTCGACCCGCGCATCCGCTATGAGTAGCGTGGCCGCACGCCGCGGCGCGACGGTGATCGCGCCCAGCGGCCGCTCCGGCGTGGCCGAGGCCGCGCGGATGTTCCGCAAGAGCGGCAGCGCGGTGTTCGGCCTGGCCCTGGTGGCGGCCCTCGGGGGCGCCGCGCTGCTGGCCCCGCTGCTCGCGCCCCACGACCCGGACGCCATCGACACCGCGCGGCGGCTGGCGCGGCCCTTCACCGCCGGCCATCCCCTCGGCACCGACGAGTTCGGCCGCGACCTGCTGAGCCGGCTGCTCTACGGCGCGCGCACGTCCCTGGTCGTCGGCCTCGCCGCCACCGCGCTGGCCGCGGCGGCCGGCTCGGGGCTTGGGCTGCTCGCGGGCTTCGTCGGCCGCTGGGTGGACCAGGTCGTGATGCGCTCGATCGACACGCTCATGGCCTTCCCGTACTTTCTGCTCGCCATCGCGATCATCGCCACGCTCGGCCCGGGCCTGGTGAACGGGATGGTGGCGGTGGCCATCGTGAACATCCCGTTCTACGGCCGCATCGTGCGCGCCACCGTGCTGGCGGTGAAGCAGACCGAGTACGTGGAGGCGGCGCGGGCCCTCGGCGTCTCCGAGCTGCGCCTCTCGCTCACCCACGTGCTGCGTAACTGCCTGGCCCCGCTCGTGGTGGCGGTCACGCTCAACGTGGGCGGCATGATCACCGCGCTGGCCGGCCTGTCCTTCCTCGGTCTCGGGGTCCAGCCGCCGACCTCCGACTGGGGCAGCATGCTCTCCAGCAGCCGGCAATACATGAACGTGGCGCCCCACGTCGCCGCGCTGCCCGGGCTCGCCATCTTCCTGGCCGTGCTCGGCTTCAACCTGCTGGGCGACGGACTCCGCGATGCGCTCGATCCGCGCCTCCGCTAGAATGCGGGCGCCATGAGCCCAGCCGAAGCGGTGCGGGCGGAGGTGGACACGCTGCTCGCGCTGGTGCGCGAGCGCTACGGCGGCCGCCTGGACGCCGAGCAGCTGGCGGGCGTGCGCACCGCGATCGAGGGGATCGTGCAGGCCGCGCGGGCCCTCCGCGCGGTGCGCCTCGCCAACGCCGACGAGCCGGCCCAGCCCTTCGCGGCCTACCGCGCGGAGCCGTGATGACCGAAGACGTGGTCTTCACCCCGCTGCGGCAGCTCGCGGACGGCATCCGGGCGCGCCGCCTCTCCCCGGTGGCGCTGGCCGAGACCTTCCTCGACCGGCTCGAGCGCCTCGGCCCGCGCTACAACGCGGTGGTCACGGTCACGCGGGCCCGCGCGCTCGAGCAAGCGCGCCGCGCGGAGGCCGAGATCGCGGCCGGCCGCTACCGCGGGCCCCTGCACGGCATCCCCTACGGCGCCAAGGACCTGCTCGCGACCTCCGGCGGCATCCCGACCACGTGGGGCGCCGCGCCCTTCAAGGATCGCTGTTTCGACTTCGACGCGACCGCGGTGCTCAAGCTGGAAGACGCGGGCGCGGTGCTCTGCGCGAAGCTCGCGATGGTGGAGCTGGCCGGCGGCATGGGCTACCGCCAGCCCAACGCCGCCTTCACCGGGCCCGGCGTGAATCCGTGGAACCGCGAGGCGTGGAGCGGCGGCTCCTCCAGCGGCTCCGGCTCCGCGGTGGCGGCCGGGCTCGTGCCCTTCGCGATCGGCTCCGAGACCTGGGGCTCCATCCTCTCGCCCGCCGGCAACTGCGGCCTCGCGGGCCTGCGGCCGACCTACGGCCGGGTGAGCCGCCACGGCGCGATGGCCCTCTGCTGGACGCTCGACAAGCTCGGCCCCCTCGCGCTGACCGCGGACGACTGCGGCCTCGTGCTCGAGGCCATCGCGGGGCGCGACCCCGCCGATCCGACCACGGTGGATCGGCCCTTCCGCTACGACGCGGGCGGGCCCGCGGGCCGGCGCTTCCGCTTCGGGGTGCTGCGCGGCGTCACCGACGGCTGCGAGGACGCGGTGCGCGAGAGCTTCGCCCGCTCGCTCGACGTGCTGCGGGGCCTGGGGACCGTCGAAGAGGTCGCGCTTCCGGACCTGCCCTACGACGACATCACCCGCACCATCCTGTTCGCGGAGGCGGCGAGCGCGTTCGAGGATTTCATCGAGAGCGGTGGCATCGCGGGCCTCACCGCGCCGGAGGACCGCTACACCGCCTACGCGCGCGACGCGATCCTCGCCAAGGACTATCTCAAGGCACTGCGGCTGCGGGGCGTGATGGCGCGCGAGGCGGACCGGGTGCTGGCCCCGCTCGACGCCCTGGTGGCGCCCGGGCGCTCCACCGTGGCCCCGAGGCTCGGCGGGGAGGTGCGCAGCGCGATCCGCGGGACCGCGCGGGACGTGATGGGCGCGGTCGGCAACGGCGCGGGGCTGCCCGCGGTGGCGGTGCCGAACGGCTTCGGGGAGCGCGGGCTGCCGACGAGCCTGCAGTTCATGGGGCGCGCCTGGGAGGAGAACACGATCCTGGCCGCCGCCCGCGCCTACCAGTCGGTCACCGACTGGCACCGGCGCCATCCCGCCGACGCTTAGGCGGCGCTACTTCGGGGTCGGGGCGCCGTCGCGCTCGCGCTTGTCCTTCGACGGCTCGTTGCGGGTCTTCGAGTAGTTCTCCCGCGCCGCCTTGATGGCCGCGGGGTCGCCCGACTTGTAGGCGTTGCGGAGCTGCTGGCGGGAGCTCTCGAGGTCCTTCCGCTCCTGCTTGACGTCCTGGCCCTGCACGGGCAGCGCCGAGATTCCGCTCACGATCACGGTGGCGCACGCCGCGCCCACGGTCCAGCCGATCAGCGTCCTCATCATCTGCTCCTCTTTTCCGGTCGGGGTATGAGTGCGAGCCGACGACGAGGAAGTGTGCAATGCGGTTGCCAGGCCGGAACTAGCTGAATCAACGAGGGAATCGGGCCCAGGCGCCCGGCGGATCCTGACGCCGCCCGTCACCCGGGCCGCGCATTTCCGGCAGGGCGGGCGATCAGGCGGAGCGGCGGCCGTAGAGGCGGCGGGCGGCGCGGAGGTGGGTCATGGCCGGCGCGCGCCGGCCGAGCGCATCGAGGAGCAGGCCCAGGTTGTAGTGGGCGTCGGCGAAGTCCGGATCGGCCTCGAGCGCACGGTGATACGCGGCCACCGCGTCGGCCGCGCGGCCGGTCTCCTCGATCAGCCCGGCCAGGTTGAAGTGCGCGACGGCATCGGCCGGGGCCAGCGCGACCGCGGCCCGGTAGTGAGTCTCCGCGCGTGCGACGTCGCCGCCCTGATGGTGAAGGCGCCCGAGGTTGACGTGCGCGTCGGCGAGCCCCGAGTCGAGGGCGAGCGCCTGCTCGTAGGCGTGGCGCGCCTCGTCGGGGGACGACGGGTCGAGCTCGCAGCCGAGATTGAACCAGTCCTCCGCGCTCCGGGTCGCCGACCCCGCTGCGGCCGGCGGGATCACCGACGCGCGCAGCGGCGCCGCGACCGCGGCCACCGCCTGCGCGTCGAAGTTGAAGAGGAACTGGCCCGAGTCGGGCTGCCAGCGCGCGCTACCGTCCCAGGCCACCACGCGGCGGCCGTCGGCGTAGATCGTGAGGCTCGAGAGCGCCTGGTCGGCGGGAAGCTGGCGCCGGAGCGAGCCGATCATCCGGCGGATCCGGCGGGCGGGAATGCGCGCGTCGAGCAGCTCCCGCGCGGTCCGGAGCAGGAGCAGATCCTGGAAGGACCACTGCAGGCGCCCGGCCCGGCCGCGGGTGGGCGCGAGCAGGGCCGCGCGCGCGCAGGATCGGATGCGGGAGTCGGGCAGGCCGAGCGCCTTCGCCACCTCGTGGGTGGTGAAGTGCGTCATTTCCGGCCGGCTTGGGCCTTCCTGTCCGGCTTGTCCGATGAAGCGGCGCGCTTGGGCGCCTTCACGGGCGGCTTCTTGGTGATCGGCGCCGCGTCCTTCGCGGCGGGCTGCGGCTCACCGGCGCCGGCGCGCTTGGCCAGGCTCTGCTTGAGCGCGTCCATGAGATCGATGACCTGGGCGCGCTGCGCCTCGGGGGCGGCGGCGCTGATCTCCTTGCCCTCCACCTTGGAGTTCGCGAGATCGAGTACGCGGCTGCGGTACTGGTCCTCGTACTGCTCGGGCTTGAACTCGTCGTGGGACAGCTCGCCGATCAGCCGCTCCGCCAGCGCGAGCTCGCCCTCGCGGAGCTTCACCGCCTTGCCCTTCTCGATCTCGCCGAAGTCGCGCACCTCGTCGGCGAAGTACATCGTGTGCAGCATCAGCCCGTCCTGCGCGGGCCGGACGAGCACGAGGCTCTCCTTGCCGCGCATGACGAACGTGGCGAGGGCGACCTTGTCGCTCTTGGCCATCGCATCCGCGAGGAGGCGGTAGGGCTTCTCGCCCCCCTTGTCGGGCCCGAGGTAGTACGTCTTCTCGAAGTAGATCGGGTCCACCGAGGCGAGCGGGACGAACTCGGCGATGTCGATGATCTTGGACGCCTCGCCCTCGAGCGACTTCAGCTCCTCGTCGGTGAAGCGAACGTACTGGTCCTTCTGGAACTCGTAGCCCTTGACGAGCGCGTTGCGCTCGACCACCTCGTTGCAAACCGGGCAGAAGGTCTGCTGCTTGATCCGGCTGCCGCACTTGGCGTGGAGGAGGTTGAAGCTGACGCCGCCCGACGACGCCGCGGTGTACAGCTTCACCGGGATCGAGACGAGCCCGAAGGAAATGGTCCCGGAGCCGAGAGAATGGGGCGCCATGACCGTGAGGCTTTGCACAGTACCACGCAGGCGGCTATGCTCCAAGACTCCGATGGCAACCGCACGGGATGGTGGTGCACGCCGCGCGAAGGGGCGAGGGATTGGGCCCGAGCTCACCGCGTACCGGCAGAAACGAGATCCGGAGCGCACGCCCGAGCCCTTCGGCGGGCGGCCGCCCGCGGGGGGCCGGCTCTTCGTGGTGCAGAAGCATGCGGCCCGGCGACTGCACTACGATCTGCGCCTCGAGATGGACGGCGTGCTGAAGAGCTGGGCGGTGCCCAAAGGGCCCTCCGCCCACGCGGAGGAGAAGCGACTCGCCGTCCACGTCGAGGACCATCCCATCGAGTACGGCGACTTCGAGGGTGTGATCCCGCCCGGCAACTACGGAGCCGGCTCGGTCATCGTGTGGGACCGCGGGTGGTACCGGTCCGTCAAGCCCGAGGACCCGCTCGCGCAGCTTGCCCGCGGCAAGCTCGAGGTGGAGATCTTCGGCCACAAGATGCGCGGCCGCTGGACGCTCGCCCGCATGTCGGGCAAGGACAAGGA
>Ga0209640_10002369_pt1 | contig 16413 bp, 12 predicted proteins | sample RifCSP10_1_FD_184018 | JGI IMG/M metagenome (GOLD analysis project Ga0209640, IMG submission 184018) | Soil microbial communities from Rifle, Colorado - Rifle CSP2_sed 10_1 (SPAdes) (version 2) | ecosystem: Environmental > Terrestrial > Deep subsurface > Rock core/Sediment | place: Rifle...
CTGGCTTACTTCGCAGCGCTGGGGGCTGGTTACTTGCTGGTCGAAATCTCACTCATCCAGCGACTGACCCAGCTGCTGGACCGCCCGGCTTTGGCCCTGGCCGTTGTGCTGACGACCCTCCTATCGACCTCCGGCCTCGGCAGTCGTCTCTCGACCCGGATGCCCTTGAGAGGAACCCTTGCAGTACTTTCGGCTTCGCTCGCGCTCACCGTTGTCAGTCTGCCCACCCTCATCCAGGTCGGGCTACCCTTGCCACCGGGCCCTCGATTGGCGCTGGCAGTCATGTTGCTAATCCCGCTGGGGCTGCTCATGGGCGTCCCCTTCGCTTCCGGCCTGCGTCGAATTGAAGCCGGCGCGATCCCATGGGCCTGGGCCATCAACGGGGCTGCTTCTGGGATCGGCGGCGTGCTGGCAGCCATGATTTCGCTGGATCTCGGTATCCGGGCCACCCTCTCGGCCGGGGCGCTCGCTTACCTCGCCGCTTGGCTTGCGGCCCGCAGGCTGTCGGCGCCTCACTTATTTTGAGTTCTCGTCGCGGACCAGCGGAACGAATCGGACCCCTCCGAGGCTGGTTGACTCATAGGTGTCCAATTCGGTCCGCTGGATGCGCCAGAGCTCCTGGTACCCGCCTACCGGCCCGACCGGGATGACCAGGACCGCTCCGGGCTTCAGCTGCCTGAGCAGCGGCTGCGGGACATGATCCGGTGCGGCGGTGACCAGGATGGCATCGAACGGCGCGGCTTCTTCCCAACCGAAATACCCGTCCGCCTGCCTGAGCTGCACATCTACAAACCCTAGGGCGGTCAGTCTTTCGGCGGCGGCCTGGGAGAGGTCAGCGATGATCTCGATCGAATACACCTCGATACCGAGCTGGGCCAGCACCGCCGCCTGATATCCGGAGCCGGTCCCGATTTCAAGCACCCGATCGCCTGGCTGAACATCGAGCTCCTGGGTCATTAGCGCAACGATGTAGGGTTGGGAGATCGTCTGGCCATACCCGATGGGGAGCGGCTGATTGGCGTAGGCCAGGTCCAGGTATTCCGAAGGAACGAACTCATGCCGAGGCACCGTACGCATCGCCTCGATCACCGCCGGATCTTCGACTCCCCAGCCAATGATGCCCGTCTCAACCATTTGTTGGCGGGCCTGGACGAACGGGTCGTCAGTCGGCCCGGGGGTCGGGGCGACCGTCGGCGAACGAACCGCGCATCCGGCGATCCCCAAGGCCAGCACCACTGTCCTTTTGTGTCGCATGCGATGGAAAACACAAGGGCGGCCTTTGGCCGCCCACCTGCACAGGTCTGGCCGAGAGCCTTAGCCGGTCAGCCCCAACATCCGGAATGGCGCGTAGAGAATGTCGGGGAAGTAGGTATCCATGATGAAGAGAGTTCCGGCGCAGATTGCGATCAACACCAGACAGCCGGCTCCGGCAAGCACCCAGCGCATCGCGCCGCTGCGGGGGGTCGGCTCGATCGGCAGCGGGGCGGCTGCCTCGGCGGGCTGCGGGGTCCGGGCTTGCATCGCCTCCGGCGAGGGCGCCGCGCCATGCCGGACCGCTCCACCCATCACGGTTCGCGCCGCCTCCGGCGAGGTCGCCTCAAAACTCAGGGTCACGTTTTCGCCCATCCCCAGCAAATCCCCTGGCGAAAGCACCCGCGGGGCAACCAGCCGTTCACCGTTGACGTAGCTTCCGTTCGTCGAACCCAGGTCCTCCATGACGTAGCCCCCCGGAGTCCGGGTGAGCCGGGCGTGTTGGCGAGAGATCTCGGAATCCCCGACGGTGATGTCGTTGGTTACGTCTCGGCCGACCAGGGTAACTTCTTTGGTCAGGTCGAAGGCGGTCCCAGGGTTGGGACCGGTCTTGACGATCAAACGGAAGGCAGCCTCAGCCATGGCCTCCCACTCCTATGGGAGCGGTAGTGTACAGGCGCTCGAAACTCACGTCAACCGTCACGGGTCCGCACCTTGAGACTCAGCCCGTCGACTCCGGTCACCTCTACATCTTCCCCTGCCGGCACAGCCCCTGAGCGGTCTTCGAGCTTCGCCGACCACAGTTCACCGGCCACCTGGACCATCCCGGTCGGAGCCAGCTCGGTCTTGGTAATTCCGGTTCGCCCGATCAGCGCCTCACTGCCGACTTCGACTCGCCGGCGCTGGGCCGAGATGGCGAAGCTCACGATGGTCAGGAAGATGGCCGAGATGGCCAGCCCGGTCCCAATGACCAGCGGGACCGAGACCCGCTGGAAAGCGGGTGTCCCGGGCGAATTGAACAGGATCAGCGCCCCGGCGATGAAGGAGGCGACCCCGGCCGCGGTGAGCGCTCCGTGGGTCGGGGCCTTGATGTCCAAGATGAACAGCACAAAGGCGGTCGTGAGGAAGATCAATCCGGCCCAGTTGACCGGCAGCACACCAAGCCCGAAGGCCCCCAGCGCCAGCGACATCACTCCGACGAAACCGGCAACCCATCCGCCGGGGCTGGAGATCTCGATCAGGATGGCCTGCACTCCGATCGCCATCAACAGGAAAACGATGTTGGGATTGGTAAGGGTCCCCAACAGCTGCTCGATGAAGGTCTGCTCGACGACGATCAAATCGGCCGCCCCGGTGCTCAGGGTACGCGGGCCGCTCTCCAGTTCGACCGTGAAACCATCGAGCTGGACCAGCAGATCGTCCAGATCGCCGGCGATGAAGTCAATCAGTCCGGCCTGCAAGGCCTCGTCGGCCGAGGCCGCCTTGGCCTCCTCAATGGTCGCCTCGGCCAGGGCGACAGCCGCCTCTCCCCGCCGGGCGGCCAGGCCGCGGGCCTCCGCCTTAAGGATTTCCTTGGTCTTTCTTTCGATCGTTTCTCCCAGCTCTTCTCCCTGGCCTCCGACCGGGCTGGCTGCTCCGATGGCGGTCTCGGGAGCCATGGCAGCCACGTGACCGGACAGGGTAATTACCGTGCCGGCGCTTCCGGCAATGGCGCCCCGCGGGGCGATGTAAATCACGACCGGCACCGAGCTGCCCCGGATGGACTGGATCATCCGGTTCATGAGCTCGACCTGGCCACCGGGGGTATCCAGGGTCAGGATCAGGGCTTCGGCCTCCCGCCGCTCCGCCAGCTGCAGGCCCCGATCGAGGTACTCCAGGGTCGCAGGCGTGAGCGGACCACTCGCGTTCAACACCAGGATCTCACGCTCGCTTTGGGCCGCGGCGGGAGAACCTGTGACCAGTAGCAAGCCTAAGAACAGGAAAACGGCGCGGCGCATAGCGCACTCATTATAGCTTTCGAGACCTATAGAGCCGCCCGGCGGACCGTGGCAAACTACCCCCGCTGTATAATCTCGTGGTCCTCGGCCATGCAACTCAACGATCTCTCTAAGTTTCGAGACGAACAAGGCGTTATCAGCCTCGAACTCCGCATTCGCGGGACATTGAAGTACGGGTTCGATTGGTACGCCGAAATGGAGGCCCAGGAGTTCATCACCCGCAAGATCGCCAAGGTGCTGGGCGACGAGCATACCCTCTTGCGCAACGTCCCATTGGTTGGGACCGATGTGCTGGCCCCGATGATCCTGTTTAGCCCGCAAGGTGTCCGGCTGATCCTGCCCAGCGAGGCGCGGGGCAACTTCCGGGCCAGCGAAGACCAATGGATGTCGTTCAACAGTCGAACCCGCAACTTCAAGCCGGCTCAGCCGAACTTACAGTTCCGGGCCCTGGCTCTGGCCCGCGGCCTTCGCCGCTACTTTGAAGCCCAGGGCTTTGCCTTGCCGGAGCTCGAAGCGGTGCTCATCTTCACCAACCCACAGACTCTGGTAGACCGCGCCAATCCGCTGGCCCGCATCGTCCTGGCGGACGCGATCGAGCACTTCGCCTCCAGCCTGCAGGAGCGGCAGCAGATCATGGATCAGGAGGACATCCAGATGCTTGTGGATGCCCTGGTCAATCCGAAGCTCCCCGAGCCCGAACCGGCCCCCGAGCCGCTGCCGGAGCAGCAAGAGGCGGCATTCGACTCGCAGGCCCTCCGGCCGATGGACGTCCGCCCCGAGCTTCGTCCGGTCCGCCGCATCGGATCCTTCAGCATGAAGGAAGCGCTCCTGTTGGGAGCCATGGCGCTGTTTGAATTCGCGGTGCTGCTGGCGATCGCCTTCACGGTTTTCGGAGACCGGCTGCTCAATTGACCTCCAGCGAGAGGCCCTTCCTCTCTCTGATTATCCCAGCCCACAACGAGGAACATCGGCTCCCCGGAACGCTGGAGCGGGTTCACAACTTCCTGCACAGCCAGGCTTTTTCCTCGGAGGTGTTGATTGTCGAGAACGGCAGTCTCGACCGCACGGCCGAGGCGGCCGATCAGTTCGCCCGCAGCAATGCCGGAACCCGCGTCCTGCGGGAGCCACGGGCCGGTAAGGGGCTGGCCGTCCGGAGCGGGATGTTGGCGGCCCACGGCGAATTTCGCTTCATTTGCGACGCCGACCTCTCCATGCCCATCGAGCAAGTCGTTCGCTTCCTGCCGCCGGCGCTCACCGACTTTGATATCGCCATCGCCTCGCGGGAAACTCCGGGGGCGGTCCGTTTCGGCGAGCCCTCCTATCGGCACTGGATCGGGCGGGGATTCAATACCCTGGTGCGGCTGCTGGCCGTTCCTGGGCTTCAAGACACTCAGTGCGGATTCAAGTGCTTTACCGCCGAGGCAGCCCAGGCTCTCTTCGTGACCCAGCGGCTCGATGGCTGGACCTTCGACGTGGAAGTGCTCTTCCTGGCACTGAAGTTCGGCTACCGGGTGAGTGAGGTTGCAATTCCCTGGCACTATATCCGCGGCAGCCGGGTACGACTGCTGCGCGACTCCTGGCAGATGTTTGTGGATCTGTTCCGAATTCGCAGCAACTGGCGGCGCGGGGTCTATTCCTTGCCGGCCGGGCGTCAGCCTTCCCTGTCCATCCCAGAGAAATAGGAGCCCTCCGCGACAGCCTCCGGCCGCCGGCCTGACCTGACCCACGAACTCGAACTGCGCCGGCTCGGCCATACCCTGGTCGCCGGGCTGGATGAGGTCGGGCGGGGCGCTCTGGCCGGTCCGGTCGTCGCGGCCGCGGTGATCTTGCCCCTCGATCGGTTCGACCTGGCGCGGGCCTTGGAAGGAGTACGCGATTCGAAACAGCTCTCCCCGCTCGCCCGCCGGCGCTGGGCTGCCGAGGTCGGGCGGGTTGCCCTGGCGGTGGGAATTGGGCAGAGTTCCGCCCGGGAACTCGATCGAATCGGGGTGCTCTCGGCGACCCGGCTGGCGATGCAGCGGGCGCTGGAAGCATTGGGGTATCCGCCGAGTTTCTTGCTGATCGACCATCTGCGGCTGGGGAATTCGGATATCCCTCAGCGCGGCATCACCCGAGGAGATCAATCGGTGCTGTCGATCGCGGCCGCCTCGGTCATCGCCAAGGTGGCCCGGGATGAACTGATGGAGGTATTCGGCGAGCGATTTCCGGCCTATGGCTTCGGCCGCAACAAGGGCTATGGCACTGCCCAGCACCGGGCGGCTCTAGACCGCAGTGGCACCTGCCCGCAGCATCGCCGATCCTTCGCTCCGGTTCAGCTCGCGCTAGGCCGGCCAGGCGGTGCTAAGATTCGCTTGCACCGGCCTTCTCAAATCCCACCTTGGCGCTCACCCAATTCTTCGCCCCTCGAACCGTTGCCGTCATCGGCGCCTCGAACAACCCTACCAAGCTCGGCCACGCAGTCTTAAACAACCTGCTGCGAGGCGGGTTCTTAAAGGAAGATCGGCGAGTGTATCCGATCAATCCGACCGCCGAATCGATCCTCGGCCAGCCGTGCTTCAAGTCGGTGCTGGCGGTGCCCGGTCCGATCGACCTGGCCGTGATCGTCATCCCGTATCCCGCCGTTCCGGATGCACTGCGCGAGTGTGGGGAGAAGGCCATTCCGGCCGCCATCGTCATCAGCGCCGGATTTCGGGAGGCTGGCTGGGAAGGCGCCGAACGCGAACGGGAGCTGCTGGAGGTCGCCCGCCATTTCTCAATTCGGCTGATCGGTCCGAACTGCCTCGGGGTCATCGATACCATCACCCCGCTCAACGCGACCTTTTCGGCCGGGATGCCTCCCGCGGGACCGATGGCCTTCATGTCCCAGTCAGGGGCACTCGGCGCCGCTATCCTAGACTGGGCGATGGCTGGCCGGCTGGGCCTGAGCAAGTTCGTGTCGCTGGGCAACAAGGCCGACGTGAGCGAGACCGACCTGCTGCAGGAGTGGGCGGCCGATCCGGCCTTGCGAGTGATCCTCGCCTACATCGAGGGTCTGCCCGATGGCCAACAGTTCATTAGGGTCGCCCGCCAGGTGAGCCGGCAGAAACCGGTGGTAGCGATCAAGTCCGGCATCACCCAATCCGGAGCGCGGGCAGTGACCTCCCACACCGGTTCGTTGGCCGGTTCGGAACAAGCCTATCAGGCCGCCTTTCGTCAGGCCGGGGTGATCCGGGCGGACACGCTGGAGGAACTGCTGGACTTCGCGTTGGCCTTCGGATACCTGGCGCCGCTTCGAGGCGACCGAGTGGCAATTGTCACCAACGCCGGAGGACCCGGAATCCTGGCGACCGACGCGGTCGAGCGCTATGGCCTCCGGTTAGCCCGCTTCGAACCCGAGCGCCAGGCCAAGCTCGAGCAGTTTCTCCCCGGCGCCGCCAGTGCCGCCAACCCGGTGGACCTGCTCGGCGACGCCCGCGCCGACCGGTTCGATTTCGCCCTGCAGCAGATCCTCGATGACCCACAGGTCGACGCCATCCTGGTGCTGGTCACCCCTCAGGCGATGACCGACATGGTGGAGACCGCGGAGGTGATCGTGCGGGCGGCTGCCCAGGCCTCGATTCCCGTGCTGGCTTGCCTGATGGGACAGGCCAGCCTGGGCCGCGGCCCGGACATCCTCCAGCAACACAATGTGCCGCGATTCCCGTTCCCCGAGCGGGCAGCCCGCGCCCTCTACGCCATGAACCAATATCGGCTGATCCGGATGGAGCCGATCCCTCAATTCGACTTGTTGGAGGTCGATCGGGCGCGGGTGAGCGACGCGATTAAGGCGGTGCGGGCCGCGGGCCGAGTCAGCATCGGCGATTTCGAAGCCCGGGAGATCCTGCTCGCCTACGGGCTCAAGGCTCCCGCCACCGAACTGGCAACCTCCGCCGAGCAGGCAGTGGAGATTGCCGATCGGCTTGGCTACCCGGTGGTGCTCAAGATCGCCTCGCCCGAGATTCTGCACAAGACCGACATCGGAGGGGTGCGGGTGGGACTGGAAGCGCCGGCCGATGTTCGGGACGCCTTCGATCTCATCACCTATCGAGCACAGCGCTTCCTGCCGGAGGCCCGGCTTTGGGGGTGCACCGTCCAGAAAATGATCTCGCCCGGCCTCGAGATGTTGGTGGGAATGAATCGGGATCCCCAGTTCGGGCCGCTGGTGACCTGCGCACTGGGTGGGGTGTTTGTCGAGATCCTGCAGGATGCGGCATTCCGCCTGGCGCCGTTTTCGCGCCAGGAGGCCGAGGCGATGTTGACCGAGCTGCGGGCCGCGGCGTTGCTCTCCGGAGTGCGCGGGCGACGGCCGGTCGATCGGGAGGCGCTGGTCGAGGCCTTGCTGCGGGTGGGTCAACTGGTCGTGGACTTCCCCGAGATCGAAGAGCTCGATATCAACCCCTTTGTTGTGTTCGAAACCGGGCAGGGCGGGGTTGCCCTGGACATGCGGTTGATTCTTTCTTCTCAGGTGGAGCCAAGGAGATAGCCATGGCTGCCTTATATGTGACCTCGGTAGAACCGTATTCGGGCAAGACTGCGATCGCCCTCGGCCTGGCCAAACTGCTGCAGGCAAAGGGCAAGCGGGTCGGATACTTGAAGCCGCTCAGCACCCAGCCCTGGCGGCGGGCCGATGGCCAAGTGGCAGACGAAGATACCGATTTTGTTCGCCGCACCTTGGGGCTGGGGGCAGAACTGGTACCCGAATCCCCGGTGATCGTGACCTCAGCCACCCTGCGCCAACGGCTTGAGACGGGGGAGGGCGGAGACCTGGTCGATCAGGTGAAGCGAGCCACCGAGGCCGTCCGACAGCGGGTGGATCTGCTGCTGCTGGAGGGAGGGGGCTCGCTCCGCGAAGGTTACGCGATGGGCCTCTCGAACATCCGGTTGGCGGAAAGCCTGGACGCTCCGGCGTTGGTGCTGATCCGCTGCCACCGGCAAATGCAGATTGCGGACGATGCGTTAGCCGCCAAACACCGGCTTGGCGATCGCCTGCTCGGGGTGGTGTTCAATCATGTGCCCGAAGAGATGCAGGAGTTTCTGAACGAAATCGCCCGGCCTTCACTTGAGGGCCGGGGCATCCGGGTTTTCGGTTCACTGCCCCGGCGTCCGCGGCTTTCTGCCCTCAGCCTCGGCGAGCTGCGGGAGCTGCTTGGCGCGGAGGTGATTTCCAAGGGCTTCGATCCTGACGCCCTGATCGAGACCTTCACCGTCGGCGCAATGACCGCCGAGGCTGCGTTGTCCCGATTTCGCCGCCAGCAGAACAAGGCGGTGATCACCGGCGGCGATCGGGCCGACATTCAGCTCGCGGCCCTAGAGACCTCCACCGTGGCCTTGATCCTCACCGGCAACCTGCAGCCCAGCCCGATGGTCGTGCAGCAGGCCGAATCGCAGGAGATTCCGATCCTGCTGGTTCCGTCCAACACGATGGAGGCCGTCGACCGGATCGAGCAGGCCTACAGCCGCACCCGGCTAGGCCAACCGGAGAAGCTGGAAGCCTTCATGTCCCTCATGCGCGAGCATGTGGACGCTGAGGGGCTTTTTGCGGCGCTCGGACTGACCTGAGGCCGCGGCCGGGAGAGAGCTCCGCCTGCCCTGCAGCCGGGATGCCATGCCGACATCCTCGCGGCCGCCGAGCCCCGTCAGGTATACTGACTCTTGTTGCTGTTTTCTGGCTGATTTGGACCCCGTAAATGAAAAACGATCCGTTCGGCACCCTCTCCGAGTTCCGCACCGCCCACGGCAGCTTCAAGTACTACCGGTTGGAAGCGCTTGCCCAGCGGGGGCTGCCGAGCGTGGCCCGGCTGCCCTTCTCGCTGCGGATCCTGCTCGAGGCGGTGCTCCGGCAGGTCAACGGCCGCGAGATCACCGAAGAGCACGTGCGGGAGCTGGCCAGCTGGCGACCCAAGAATCCAAACCCGCCGGAGGTGCCCTTCCTCCCAGCCCGAGTGATCATGCAGGACTTTACCGGGGTCCCGGCCTTAGTCGATCTGGCGGCCATGCGGTCGGCCCTGCAGCGGCTGGGCGGCGATCCTGCCAAGATCAGCCCGCGCGTTCCGGTCGATTTGGTGATCGATCACTCGGTGCAGGTCGATTTCTTTAACTCTGCCGAGGCGCTGGGGCGCAACGCCGAGATCGAGTTCCGGCGCAATCGGGAGCGCTATGAATTCTTACGCTGGGGCGCGGAGGCCTTCGCCAACTTCCGGGTCGTGCCCCCGGCCACCGGGATCGTCCACCAAGTCAATCTGGAGTATCTGGCGACCGTCGCCGCGAGCCAGCAGACCGACGTCGGCACTCTGGTCTTCCCGGACACGCTGGTCGGGACCGACTCCCATACGACGATGATCAATGGGCTGGGAGTGCTGGGATGGGGCGTGGGCGGCATCGAGGCTGAGGCCGCCATCCTCGGCCAACCGCTGGTGATGATAGCCCCGGAAGTGGTCGGGTTCCGGCTGACCGGCGCGCTCTCGGAAGGCACCACCGCCACGGATCTGGTGCTCACGGTGACCCAGATGCTGCGCCGCCACGGGGTGGTTGGCAAGTTCGTGGAGTTCTTCGGTCCCGGGTTGTCCAGCATGTCGCTCCCGGACCGGGCCACCCTCGGCAACATGTCCCCCGAGTACGGCGCCACCGTCGGCTACTTCCCGGTCGATGACGAAACATTGCGCTACTTGCGGATCACGGCCCGCGACGAGGCTCAGGTCGAGCTCGTCGAACGTTATTACAAGACCCAGGGGCTGTTCCGCACCGACGAGACGCCTGACCCGGAATTCAGCGAGGTACTGAGCCTCGATCTTGCGACAGTCGAGACCAGCCTGGCCGGTCCCAAGCGGCCCCAAGACCGGGTCCCACTTTCGAACATGAAGCAATCCTTCCGCGAGATCCTCACTACCGATGTCGGGCGTGGCGGTTTCGGGTTGGCCCCCGAGGCAGTGACGGTGACCGCTCCTATACGATCCAACGGACATTCCGCCGAAATTGGACACGGGGCGGTGGTCATTGCCGCGATCACCTCCTGCACCAACACCTCCAATCCGTCGGTGATGGTCGGCGCCGGATTGCTGGCCAAGAAGGCCCTGGAACGGGGACTGGCGGTCAAGCCCTATGTCAAGACCAGCATGGCACCCGGATCCCGGGTGGTTACCGAATACCTGCAGGCCGCCGGACTGCTCGAGCCGCTGGCCGAGCTCGGCTTTAACATCGTGGGCTACGGCTGCACTACTTGCATCGGCAACAGCGGTCCGCTGCCGGGCGAAGTGGTGAAGGCTATCAGCGAGGCCAATCTGGTCGCAGCCTCAGTGCTCTCCGGCAACCGCAACTTTGAGGGTCGCATCAATCCTCATACCCGGGCCAGTTACCTGGCCTCCCCGCCGCTGGTCGTTGCCTTCGCCCTGGCCGGGCGGGCCGATATCGACATGCTGAATGAACCGCTGGGGACCGACCCCTCCGGGACGCCGGTTTTCCTGCGTGAGATTTGGCCCTCCCAATCCGAAATCCGCAGCGTGATCGAGCGCTCCCTGACTGCGGAGATGTTTCGCCGGCGTTATGGGGATGTGTTCAGCGGAAATCCGACCTGGAATGAGATCCCGGTCAGCGGCGGTGAGCTGTACGAGTGGTCGGCCGATTCGACTTACATTCAAGAGCCGCCATTCTTCGTCGATCTGCAGCCGGAGCTGCCGCCGATCCAAGATATCCGCGGGGCCCGGGTGCTGGCTGTGCTCGGCCACTCGGTAACCACCGACCATATTTCTCCGGCCGGCGCCATTCCGGCCTCCGGCCCGGCCGGAGAGTACTTGATCGGACGCGGCGTGCAGCCGCGGGACTTCAATTCCTACGGCTCCCGGCGCGGCAACGATCGGGTGATGACCCGAGGTACCTTTGCTAATATCCGGATCAAGAATCTGCTGCTGCCGGGCGTGGAGGGCGGCGATACCCTACATTTCCCGGAGCGGACCCGCATGACCATCTTCGAGGCTGCCCGGCGCTACCGTGAGGAGGGGATGCCGCTGCTCGTGCTGGCCGGCAAGGAATACGGGGCCGGCTCCTCACGGGATTGGGCCGCCAAGGGCACGGCGCTGTTGGGCGTGAAGGCCGTGCTGGCCGAATCTTTCGAGCGGATCCACCGCTCCAACTTGGTCGGCATGGGAGTGCTCCCGCTCGAGTACCTGCCCGGGCAGGGGTCCGAAGCGCTGAGTCTCACCGGCGAGGAGCGGTTCGACATGTTGGGATTGGAAAAGAGTCTGGCCCCCGGGGGAACCGTGAAGGTGCAGGCTGCGAAAGACGACGGTTCGGCGATCGAATTCCAGGCCCGGGTGCGAATCGACACCCCAATCGAACTGGACTATTACCGGAACGGGGGGATCCTGCACATGGTTTTGAGGCAGATGCTGCCGGCAAGCTGAGCGGAGCCTGCGGGGGCAACCGTTTGCCACTCGAATTGAAAAGCGAGGCGGCGGCAGCCGGCCTCGCTTTTCTGTCTGTCCCTTGCGGGAAGCCTAAATGAGGCTCGCCCGCAAGGGCCGGTGTACTGCGGCGGGGATTTGTAGCCCGCCTTATTTGCATTATAGGAAAAGCGACAGAGAATGGATTCGGCTGTAAGTCGACTGTAAGTTAGGCTTGACGGCCGGTGCGGAAGGCCAGATAACCCAACACTCCGGCACTCCCCAACATGGCGAGCCCGATCGCTCCCAGCACCGACGACCCGCTGCCCTCCGGGCGGGGGATCGTGGCAATCGCGCCGCTGGGCTGCCCTCCAAATTGGACAAACTTGATGTCCCCCGGCTCCAGCCGCACGGGCACGTTCATGGAAGTGGTTGGGTTGTAGTTGGGCGGTACTGCTCCGCTGACGCTGTAATCCCCGGCTTCCAATTCTGTAAAACAGAAACCTTCCGATTCAGTGCCGGTCGTGTGGTCACCGGCCAGGTTGCCCCGCCTGTCAGCCACGCTCACCTGACCCTCCGCCAACGCCAGCTCGCCTTCGTCGAGGCGGGCGTTCCCGTTTTGATCCAGGAAGAGCAATACGCAGATCTCGCCGGTCCCAGTCATCTCCTCGGGCGAAAGGGTGGGGGTCGGGGTGGCCACCGGAATGGCGGTTGCTGCCACCGACCCCAGCAGCAGCTCCATTCCGGGTGAAATGAAGTCGCCCGATTCGATCCCGTTCAATGCCATCAGCTGCTCGACCGTGATCCCCGCGATGGCAGCGATCCGCCAGGGCGAGTCTCCCTCCTGCACGATGTAGACGATGTCCCCCTCGGCGTTGGGGGTCGGAGTCACAAAAGCTGTCGGCTGCAGGAGCACGACCGTGGCCGGAGCCGCGCCTGAACCCAAGCCTGCCAGCGCCAGGGCCAGCACGGGCCAGATCGGAGCGAGTCGCTGCAATTTCACCGGATTCGCCATGGAGACCTGACAGGATTATAGCTGGCGGACGCAACGGACCGGAGATTGGCTGCCAGCAGCCCGGTTTGGTGACAGCTGTCATCTTCTCCTGGACCAAAACTCAGTTCACGCCCCCCCGATCCGCGTGTTATCGTCGCCACAATTGAGCCGCACTCTTGCGGCAAGCCAAAGGAGGTAGACCTCGATGGGTTCGAGTCGTATTGGTGTATTGGCCCTTGCTCTCGGAATCGTCGCGCTGGCGGTGGCCGGAATTGGCCTATTCCAGACCTCGCCGCTCCGCGCCCAGGTAGACGAGCTGCAAGCCGCCGCCCAGGTCGCCATCGACCGGGTGGGGGCAGCCAGCCTGGCCCCTTCCCTGTCGCTGGATGTTCCCAATGTCTCGCGTGATCCTTCCGTCGTGCCGCCGCCGATCCTGCGCAGCCAGCCGACCACGGTCAGCATCACCCTGACCATCCGGGAGGTCGATGCCGAGCTGGCCAATGGCGCCACCTACAGCTTCTGGACTTTCGACGGCACCGTCCCCGGCCCGATGCTAAGGGTCATGCAGGGCGATACCGTGGAGGTCACCTTGGTCAACCCGGCGGAGAATCTGGGGACCCACAATATCGATCTGCATGCCGTGAACGGGCCCGGTGGGGGCGCGGCCGTGACAACGGTGGCGCCCGGGGAAACCAAGACCTTCACTTTCAAGGCACTCAATGTCGGCGCTTACGTGTACCACTGTGCCTCCCCGCCCCCCTGGCACCATATCGCCCAGGGCATGTACGGTGGGATCGTCGTGGAGCCGCCCGGCGGCCTGGCTGAGGTTGACCGCGAGTTCTACGTATTGCAAGGCGAGTGGTACACGGCCGGGAAGTTTGGAGACCAAGGGCATCAGGCCTTCAGCGGCGAAAAGGCCGCCGCCGAACAACCGGAGTACTTCACCTTCAACGGGCATGTGGCGGCGCTGACCGAGCTCCATCCGCTGGAAGCCAATGTCGGCGAGACGGTCCGGCTGTTCTTCGGCACCGGCGGGCCGAACGTCGGGTCCAACTTCCACATCATCGGGGAGATCTTCGACAAGGTGTACAGCGGTTCCCCCGACACGTTCATCGCCAACGAAGAGACCTGGTATGTCCCGCCTGGATCCGTGTCGATCTTCGAGTTTTCGCTTGACGTGCCCGGGAACTACCTGCTCGTGGATCACGCGCTGTACCGGGTCGGAAAAGGCGCGGCCGGACTGCTGAAGGTCAGTGGGTCACACGACGACAGCATCTACTCTCCGCCTCCGAATTAGCGCGGCAGTTTAAGCTCAGCTCCCAGGTACTGCGGCCCGCAAGCCCCGAGGGCATCGTGGTATGCTCTCGGGGCTTGCTCGCGCGTGGAGAACGTTCCGGCCGTTGACAACTGCCGCGCTTCTAAGGAGCGCCACTGAACGGCCGCGCCTAATCCCCGCGCTGGCCGCTTCGGCCTGGTTCAGCACCGTCGGACTGATTCTGATCGGCAGCATCGTGCGGGTCACCGGCCACGGGCTGGGCTGCCCGGATTGGCCCCTGTGCTACGGCCGGGCGATTCCACCCGCCTATGGCGGCGCCTGGGTCGAGTTCAGCCACCGTCTGTTTGGCGGCATCGCCGGCATCCAGATCGTCCTGCTGGCTGTCCTCGCCTGGCGCGAGGGGAGGAGTCGCCCGTGGACCTATCGTATCGCGGTTGTGGCGGCGGGCCTCCTTGCCGTGCAGGTGCTCCTGGGCGGGCTGCATGTGGTCTTGGAACTCCCGGCAGAAACGGGGCTCGTGCACACCGGGGTGGCGATGCTCATCGTCGGGCTGCTCGCCGCCCTGTTGGCGGTCAGCTCACCGCTTCTCGAACGGCTGCGCTCCGGCATCCAGCAGGTCGAGGCGGGTCGCAGGCTTCGCGCCCAACTCTCGCTGGTCGCCGCAGCGACCTACGCACTACTGCTGACCGGCTCCGCCGTCACCCGCTCGGGCGCCTCACTGGCCTGCCTCGCCTTCCCCGAGTGCGGCTCCGCGGCTTCGGTCAGCCGGACATTGATTGCAATCCACCTGATCCACCGGATCGCGGCGTTGGCCGTCCTGATCTTGGCCGGCTGGCTAATTGGGACGCTTCTCGCCCGCGGCAATTCGGCCGCGGTCCGCAGCTACAGCGCCCTGCTCATCGGCCTGCTGGCCGTGCAGGCGGGGCTCGGGATTGCCAACGTTTTGCTGCTGCTGCCGATGTGGTCCCGGGTCCTTCATCTGACTCTGGGGGCCGTATTCTGGAGCGCGGTGGTGGTGCTGTGGGCTGCGGCCCTGGTCCCGCCGGCTACAAGCGCCGTGGGCCGGGGAGTGCCCCCGGCGTGAGACTCCCGCCGCTCGCTCCCCCCAAACGCCGCGCGCCAACCTGCTCGCGCCTCGCGAGACTTCGCCCGCTCGCTCCGTCCAAGCGCGTTCCCCTGAGATTCGTCGTCATTTCTTTGGCGATCGCGCTATTGGCGATCTCGGCCGTCAATCTCCCCATAGTGCAGGAGAAGCTGGTTCCGCGGATTTCCGAGCTGCGGGCCCGCATCACGTACGCTCTCGCCCCGCCGGGTGAAGCGGTCTTCACTCCCAATCCGACCCTGGCCGCGATGGTGGATGCCACCCTGGCCGCGTTCGCCACTCCCACCGCTCCGCTCGCGCCGACCACCGCCCCGACCGCCGATCCCGGCCCGTCCTCCGAACCCACCCCGAGCCCCACCGCCCTCTCCTCCCGCGTTCTGCTCTCCGGTATCCGGCACGAATACCAGGGATGGAACAACTGCGGCCCGGCCACCCTGGCGATGGCCCTGTCTTTCTGGGGCTGGATCGGAGACCAGCGGCCGGTGGCCCAGTACACCAAACCCAACCCGCGCGACAAGAATGTGATGCCCTATGAATTGGCCGATTTCGTGCGCGAGCGGACCGACCTCGAGGTGGTGGTGCGGATGGGAGGCGATCTCCCGCTGTTGAAGAGTCTGATCGCGGCCGGCTTTCCGGTGATGATCGAGAAGGGACTCGTGGTGCCCGATGTCGAGGGCTGGATGGGACACTACGAGCTGCTGGCCGGTTACGATGACGCTTCGGGCATCTTCAATGCCTACGATTCCTATGAGGGCGATTTCAGCAACGGCAAGACCCTGCCGGTCAGCTACCAGACCGTCGAAACGTACTGGCGCCACTTCAATCACACCTACCTGATCCTTTATCCGCCAGAGCGCGGCCGGGAGCTGTTCTCCATGCTCGGTGCCGACGCCGACGAACAGACCAATATCCGCCGCGCCGCCGAGCGGGCCTCGGAGGAGATCTTCAGCACCACCGGCCGCGATCTATTCTTCGCCTGGTTCAACCGCGGGACGAACCTGATGCTGCTCCTGGACTACGGCGGAGCCGCCGCGGCCTACGATCAGGCCTTTCAGGTGTACGCCGGGCTGGACTCGGAGGAGCGGCCCTGGCGAACGATGTGGTACCAGACCGGTCCCTACTTCGCCTACTACTACACCGGCCGCTATTGGGACGTGATCGGCCTGGCGACTCAGACTCTGGACAACATGAGCGAACCAGTCCTCGAGGAGAGCTACTACTGGCGCGGTCTGGCCAGGGAGGCGCTGGGCGATGTGACCGGGGCGATCGCTGACTATCAAACCAGCCTGGAGCATCACCCGGGGTTTGGCCCGGCGCTCACCCAACTCACCCGGCTCGGGGTCGCCCCCTAGGCCATGACTCTGACTCGGCACGGTTCCGTGGGTCGCGGCCCCACCTCC
>Ga0209640_10002373_pt1 | contig 16392 bp, 12 predicted proteins | sample RifCSP10_1_FD_184018 | JGI IMG/M metagenome (GOLD analysis project Ga0209640, IMG submission 184018) | Soil microbial communities from Rifle, Colorado - Rifle CSP2_sed 10_1 (SPAdes) (version 2) | ecosystem: Environmental > Terrestrial > Deep subsurface > Rock core/Sediment | place: Rifle...
GCCCGACACGCGTCCGGGCCGGAAGGCGCGCGGCGCCAAAGCCTCGTAAGACCGGTTTCTTGCGCTATCTGATCGCCGCGCTGCTCGGGGTCGTCCAGGGTCTCACCGAGTTTCTGCCCCTGTCGTCGACGGCACATCTGCTGGTCGCCGGGCGGCTGTTCGGCTACGAGGATCCCGCGTTCACCGTCATGATTCAGCTCGGGTCGGTTCTGGCCGTCATGTGGCTCTACCGCGTCAAGATCGCCACCGTCATCAGGGGCCTTCCATCGGACCGCGACGCCCGGCGGTTTACGCTGACGCTTCTCGTGGGATGCGTGCCGGCGCTCGTCGGGGGCGCCCTCTTTGCCGACTTCGTCCAGACGGTGCTGTACGAGAGCCTGCGGGTCATCGCGGTCGCCTTCATCGTCGGCGGCCTGGTGATCCTGGCGGTCGAGCGCTATCGGCCGTCCCCCGTCGTGCTGGACGCCGAACGGACGCCGGTTGCGCGCGCCTTCGGAGTCGGCCTGTGCCAGATGCTCGCGCTCGTGCCGGGCGTCTCGCGGTCGGGCGCCACGATTGTGGGCGGCATGCTGATGCGGCTCGACCGCCCGGCCGCGGCGGAGTTCTCGTTTTTCCTCGCCATGCCGACGATGGTGGCGGCCTTTGTCTACGAGCTGCTCGAGGTGCGGGACGCTCTGGCGCCCGAGCGCGCGGCCGAGATTGCGGTCGGGTTCGTCGCGGCGTTTCTGTCCGCGGCGGTCGTGGTGAGGCCGTTCCTGTACGCCGTCAGGCGCTCGGGGTTCGCGCCGTTCGCCTGGTATCGAATCGCGGTCGGGGTGGGTCTTCTGGCGGTCGGAGCGCGGTAGATTCGTGCAGTGGCTGCGACGGAGCTTCATCGCCGGCTTCTTCGTGACCGTCCCGTTAGTGATCAGCGTGGCGGCCCTGGTCTGGATCTTCGGTATCATTGACGGTTTCACGGCGCCGCTGGCGGCCCGTGTACTGGGCCGGGAGGTGCCGGGGCTCGGCATCCTGATCACGCTGCTCGTCGTGCTCGCGGTCGGGGCGGTCGCGACCAACGTGATCGGGCGGCGCCTCCTCACCCGCGGCGAAGGGTGGCTGATGCGGGTGCCGGTCTTTCGGACGGTGTACGCGCCGGTCAAGCAGCTGGTGGCGGCCTTTTCGCCCGACAACGAATACGGCTTCAAACGCGTGGTCATGGTCGAGGATCCGCGCCGCGGCATGGTGATGGGATTCCTCACGAAGGAGTTCACGGTCGATCGGGGGAGCGGAGCGGAGCCGCTGGTGGCAATCTACGTCCCCACGAACCATTTGTACCTTGGGGACGTGGTCGTGTATCCGAGGAGCAGCGTCTTTTTTCCGGACGTGACGGTTGAGGAAGGCATTCGGATTTTTCTGACCGGGGGCATGTCGCTGCCCGACCGCCTGCGCGGGAAGGCCAGCGACGACCATGTGGGCAGCGTTGGTAGGTAGTACGTTGGTAGGTAGTACGTAGTGTCCGGCTTTAGCCGGACAAGAGGAGTAGGTCATCTGATGAGCGCGTCGTTGACGTTAAACGGATGGATGAGGGTTGCGGCCATGGTGGCGGTGCTTCTGGCAGTCGGCGTGCCGGCGGCCGCGCAGCAGCCCGAAGTAATTGCGCCCGGCGCACAGGCCGGGGCGGCCGAGCCCGGGCCAGGCGGCGAGGCCAGCCTAGTGCTGCCCGCGCTGGACCTCGTCACGGTCGGCGGCTACAACGGCCGTGCGCTGCTGATGGTGGGGATGGCCGTCTCACTGCTCGGCATGATGTTCGGCCTGGTCATTCTCACGCAGCTCAAGAATCTGCCGGTCCATCGTTCGATGCGCGAGGTATCCGAGCTCACCTACGAGACGTGCAAGACGTACCTGATCCAGCAAGGCAAGTTCCTGGCGCTCCTCGAGGTCTTCATTGCGGTGATCATCGTGCTCTACTTCGGGCTGCTGTCGGGCATGGATGCCATGCGGGTGGTCATCATCCTCCTCTTCAGCGTCGTCGGCATCCTCGGCAGCTACGGCGTCGCGTGGTTCGGCATTCGCGTGAACACCTACGCGAACTCCCGCACCGCGTTTGCCAGCCTCGAGGGCCGGCCGTATCCGGTGTACGAAATCCCGATCAGGGCCGGGATGAGCGTCGGCATGCTGCTCATCAGCGTCGAGCTGATGATCATGCTGTTCATTCTGCTGTTCATTCCCGGTGACTACGCGGGTCCCTGCTTCATCGGCTTCGCGATTGGCGAGTCGCTCGGCGCGTCGGCGCTCCGTATCGCCGGCGGCATCTTCACGAAAATCGCCGACATCGGGTCGGACCTGATGAAGATCGTCTTCAACATCAAGGAAGACGATGCGCGCAATCCGGGGGTGATTGCCGACTGCACGGGCGACAACGCGGGCGATTCGGTCGGGCCGAGCGCCGACGGCTTCGAGACCTATGGCGTCACCGGCGTGGCGCTGATCGTGTTCATCATGACGGCGGTTCCGGCGGCGGCGACGCAGGTCCAGCTGCTGGTGTGGATCTTCGTCATGCGCATCATGATGATCCTCGCGAGCGGCGGGTCGTACCTCCTCAACCATGCGCTGGCGAGGGCGCGGTACGCGACGGCCCCCCGCATGAATTTCGAGGCGCCGTTGACGCAGCTGGTGTGGTTGACGTCCATCATCTCGGTCGTGCTCACCTACATCGTGTCGTACCTGCTCATTCCCGATCTGGGTGACGGCACGCTCTGGTGGAAGCTCTCGACGATCATCACCTGCGGCACGCTCGCCGGCGCGATCATCCCGGAGCTGGTGAAGGTCTTCACGTCGATGGAATCGAGCCACGTCAAGGAGATCGTGTCGTCGTCCCGCGAGGGCGGTGCGTCGCTCAACATCCTGTCGGGACTGGTCGCGGGCAACTTCAGCGCCTACTGGATCGGCCTCAGCATCGTCACCCTGATGACCATGGCGTACTTCGTCAGCTCGCTGGGCACGACGATGTCCGACCTGATGCTCGCCCCCGCGGTGTTCGCGTTCGGACTGGTGGCGTTCGGCTTCCTCGGCATGGGACCGGTCACGATCGCGGTCGATTCCTACGGGCCGGTCACCGACAACGCGCAGTCGGTCTACGAGCTGTCGGTCATCGAGGCCATCCCGGGCATCCAGCAGGAGCTGAAGCGCGATTTCAACATCGACGTGAAGTTCGAGCAGGCCAAGGCCTTCCTCGAGGAAAACGACGGCGCCGGCAACACGTTCAAGGCCACCGCGAAACCGGTCCTCATCGGCACCGCGGTCGTCGGCGCGACGACGATGATCTTTTCGACGATCGTGCTGCTGACCGAGGGTCTGACCCGGAATACGGAGCTGCTGTCGCTGATGCACCCGCCGTTCCTGCTCGGTCTGATCACGGGCGGCTCGGTGATCTACTGGTTCACGGGCGCCTCGATGCAGGCGGTCACCACGGGTGCCCACCGGGCCGTCGAATTCATCAAGGCGAACATCAAGCTGGACACCGCCGAGAGAGCGTCGGTCGCCGACAGCAAGAAGGTCGTGGAGATCTGCACGCAGTACGCGCAGAAAGGAATGTTCAACATCTTCCTGACGGTGTTCTTCTCGACGCTGGCGTTTGCGTTCGTCGAGCCCTATTTCTTCGTCGGGTATCTCATCTCGATCGCGCTGTTCGGGCTGTACCAGGCGGTGTTCATGGCCAACGCCGGCGGCGCGTGGGACAATGCGAAGAAGATCGTCGAAACCGAGCTGAAGATGAAGAACACGCCGCTTCATGCGGCGACGGTCGTCGGCGACACGGTGGGGGACCCGTTCAAGGACACCTCCTCGGTGGCCCTCAACCCGGTCATCAAGTTCACGACGCTGTTCGGGCTGCTGGCCGTCGAGCTGGCGGTGGAGCTGACCGCCGATATGGGGGCCGGCGTCAGCCACGCGCTGGCCGCCGTCTTCCTGGCCGTTTCGCTGGTCTTCGTCTATCGATCGTTCTACGGGATGCGAATCGGGGCGGCACGCTGAGTGGGTATCCTGCCGGGACCCTACACCGCCGTCATGGGGGATTTTTCCTGTTGCGTTGGGGGTAGGCCGAGATAGAATGCCCGGTCCGCTCGCCCGGACTTTCCCGGAGCACTTTTCTCGATCCCGGTGTCTAAGCTCTCGTCGGGCGACCCCAGGTTCGTTGACACCTTTTTTTCGGGCCCGATATAATCGGCAGCCTTTGGTTGAGCAGCGGGCGGCCCTGTGGGCTGGCCCGCGAGCCGAAAGAGCCCGCGCCGTTAGCAGGAGGTCAGACCGGTGCCACGCGTAGAAAAAATGTTCGGGGACATTGTCGACCCGTCCGTCAAGGTCGGGACGAAACAGTGGTATACGATTCCGCTGTCGGTTGGGGTCCATACCATCGTTGTGCTGTCGGTCGTGATTATTCCGCTGATGGCGTACGACGTGCTGCCGACGCCGCCATCGATGATGAGCGCGTTCGTGGCCGCCCCGCCGCCACCGCCGCCGCCGCCACCGCCGCCGCCACCGCCTGAAGCCGCGCCGCCGAAGCCGGTCGTGGAGGTCAACCCGGCTGCGGCCCCTGTCGAGGCGCCGAAGGAGATTGCGCCCGAGCCGCCGCCCGACACGAGTTTCGATCGGAGCACTGCCGTCGAAGGCGGCGTCCCCGGTGGAGTCGTGGGCGGCGTGATTGGCGGATTGCCCGAGGCGCCGCCGCCGCCGCCGCCGCCACCGGCGCCCGTGCGGGTCGGCGGGGCCATCAAGCCGCCCGTCAAAACCAGGGACATCCGCCCGCAGTATCCGCCGATCGCGCAGTCGGCGCGCGTGCAGGGCGTGGTCATCATCGAAGCCACAATCGGGCCGAACGGCAAGGTGCAGGACGCGCGCGTGCTGCGCTCGATCCCGCTCCTCGATCAGTCCGCCCTCGACGCCGTCCGGCAGTGGGAGTTCACGCCGACGCTGCTCAACGGCGTGCCGGTGCCGGTCATCATGACCGTGACGGTTCAGTTCACATTGAGTTAACGAGAGGTCGCTTGACCACTTTCCGGAGGCTGTAATGGATATTGTCGAAATGTTCCGCCAGATGACGATCTACGCGTGGGCGGTCGCCATCATCCTGTTCGTCATGTCGTTCTGGTCGATCGGCGTGGCGATCGAGCGCTTCTACACCTACAACAAGGCGCGCCAGCAGTCGAAGCTGTACGCACCGCAGGTGGCGAAGCACCTCAAGGACGGCCGCCTGAAGGAGGCGATCGCGCTGTCGGGCTCCAAGGATTACCGCTACAGCCACCTCGCGAAGGTCGTGCTCGCCGGCCTGCAGGAGTACCAGTTCCAGCAGGAGAGCGGCGGGGCGCTCCAGCGTGAAGACGTGCTCGACACGGTGCGCCGGTCGATTCAGCGCGCCACCGCCCTGACCGCGTCGGACCTCAAGAAAGGCGTCACCGCGCTGGCCACGATCGGATCGACGGCTCCGTTCGTCGGACTGCTCGGCACGGTCATCGGCGTCATCAACGCGTTTGTCGGCATCGGCGCCACCGGAACGGGCAGCATCGGCGCCGTCTCGGTCGGTATCGCGGAAGCGCTCATCGAAACGGCGCTCGGGCTGTTCGTCGCGATTCCCGCGGTGTGGTTCTACAACTACCTGAGCAACCGCCTCGAGTACTTCAACGTGGAGATGGACAACTCCTCGTCGGAGCTCGTGGACTACTTCATCAAGAAGACAGCGGCGTAGGTAGTCGGTAGCCGGAGGCCCTCAGGCCTCCGGAAGGGACGGAGTTTACATTATGTCAATGCAAGTTGGTGGCAGCAGCACCGGTCCGAAGGCGGACATCAACGTGACGCCGCTCGTCGACGTCATGCTGGTGCTGCTCATCATCATGATGATCGTGGCGCCGCTGCTGCAGCAGGGCGTGGCCCTCAAGCTGCCTATCGCCAGCAACAGCTCCGAGAAGCCCGAGACGCAGGAAGACACCGTCGTCGCGATCACCGCCGACGGCCGCTTCCACGTCAACGGCGTCGCGGTGGCCGAAGGCGACCTGCGCCGGCGCGTCGAGGAGGCGCTGGAGCAGAAGAAGCAGCGGGTCCTCATCATTCGCGCCGATGAAGACGCCGCCTACGGCGACGTCATGCAGGCCATGGACGAGCTGCGGGCCGCCGGGCTCGAGGACATCGGCCTCATCACCGAGCGCCGGACGCAGCAGGGCGGAGGCGACTAATGGCTCACGTACATCAGCACTACGGCGCCGAGCGCGTCTTCAAGGGCAAGAAGCTCGACGCCTCGTGCGACATGAACGTCACGCCGATGATCGACGTGCTGCTCGTCCTGCTCGTCATCTTCATGGCCGCCCTCCCGCTCTCGCAGCGCGGCATCGACATCAACCTGCCGGCCGAGACGCAGGCCAATCAGGACCAGCCGCCGCCGGTCGGCCAGATCGTGCTGAGCTACACCGCCGACAAGCGGATCTCGATCAACAACCAGGACATCTCCCTCCAGGAGCTTCAGGAGCGCCTCCGGGAGATCTTCGAGGAGCGGCGCGACAAGACGATGTTCATCATGGGCGCCGCGACCCTGCGCTACGGTGAAATCATCAGCGTCATTGACGCAGCCAAGGGCGCCGGTGTCGAAAAGGTCGGCATCGTCACTGAGGGCATGCGGCGGGCCGCCGGCGCGGCGCCGGGCACCTAGACCCCGTTCCGCAACGTCACGACGCCTCGCCCGGCGCCGGCGCGGCGGCCGGAGGCACGGCCGCGTGTCGGCGTCCCGGCCCGAAGCGCGTCTGCGTCTCGTACCAGGCGAGAATCGTGGCGCCGAAGCCGACCGTCCACGCCACGTATTCCACCAGGTAGCCGAACGCGCTGAGCGGCGCCCCCACCAGGAAACCGCCCGCCAGCGCCGCGAGCTTGGCCACGAGCGTCACCGCCCCGATAGCGACGACGCCGATGGCCACGGCGGCGTAGGCGCCGCGCTCGGTCCAGCCCAGCCGCGCGGTCAGGGACCCGCCGATGCGATACGCCAGCCCGACAACCCCGACCAGCATGACGAGCATGAGCGCGAGGACGGCAAAGGGCACCAGCGCGAGCAGGGGAATCCCGACGATGGAGACCGCCAGGACGACACAGGTGAGGATCAACACCGGCAGGAACAGAATCTGCGCGGCGATCCCGATCAGGCCGGCGCGCAGCGGGGTGGCCGCGGTGCGCGCCGCAATCCGCTCCACCGGCGTGCGCCCGAAGGCGACGACGATGATGGCGAGCAGCGCCAGGAGCCCCAGGCGCAGGATGGTGGCGGTGAGGCTGCCCACGCGCGACCAGAAGGACCCGAACATGTTCGAGAACCCCCAGCCGCGGCGGAACATCCCCCGTGCACGCCCCATCTCGTTGATGCTCCCGAGGATCTGTGCTCCCGGCTCCCGGTCGAGGCTGCCTCCCATCACGCTGACGTCGCCACGCACCACGGCCTGAGGCCCCAGCCGGAGCGAGCCGCCGAAGACCAGAAGATCGCCCGTGACTTCGCCGTCCACGTCGGCGGAGCCGCCGAACACGGCCACGTCGCCCTCCACGCGTTCGGTGGCGCCAATCGTGAGGCTTTCCCCGAATCGAAACCTGTCTCCTCGCGTGACCGCGGTGCGCTCAATCGATGCGGCCGCTGGCGCCTGCGAGCCGCCCGCGGGCGCGCCCGCCGCCGCGCCGGCCAGCTCGCGCTGTTGCTGCTGATTGAGATAGCTGGCCTGAAGGACGAGATCCGCGTCGGCTCCCAGCCTGTCGCGCAGCTGGGCGCCGGTCGGCGTCTCGCCATCGACGGTGACGACGCCGTCGACGATCTGAATCATGCGCACGCTGCTGCCGGTCTGGCGGGGAACCAGCGCGACCCCCTGCTGCAGCGCGACGAGGTCGAATCGCTCGCGCAACTGGGTTCGCAGGTCGGCGGATGTGGCTGGCACCTGGCCGTGTCCGATGGCCTGGAGGGAGGCCAGGAGCACGGCGGCGGCTGCGACGCGGATGATCGATTGTTTCCTCATTTTGTTCTCCGGTCCGGCTAAAGCCGGACACTACGTACTGGGACTGGGGCCGGACACTACGTACTGGGATGCCTACACGCACAGCGGCCCGGGATTCCGGAACCTGACGTCCGAGCGCAGCAGCCGGTGGAGCGTGTACAGCGCCGCCACGGCGACGAGCTCGATGGCCACGAGCGCGGCCGCGCCCTGCGGCATGATGACAACGCCGGCCACGGCGCTCCCGGCGCGGGCCGTCGCCCACCACCACTCGACGAGGGTTGCGCCGGCCATCAGCAGCGACATGGTGGAGGCAGTCATACTCGAGGCGGCGGCCGTCAACAGCCATCCTCCCGCCATGCTGGCCACGCCATACGCGATCGCCGCCATGCCCGCGGCAGCAGCCACCGACGCCGCCAGGCTCGTCAGCGCCATCGCCCGGCGCCGCCGCGCCCGGGCCAGCCATGCGGCGTCGGCCGCGCGCTGCACGAACCCGGCCGACGGCTCAACCGCCGGGATCGCCGCGAAGACCTGCGTAAAGGCCTGATCCGCGGCATCGTCCTGGCCGTGCTGCTCGTTCGACAGCCATTCCTCCGTGTGTGTTCGCCAGCGTCCCATTGCGTTCTCGTCTCCTTTACGGGGGTTGTCGACGCCGGGTTTCAAGGCACGTATCGCCCGACGGCCTCCATCCTGCGGCTGCGAGAATCGCCGCCAGCTCCTTGCGCCCGCGGTGGAGGTGCGTCTTCACGGTCCCTTCGGGAAGCTGCAGAATGTCCGCGATTTCCTCGACGGTCAGGTCCTGCTGATATCTGAGGACGATGGCGTCGCGGTATTCGGCGCGGATGCGGCCCAAGGCGTCGGCCAGGGCCGCGCCCAGGGTGCGGCGCTCCAGCTCGGCCTCGGGAGAGGAGGCCGCCGCGTTGGTGGTGGGTCCGGGGTAGCCCTCGGCCTGGAGCGCGTCGAGCGAGACCGTGTGGAGGCGCCTGCGCCGCAGATGGTCCACCACGACGTTGTGCAGCACCTGGAAGAACCAGGCGGAGAACCGGCGCTCGGGATCGTAGGTCTTGAGGCGGGCGAACGCCCGGACGAACGCCTCCTGGGCGAGATCCTCCGCCAGCCCGCGATCGGGGATCAGCCGTGAGGCCACGTTGACCGCGGCCGACGCGTACCTTTCGACCAACACGCGATACGCCGCTTGCGATCCGGCAAGCGCCTGACGGGCGAGGTCGCCATCGCTCGTTGGCACGGACGATCATGATACGGGGACCGGCGGGCGCCGGTTTCAGACGCCGTACGGGAAAACCGGCCGGCGCCCCTGACGGAACGCCGGCCGGTCTTCCTGAAGCCCGAGCCCTGGGGCCTGAGGCCTTCCTTAGTTGAAGCTGTACCGCAGGCTGATCATGAACTGATAGACGTCCGGGATTCCGGAGCCCGTCTGGAACGAATCGGTGATCAACTGATTGTTGACCACCGCCAGCCGGTAGGTCGCGCGGCCCTGCGCATCGGCGCCCGGGTTGGTCAGGATCTGGACCTGGTTGCTGTTGTTCACAGCCGCAACCGGCCGCCAGCCCACGCCCCAGTTACCGTTCAGCAAGTTACCGACGTTGAAGACGTCGGCGCGGATCTGGAAAGCGTTGCGCTTGCCGCCGACATTGCGGAAGACGTCCTGCACGATACTCAGGTCGGCCCGGCGCAGCATCGGAAGGACCGTCCCGTTGCGCTCGGCGTATCCGCCGCGATGCCCGCGCAGATACGGATCCTGCTGAATGTACCGCTCGAACGCCGCCGCCTGCTCCTCCGCGGTGAACGTGCGCCCGCCCGCGGTGAACGGGGCGAAGTTCATCTCCGCGGCACTTCGCGGGATGTAGATCAGATCGTTCGCGCTGACGCTGTCGCCGTTCATGTCGCCGGCAAACACGTAGCTCAAGCGCGACGACCCGAGCGCCGTCGTCACGCTGTGGCGCGCCTCCCAGAACAGCGAGATCGAGGTCGAGCCGAAGCTGAAGTACTCGCGGCTGAACGTCGCCAGCGCGAAGACGCGGTGTCCGGGTGACCAGGCGGAGAAACTGACACCGGCGTTGTTGGGATCTCCGTGCGTGGCGACCCTGCCGAAGCTGGTCGCGGCGGTCGATTCGGGGTCGACCAGCGTCTTCGATTCACCGTAACTGTAGGCGCCGCGCAGCGACAACCCGAACGACGTGGTTTTCGAGAGCGTCTCGGCGACCGTCCAGGACGTCCCCTCGTTGCCGTTCTTCAGCACGTAGTTGACCGTGACCTGGTTGCCTGGAGCGTTGTTGATGCGCGTGACGCACCCGCCGGCCTGCCCGGCCGCGGCGCAGGGTGTGCCCACCCACCGGGGGCGGGGATCGACGCCCGTGAAGGCCGACTGCGCGGCTGGCAGGTTGGCGTTGATGTAGTAGATGCCGTTGACGTCCTTGGCGTAGAGGAACTCCGTGGTGCTGACGATCCCCCCCGGGAGCCTGCGATCGACGGCGATGTTGCTGCGCCACACCTGGGGAAACTTGAAGTCGGGGTCTGTGACGTTCAGCGCGTAGCTCGAGGCACCGCCGCCGGACACGCTGGCCGGCTTGTATGCGTCCGGATTCGGGTTGAACGGGAATGCCGTGGTGTTATCGACGATCCGCTCGCCGATCAGCACGCCGGTGTTGCCAATCTGGTTGGAGATCCAGACGTACGCCGGCCTGCCGCTGAACAGCCCGGTGCCGCCGCGCACCTGGGTCATCTGGTCGCCGGCCACATCCCAGTTGACGCCGAGGCGCGGCGACCAGAGCACCTTCGTGTCCGGCATCCTGCCGGTCTGGTACTTGACGGGATTGCCCTTCTCATCGCGGAAGGTCAATGCATCGGCGGCGGGATTGGCGTAGGCGGTGTTCTTGAACTGCGACACGTCGAAGCGCAGCCCGGCCGTCAGCGTCACATTGCGCCTCGGCCGCCACTCATCCTGCGCATAGCCGGCGCTGTACCAGACGTCGAGCGGCTGGAGCGGCTTCGAGAGATCTGGAACATTGCTCCAGCGCACGTGAAAACGCCCCAGGGCCACGGGTGCGGTCGTGCGGTTCGGATTTGCGAGGTAGCCGTTGGCATCCGCGTAGAAATCAGCGAGTGAGTTGTAGGCGTAGCCGCTCTGCGGACAGCAGCTCCAGAAGACGTTGTCGGAATGGTACTTCTCTGCGTAGGCCCCGAAGGTCAGCGAGTGGCGGTTGCTGAACTTCGTGAAGTTGTCCTGGAGCTGGAACGTGCTGTACCGCAGCTCGTTCTGGTACGTAAACGGCTCGAACCCAAACGTCGTGTACGACGTCCCACCCTGAAAAATGTCCACGAGCGGGAACACCGTCCCCCGCGAGGCGCGGCTTTCGTCCTGATAGGTGTAGCCGCTCTGGAGAGAGTTCGCCATCGTATTGCCGATGACCGTGTTCCATTCGCCGATGCCCGACCTGATGTTCTCCAGGAGCTTGTAGTTCGAGTTCTGGAAGTTCAGGAAGCTCGTCGTGAGATTGCTGCGGCCGCGCAGCGCCGACGTCGAGCTCGAGAGGATATTGTCCGAGAACGAGTTCAGGTGGTTGTACCGGAAGCTCACCTTGTTCGCGTTGTTGAAGTTGTAATCGCTGCGAATCAGGAACCGCTTGACCGGCGTCTCATCGTCGATGTTCTCGAACGGGCCGGTGTCGTAGCTGAAGCTCGACTTCAGGAACGAGCTGAGGCTGGTGAGGTCCGAAGCGAGCACCCGCGTGACGGTCCCTCCCACCGGTTCCCCGCCTTGGTTCGCGCGGAACGTCGTCAAGGGGCGCGTCTCGCTCTGGTCCTCGTAGTTACCGAAGGCAAACCACCTGTTCCTGATGATCGGTCCTGACGCCCACCCGCCCGTGTTCCGGAACGTGAACGTGCCCGGGTTGACCACCCGGCCGGCGGCGTCGGTGCCGACCCAGTCGTCGCTGCGGAACCGGTGATAGAAGGAACCGCTCAGGCTGTTGGTTCCGCTGCGCGTCACGGTGTTCACGCCGGCGCCGATGAAGCTGCCCTGACGGACGTCGAACGGCGCGACGCTGACCTGGATCTGCTCGATGGCCTCGAGCGAAATCGGGGCGACGCCGGTGCGATCCCCAGGCTGTCCCCCCAGGCCGAACGAGTTGTTGAACGACGAGCCGTCGACCGTGATGTTGTTCATCCGGTTGTCCTGACCGGCAAACGAACTGCCGCGCGACTCCGGCGTCAGGCGCGTGACGTCGCTGATGCGTCCGGACAGCGTGGGCAGCAGGGCGATGTCTTCCCGGAGGACCGCCGTGGCGGCGCCGGTGCGGCTCGAGCTGAACACCGGGTCGATCTGGGCGGTGACGGTCACCACCTCCTGCACGGTGATCGGGCGCACGGTGAATGCGAGGTCTGTTGCCACGCCGAGGTTGACGGTGACATCCGCCTGGGTTTCGGGCCGGAACGCGATACCTCCACCCCCCGTAAAGGCGACGGTCACGCTGTACGGGCCGCCCACCCGCATGCCGGGAACGGAAAACCGGCCATCCGCGCGGGTCACGCCTTCGTAGCTGGTACCCGAGGGTTCGTGGACGGCGATCACGCTTGCGCCGGTGACGGGTTGCTGCTGCGGGTCGATGACGACCCCGGTGATGGTGCCCGTGGTCACACCTTGCGCGTAGGCATCGCCCATCGACCACATCACCGCGCAGAAGGCCACGAGGGCGAGCCGGCTTCTCTTGTGCATCATCGTGCTCTCCAAGGATTGGCGTACAGCGGGACAGAGATAATTGCCGAACGTATCAAGGCGTCGTGACGGCAGTATGAAAGAGGGCGCACTGACGGAGGCGTGCGATCGGAATTGTACATGAAAAGGGCCGCCCCAACGGAGGGCGGCCCGACGTACAAACATATCGGATCCGACTAGCTAGTCGCTGCGGCCGCTCGTGCCGGCGGCGCCGGCCGCGGCCTTCTTGCGGATTTCTTCGGCGCGGTTGCTCAGCTCCGTCGCCTCACGCAGCAGCGCCTGCTGCCGCGCCGGGTTGCGCTCGAGGTTCGCCTGCACCCGCAGCAGCAGATTCTTGTACACCAGCGCTTCCATGTACTGGTCGTTGAGCGAAATCGCCTTGTCGATGGCGCCGATGCCGGCCTGGACGTGCTTGATCTTTTCGGCGTCGCTCAGGCTGAAATCGCGATAGGCCTTCTCCCAGTAGTAGGTCGCAATCGTATAGAAGGCCTCCGGGTTGGTGGGTTCGCGCTCGGCACGCGCCTGGAGCGCCTCGATGCTCTTTTCGAAATTGCCCTGGCGGTTATAGAAGGCGGCGAGCGTGGTGTAGACGCTCGGCTCGGTGGGGCGCGATTCGCGCGCCTGGACGAGCGTCTGCTCGGCCCGCTCGTAGTCGCCGCTGTCCTCGTAGATGCGGGCCAGCGCGAAGTAGTTCACCGGATCCGACGGATCCATCTGAATGAGCTGCTGGACAACCGGCTCGGACTGCGCCGGGTCGTTCAGCTTATCGGCGCCGTAGGCGTTGGCCAGGTACTGCAGCGCCAGCTTCTTGAGCTCCGGGCGTTGCTCCATCTCGACCGCCTTCTTGTAGTTCGTGACGGCGTTGTCGAGCAGCGCGTCGTTGGCGGCCTCGCCGCGACGAGTCGGCCGGAACAGGTTGTCATAACTGTTGCCCAGATAGAAGTACGCCTCGGTCTGGGTGGGGTCGGCCGCGATAGCCCGCTCGTAGGCCTCGATGGCGCCCCGGTAATCCTGTTGTTGATAGGCGGTGTGCGCGTCCTTGAGCGCCATCCGCGCCTGGAGCATAGCCACCTGACCGCATCCGGCTGCCGTCAGGCCAAGACCCGCGACGAGCGCCACCACGACCGCCTGTGACGAGAACTTCCGCATCCTATCCCCCTCAAGAAAACCTGTCGACGCACACCGACGCGCGCCAGCGACCCCTGTGTCGTGTCTGAGACGTCCCCGCGGGCGGGGCCGGCAGCCTGGAACCTGCCACCGCTGCAAACGGGCAGTATAGTGATCGGTTTTCCAGCGAGTCAAGGACCAGATAGCGATTACCTTGACCCCCCGCAACCCCACTTCTATCATGAAGATGGCGTCATACACCCCGGCACGCCCAGAGCCGTAGACACCAGTCTTCCATGATTCGCTTCGAGACGCTCCTCGAGAAAGTGCGGAGCTACAGCCCGGAAGCCGACCTCGAGCTGTTGCGGCGGGCGTACGTCTTTTCGGCGCTCGAGCACAAAGGGCAGGTGCGCCATTCGGGCGAGCCGTACCTCGTTCATCCGCTCGAGGTGGCCGATTTTCTGGCGGACATGAAGATGGACGTCGTGGCGGTGGCGGCGGGCCTGCTCCACGACGTGGTCGAGGACACGCTCACCACGCCGGAGCGGATTGCCGAGCTCTTCGGCGCGGAAATCGCGCACGTCGTCGAGGGCGTCACGAAAATCGGCGCGATTCCCTTCTCGTCGAGCGAGGAGCGCCAGGCCGAGAACTTCCGCAAGATGCTCCTCGCCATGGTCGACGACATCCGCGTCATTCTCGTCAAGCTCGCCGACCGGCTCCATAACATGCGGACGCTGCACTACCTGCCCGAGGAGCGGCGCACCAAGATCGCCCAGGAGACGCTCGACATCTACGCCCCGATCGCCAACCGGCTCGGGATGAGCAAGGTGAAAAACGAGCTCGAGGAGCTGGCGTTCCGCTACATCGAGCCGAAGGCCTACGAGGTCCTGCGCTCGAAGGTTGACGACAAGCGCAAGCAGGCCGACCGCATCATCGAAGAGCTGACGCGGACCATCCGGGCCAAGCTCGAGGAGGCCCAGGTCCCGATCATCCATCTCGACGGCCGCATCAAGCGGCTCTACAGCATCCATCAGAAGCTCAGGCGCCAGAAGATCGATCTCGAGCGCGTCTACGATTTCGTGGCGCTGCGCGTCATCACGCAGTCGGTCAGGGACTGCTATGCCGCGCTCGGCATCATCCACCAGACGTGGTCGCCGGTTCCCGGCCGGATCAAGGACTTCATCGCCATGCCGCGCCCGAACGGCTATCAGTCGCTGCACACCTCCGTCGTCAGCGAGCACGGCTTTCCCTTCGAGGTCCAGATCCGGACCGAGGAGATGCACCGGCACGCCGAAGAGGGCATTGCCGCGCACTGGAAGTACAAGGAAGGACGCGTCGGCGATCATCGCGACGAGCGGTATTTCCAGTGGATGCGGCAGCTGCTCGAAGTGCAGCAGGAGGTGCGGGACCCGCTGGAGTTTCTGCAGAACCTGAAGATCGACCTGTATCCGGAAGAGGTCTACATCTTCACGCCCAAGGGCGAGGTGAAATCGCTGCCGCGAGGCGCCACGGCGGTGGACTTCGCGTACGCCGTCCACACCGACGTCGGCAACCGGTGCGTCGGCGCGCGGATCAACGGCAAGATGGTGCCGCTGCGCACGCGCCTGCAGAACGGCGACATCGTGGAAATCATCACGCAGGTCGGGCACAAGCCGAGCCGCGACTGGCTGAGCTTTGTCGGGACCTCGCGCGCGCGCAGCAAGATCAGGCACGTGCTGCAGGCCGAGGAGCGCGTGCGCAGCATCGAGATCGGCCGCCGCCTGTTCGAAAAGGAGGCGCGGCGCTTCGGGCTGAGTCCGAAAACGATCCTGGAGAGCGAGGAGCTCGCGAAGTTTGCCGCGGAGTACGGCGCGAACAAGGTCGACGATCTGCTGACGCACATCGGCTACGGCAAGCTGTCGGCGCGCACCGCGCTGCAGAAGGCGGTTCCGGCCGGCCAGCTCAAGGAGAAGGCGCCCGACTCGGCCGTCGTCTCCGCCGTCAAGCGCGTGCTGCGGACGGGCGTCGCCGAGGACCGCATCAAGGTCCGCGGCACCGACGAAGTGCTGGTCTTCCGCGCCAAGTGCTGCAACCCCATCCGCGGCGAACGAATCGTCGGCTATATCACCCGGGGAAAGGGCGTGTCGGTACATGCGGCGGCCTGTCCGAACGTGCTCATCTTCGACCCCGACCGCCGCATCGACGTCGAATGGGACAGCACCGGCGTCGACCAGGCGCCGTATACCGTCCGCCTGACGATGCACGTCGAGGACCGGAAGGGGATGCTGGCCGAGATCAGCGCGCGAGTGTCGGACATCAACACGAACATCACCAACATGGAGGCTCGTACCGGCGGCGACCATCAGGCCCGGATCGAGATGACAATCGAAATCAAGGACGTCAAGCACCTCGAAAAGGTGATCAAGTCGATCAAGGGCGTCGAGGGCGTGTTGGGGGTGGAGCGCGCCGCGCGCGCGTAGTTAGGGAAGGACCGCGATCGCGTCGATTTCGACCTTGACGTCGCGCGGGAGCCTGGCCACCTGCACGGTTGAGCGGGCGGGTGGCGGATCGGTGACAAACGTGGCGTAG
>Ga0209640_10002374_pt1 | contig 16389 bp, 15 predicted proteins | sample RifCSP10_1_FD_184018 | JGI IMG/M metagenome (GOLD analysis project Ga0209640, IMG submission 184018) | Soil microbial communities from Rifle, Colorado - Rifle CSP2_sed 10_1 (SPAdes) (version 2) | ecosystem: Environmental > Terrestrial > Deep subsurface > Rock core/Sediment | place: Rifle...
TAAGGTGAGGTTCGACGTCGAAGACGGTGGGAGCCAGTATGCCATTCTTCAGATGGACGTCATTGCCTATCGACCGGAATCCTGTCCCCTCTGCAAACAAGGGATATTATCTGTCAAACCCGGAAGCAGGGGAAACAAGTGAAGGTATTTTGAGATGAAGGAACTATGAATTGGTTGAATGAAACCATGGGTAATAAATTGATCTACCACGTCATCATCGCGGTGGTCATTGTTCTCGTTTTCTACTTTCTGTCGCGTTTGGTACGGTGGTTCCTCTTCTGGATCGGGCGCCGTGTCTTTGCCAAAACGGAAAATACCCTGGATGACACGAAGGCAAGTGCCTGATGGACCTCAAGCAGCTCAAGCGTGAGACGGTCTACCGCGGTCGTGTGTTCGACTTGATTGTCGATCAGGTGGAATATCCGTCCGGGAACACGTCGGTCCGGGAGATCGCCCATCATCCGGGAGGGGCAGTTGCCGTTCCGCTGTTTGAGGACGGGAGCGTTCTCCTCATAAAGCAGCTGCGGTATCCCCTTGGGAGGCACATCTACGAACTGCCGGCTGGCAAGCTGTCTTCCGGTGAGGATCCATTGATCGCTGCCGGTCGTGAGCTTGAGGAAGAAACGGGGTGGATTGCTGGCGAACTCGAACCGCTTGTCTCAATCTACACTACACCCGGTTTCTGCGATGAGGTGCTGCATATTTTTCTCGCGACCAAGCTCCAGGAATCACCTGCAGGCCACAAACGCGAAGAGGGAGAGTTCTCTATGACGGTGCATCGTGTTCTGTTGGGCGAAGCGATCGAGATGATCGAAACGGGAGAGATTCAGGACAGTAAGACAATCATTGGGCTGCTTCTGGTGGAACGACGCATGAGGAGACGTGCATGACGCAATTGCCAGAAGGAAGACTGTACGTCCTGGATCTCAAGTCATGCATTGTGCAATCGTGTGGCGGCGAGCTTGCCGAGATCTCCTACTATGAGCGAAACAACTGGGTGACCGTTGAGTTGCAGTGCAACAAGTGTAAACGACGGTTTGTGGTGAAAGTGGAATGCTGAAACGAGTCTATCGTCACGGACTCCTCATTTTGACTCTGCATACCTGAATGGGATACACCAATATCATCTTCGATCTTGACGGAACCATCACCGACTCCAAGTGGGATATCGCAACGGCACAGAAATGGGTGCTTGGTCAGATCGGTGTTGAGTCATTGAACGAAGAAGATCTCTTCCCCCACATAGGAAAGACCCTTGAGGAAACCTTCTCCTTGTTACTTCCCTCATCGCTTCACTCACGTATCCCCGATGCGACAAGGCTCTACTCTGAGTATTATCCTCCGCGCGCATTGAAGACAACGACACTCTTTCCCGGTGTGAAGGAGACTCTTGAGGCTCTTCATGGTCACGGGAAACGACTGGCCATTGCTTCAACGAAAAAGGGTGAAGGGATACGGCGCGCTGTAGAGCACTTCGGCATCTCAGCTTTCTTTTCACAATTGCAGGGGTCGAATGGGATTCCGTACAAGCCTGATCCTTCCATCATTCTCAAGATTCTCGCCGACCAACAATGGGAGCGGGAAGACACGGTGATGGTGGGTGACACAGACAAGGATGTCCTTGCCGGCCGGAACGCCGGTGTCTCCACGTGCGCTGTGACGTATGGTTCGCTCACCGAGGCGGAGCTTGATGTGTACTCACCCGATTTCATCATCTCCCATTTTCCCGAGCTACTTGCAATCGTATGAACCCTGTGGAACTCATCCGGAAGAAACGGAGTGGAGGTGCGCTCTCAAAGCAGGAAATTGAGGCCCTCGTGGCGGGTTACGTCGCTGGGACAATCCCCGACTACCAGATGTCAGCATTCCTCATGGCGGTCTACTTCAAGGGGATGACCCCGGATGAAACCGCCGTGTTCACTGATGTGATGTTGCACTCCGGCAAGGTTGTCGACCTTTCTTCGATCCCCGGGACTAAAGTCGACAAGCACTCCACCGGGGGTGTTGGCGACAAGGTGTCTCTGATTCTTGCGCCAATGGTGGCGGCCTGTGGGGTCCCCGTTCCAATGATCTCCGGACGCGGCCTCGGACACACCGGTGGGACGCTCGACAAGCTTGAGTCTATTCCCGGGTTCACTACCCAATGTTCTATTTTGGAATACACACAAATCATTAAGGAAGTAGGCCTTGTTCTTATTGGCCAGACGGAAGAGATCGTCCCCGCAGACAAACGGATGTATTCACTTAGGGATGTGACCGCAACCGTAGAGTCGGTGCCGCTGATAGCGGGAAGCATCATGAGCAAGAAGCTGGCCGAAGGGATCGACGCTCTGGTGCTCGACGTGAAAACAGGCAACGGCGCGTTCATGCAGAAGTATGAAGACTCGGTCGCCCTGTGCTCCGCGCTGGTGGCGATCGGGAATAGCGCCGGGAAGCGTACGATGGGGTTCATCACGGATATGAACCAGCCTCTCGGCCTGACGATCGGCAACTGGTTGGAGGTTGTTGAATCGGTGGAATGTCTCAGGGGAAAGAACATTCCCGATCTGATGGAGGTGACCTATGTCCTCGGTGGTGCAATGGTGTTCCTGGGAGGAAAGGCCGCCTCGATTGAAGAAGGAATGAATTTGTGCCGCTCTGCCATCTGGTCCGGAAAGGCATACGAGAAGTTCCTGGCAATTGTGAAACGCCAGGGGGGTGACATCTCGCATATCGAGCAATTGGAAAAACATCCGGTGGCATCATTGCTACGGGAGGTGAAAAGCAAGGCCGCCGGCTACGTGACAGGATTTGAAACGATGCGCATTGGCCTCCTCGCAACGGAACTCGGTGCCGGACGGCAGCGTGTGGATGATATCATTGATCCCAAGGCCGGCATTGTGCTCAAGAAGAAGCTCGGCGACAAGGTGGACAAGGGGGAGACTCTGGCAGTAATCCATACAGACCGTGAAGAAGTGGTTGACCGGGCGGTGCTGGAACTTGGCGCCTGCATCGACGTTGGTCCCACAGTCGTTCCCCGCAAGTCGAGCATCCATGCTTTAGTGGACGCTGAAGGCATTAGGTCGTGGATACCCACGACGCAATATTGACATTCAAGGAAAAACCCGTATTTTGAGTATACGTTCCCTGAGAATCGCCGAAGTCTCCGGAAGGTCCGAAATAGCAGTTCCATCATACCCCGAGGCCCCCGCATCCCAAGGTCAGCGGCGGGCAGCACCGTCTCCACCGTTACCACACCATGGCGGGCATTTTGCACATAAGGACACCAATACCATCACCAGTTCTAAACCATCACCAGTTCTAAGGAGACTCCCATGATGTCAATCAAGCAACTGATTGCGGACCGGTCGGTCTACACGGTGGACAAGCACGCGACGGTGCAGGTTGCGGTTGAGTACATGGCAGAGAAGAATATTGGTGCAGTCTCCGTAATGGATGGCTCGCGGCTCGTCGGGATCTTCTCCGAGCGTGACGTCATCAATCGTGTGGTGTCCAAAGGGCTGAATCCCGGGGCCACACCGGTGGAATCGGTGATGACGTCGAACCTCGTTGTGGCCGGCGCCGACGAGACGCATGAGTCCTGTCTCCGAAAAATGAAACAGGCCAACTGTCGGCATCTCCCGATTGTCGAGGGAGACAAATTGCTCGGCTTCATCTCGCTGCGCGATCTGCTACTCGTGGAGATTTCTGAAAAGGACGACAACATCGAATTTCTGCACAACTATATGTTCCATGTCCCGCCGGGAGTGGAAAAGAAGTACACCAAGTAATCCGTTACGCTAACAAAGGAGAACGCATGCCTGTGGTCACGTTCCATCATGAACATCGTTCGTTTGATGTCGAACCAGGAACAAACCTTCGCGAGTTCATGATGAATGTCAACGTCACTCCCTACAAAGGGCTTGATATGTTGACGAACTGCCGTGGAAACAACTTCTGTGGAACGTGTGCAGTGGAGATTGTTGATGGCAAGGGGGCATCTCCCCGGAGCCAGGATGAAGAGTCAACGCTGGGTGGGAGTCTTGCGATTGCCAGGGTGGTGGAAAAGAACCTCAGACTGGCATGCCAAACCCGGATCACGGGTGACATGGTTGTGAAGACACATCCTCTCCGTCAGATTGACAAGGAGAAGACCAAGGAACGGTTTGCTCTTTTGGGCATCGCATCATTCTTTCTACTTGTCTTTGCCGGGATGTTTGTGTTCCTGTTGCTGGACATGATCAAGAAGTTCTGAGGCTAAAACACCTGCAGTCTAGGAAAGGCGGGCGTCCAGAGGGCGCCTATATTTTTTTGCGGGGTGGTCAAACGGCGCCTCTCTTCAGAACGTCGATCATGGCGGTATGGATGAGGCTATTGCTTGCGAGTACTTGCTTATGGTAGATTGTTGTGGGAGCGCCGGTGAAGTCAGTAACCCGGCCCCCTGATTCGAGGACGAAGAGAACACCCGCTGCCATGTCCCACGGATTGAGGTTCACCTCCCAGTAGCCATCCAGTCGTCCCGCAGCAATGTATGAAAGATCCAACGCCGCTGAACCAAGACGGCGAATCCCTTGTCCCTCCATGAGGAAGTTCGCAAAGTGCCCGACCACATTCCCGGGGTTGGCTGCGATGTCGTAGGGAAAACCCGTTACGAGGAGGCTATCAAGCAGCCGGGTCCTTGTGGAGACGTGCATCCGTTTGCCGTTTACGTACGCGCCCGAGCCTTTCTCAGCAGTAAACAGCTCGTCAAGGTTGGGATCGTAGACGACACCCGCGATGATTTCCCCTTTTCGCTCGATGGCGATGGTGACGCAATAGAGGGGGAGACCGTGCAGGAAGTTCGTTGTGCCGTCCAGCGGATCAATCACCCACTTGTATTCCGCGGATGCCTCGCTTCCGCCGCTTTCCTCCGCCAGGATCGCGTGATGGGGATAGTGTCGCTTGATGATCCCGATGATTTTCTGCTCGGAGGTCTTGTCGATCTCCGACACCAGGTTTCTTTCTTCCCCCTTCTTTGTCTCAACGCTTCGTACTTTCCCGACGTTGTACTTCAGGTACTTGCCTGCTTCCCGTGCCGCCTCGATTGCCACATGCAACATGGAGAAACCCTTCCGGATGGATGATGTATTCCAAGGTACCAAAATTGTGTCGCTGATTCCACACTGATATCCTTTGAATTGAACGCGGTTTTCTGTACGTTCATCACCATCCAACCTCAGTATGTCACGAAGGACACCCCTGGATGAAACTTGCAATTGTTGTTGTCTCTACAATCCTCATTGGAGGATGTCGTGGGGATACCGACAAGAGAAACGAACCACGTGAACCAATCTCGGTCGATTCTCTCACGATCGATGTGCACGCGTCAACCCGGGCATTCATGCTCTCCGATAAGCGGGGGGGGTTCGTCTCGGGGAGCGTGGGTGGCTCGACATCGTCGTTGGCGGACATTGTCTGGAGCGTAGAAGGTAATCCGGTGATGAAGGGGTTTGCGGTCACGATCGGTAGTGGCGAACGGGCTACAGTTTCCAGCACGCGGGTTTTTCCGCATCAGGTGGTTATTGACCATTCAGATGGCTCAACGGAAACTATCTCACCTCTTGAAGTTCCCGCAGTACATGCCATGGTGATACGGGCGCAACGAACGGATGCCGCCCCGATTCTTTTCACCCCATTCATCGTACCCGCGTTCGAGCGACAGAATGCCGGAGACAGTATCGTCACGTGGGTCGCGGCCGATGGGTTGGCGCGGGTCTCCATTTGTGCAGGACCTTCCGGCAGGGTAACGGCGGATGGGAGTGCAGTAGGGGGCGGCTTGGCACCAACCTTTCTCCTCGTATATGAGAAGGCACCGCCTTACGAGGATCTCGCGATGCTCTACTCCCGGATTCCGGCATTGCTCCAGGTCCGTTCGGATCGGATGGAGCGTCTGCTGAACAAGGCGTACATCAAGACCTCTGATCAAGATCTCAACAAGGCTCTGTACTGGACCCGGCTCTCACTCGACGCGCTTCTTCTCACGCGACCCAATCCTCTTTCGGGCGCCGAAGAAAGTGTTGCCATTGCCGGATTTCCTTGGGATGGGACATTTCGCGGCCGCGAGATCGCAATAGCAATCCCCGGGCTCGACTTCGCGTTGAATGACTATGCAACAACAAGCGCCATCCTTCGTTGGTTAGCTGCACGGCAGGATACGGTTGTGGCGCACTGGACATATGGTCGAATTGCAGACAAGATCTCTCCGGGGTTGATGACGTTCAACAGCGCCGACGTCGCTCCCTGGTTCGTCAGACAGATGTACGAGCACGTCACCAATTCGTATGATACAACGCTCGTTCGGGATCTCGCGCCGGTCGTCACACGGAGTATTAAAGGCACCATCCGCTATCATACGGACGCGCAAAACCTCATGACCCATGGAGCGAGTGAGACCTGGATGGATGCATCTGTTAACGGGAGGCCTGCCACACCACGTGGAAATCGCGCTGCGGAAATGCAGCTCCTTTGGTATTTCCAACAGTTGATTGGTGGTTTTGTAGCACAGTACACAGGCGATTCCCTCACCGCGCGGTCGCTAAACGCACAAGCAGCCAGGACTACAGAGAGCTTTAATGCAGTCTTCATCGATACCTCCCGTCAACTTCCCTATGACCATCTGCTCCCCACGGGAGAGGGAGTGGCAGAAGTGAGGCCAAACGTTCTTTTCTGCGTCGACATTCTCGGGTCAGAACTTACGCAGCAAACGATGATCAAGAACGTCGTGAACGCCGTCGTTTATCCCTGGGGCGTCGGAACGCTCGCACAGAATGATCCAAAGTTCAGACCTTCTGTTGAGGGGGAAGGCAGGTACTCGAGAGAGGAGGCGATGCAGAATGGTCCGGTCTGGACCTGGTTGGCGGGGCAGCTGATCTATACTTTGTCACGATATGACAGGCAGGACCTGACCTACACGATAACACGTGGAATGGTCCAGCGGATTCTCACCGCAGACATGGTGGGTGCCCTTCCAGAAGCGTTCGACGCAGTGCCACGACATGGAGAGGCTCTGCCCCGCGCAGCAGGATTACAGGTGTCACTCACCGGTATGGCGGAGTTCGTCCGGAGTTTTTATCAGGACTATCTAGGCGTTCGGGTTGACGCGATTGCCCGCCAGATGTGGATTCAGCCAAAACTGCCGGACGAAATACGGCACGTGGATTTTACAGTAAACGTGGGCGCATATCCCGTGCATGGGAGATACCTGCGGGACAATGAATCCGCGCGCGTTGTCCTCGAGGCACCAGACATCCCCGAGCCGCTGAAGGTCAACTTCGTCTGGATCTTTATGAACGGTGACGCGTGGAAAGGGGTGGCAACGCTGCAGCCGGCAAAGCGGCTGACGTTGATTTTCGGCAGCGACGACCTTGTGGCCTACAGCGGAGAGGACATTGTGGAACTTCCTTCGGCCCGGAAACTGAAGGGGTTCTCAATGCGGGACCAGTTTACGGGGATCGGGTTTGCAGGTGAAAAGTGAACGCACGCGCTTGAGATTCGGAGGCGTGCATCCAACCCCTAAAGAATTTCAGAGTCAATTTCGGATTTTCCTGAAGAGAATCTTCCTCAGCCTGTCTGCGTGCATCCGGTTCATTCTGAAACGAATTGTAATCTCATCCCCCTCATATTTTTTCTCAAGGATGTCCGCCATGTCGTGGATTTGCGAGATGATCTGGTAGTCATCCTGGCCGAAGGTCATTGTCTGCTCCTCAATGCCTGTGTCCAGCAGCTCGATGATCTTGTCTTCGAGCGACTTCATGTTGATGCTGCGGGCTGCGGATACAAATACTGCATTCTCGTGATTTCCCTGCAAGTACGTGAAGATGGTACGCGTTTCAAGCCGGTCGATCTTGTTGAAGACCATAATGGTCGGCTTACCGGTCGCACCGATCTCCTCCAACGTCTCGTTCACGATTGCGATTTGTTCCTCGAACAACGGATGGCTCACGTCGACAACGTGGAGAAGGATATCTGCTTCCGTCACTTCCTCCAACGTGCTCTTAAACGATGCAACGAGGTTGTGAGGGAGTTTCCGGATGAAGCCCACGGTGTCGGACAGGAGGATCCGATGCGCGGGAGACAGGTCCACCTGCCGGACGGTGGAATCAAGTGTGGCGAAGAGTCGGTCTTCTACCAGAACGTCGGCGTGCGCGAACCAGTTGAGGAGAGTTGATTTTCCGACGTTCGTATAGCCAACAAGCGCGATGCGGGGAAACTTCGTCCGCCCTTTCCGCTGCACGGCCCGCTCCTTGTTGATGCGACGGAGTTTCGCGTGCAAATGGCTGATCTTGGCCCGTATGGCGCGCCGGTCCGTCTCAATCTGGGTCTCACCAGGTCCCTTGGTGCCAATCCCGCCGAATTGCTTTGAAAGATGAGTCCACTGTCGTGTCAAGCGCGGTAGCATGTACTGGAGCTGGGCGAGCTCGACCTGGGTCTTTGCCTCGCTGGTCCGTGCGCGCGAAGCGAAGATATCGAGAATCATGCCGCTCCGGTCAATGATCTTGCACTTGATGATTTTCTCCAGGTTGCGTACCTGAACAGACGACAGGTCGTCGTCGAAGATCACTAGGTCGATCTTGTCTTGATCCACCAGATAACTTAATTCGTCGGCCTTCCCGCTGCCGATGAAAAATGCCGCGTCGATGGCATGACGCTCCTGGATAAGCCGGTGAATGACGAGCGCACCGGCGGATTCCGCCAGCAGTGCAAGTTCTTCGAGGTACTCTTCCACCCGCACCCGCGCCACCCTTCCAACGGTAACACCCACCAGGATTGCTCGCTCTTTCCGTGTTGTCTCATTCAACTGCACGAGAACTCTCCCTCGATGGTGTTGATGATTTCTGCTCACGACCGATTGCCATCTCCGCGAGCGCAAGACCTATCGCAAACCCTATCAGATACTTCCACAGTTCCACGCCGAACCGCGATTGCAGCACCACGGTATCGATCTTCTCCGTGACAGCGAGGCGTTGTGCTTGCGACGGGGTTACTCCGATCGTTCCCCAGAAAGCATCAAGCTGTTCGTCTGTTGCGCGCCGAAGATCGGATTCCGCCGGGTCCGTGTTCACTGCAACTGCGGCGACCACTTCACCCTTCTGACCTGATGGGTAGTACTGCAGTTGGTAGATTCCTGACTCAGTGATGTTGGACGATTCAAATGTTGCCATCCCCGATGTTGCCCGTACCGCCGGCACGATCCGCTCATCGATGCCCGACGGTGAGGTGAACACATATGTGTCACGTTGCCCGGCTGCTTTCAGCCGGGCAGCAACCGTGAGTTTTTCTCCGACCACCACAGGAGTGATGTTCTGGTCGCGCGTACCGAGATAGACCACCGACCGATGAAGAAGCGGGGCAAACAATCCTTTGCGGGGGAAGTCAGACCAGGCGAGCCCTGCATCAACTGAAAAAAGAAGAACGCGTCCCATACCGGTCCGGTATTCGGTCAGGAACCCTGCGCCATTCGAAAGACTGATGATTGTCTGCCCATCCCGCCCCGCTTGTGGGACGATCGCGTCGAAGATGTGAGGCGATTCGATCGCAGCTGGGGTGGCTGCATTCCGAGCGGTGGAGGATTGCTCAAACAGTCCTGCAAACAACGGGTGTGCAAAATCAACCCTGTCGAATGAGAGAAACCCGGTTGTCTCATTCTCTGTCGGCAACGCGATTCCTGCCGGAGGGCGGGCGGGCAGGATTCCGAGCCGCGGAAACAACACCTCGTTGTAATTGCCAATGTCGGAGTCTTTGCCCGGAAACAAAAGAAGCCCGCCGCCTGCGTGCACGAACTGTGCGATCCGGTCCGCAACTGAAGTCGCGAACTGCGGAACATTGCAGAATGCGAGGACATTGAACCTGCTGAGATCGGTGGCGGACAATTGCGAGACATCAATCTGTCGGACATTGAATAGCCCGGCAATGCTCGAGTCTCCGAGAAGTGTCAACGCAAGCGCCGGGAGTCGCGTATCCTGTTGGGCCGCTCCGGCCATGAGAACGTTGATGTTGTCCGGTACGTTGAGTACAAAGTACCGGGTATTGTCCGGCTCGAATGCATCATCCTCAAGCTGGACGTACCCCTGGATGATCCCGCGTCGCCGGGGGATGATCGAGAACGTTGCCGAGGCCGAACCTCCCGCTCCAACATCCACAGATTGCTGGACGACCCGCGCGCCATCAAGGTAAACGCTCGCGACACCATTGCGCACAGGCACTGTACCAAAGTTGCGCACATGTGCCTGCATGCTCACGGGTTTGTTCCGAGTGAGGATCTGTGTGTGCACAACGATTTGATTGATTCCAATGTTCTCGGGCTGACGGGTCCCGATATCAATCAGGAAGAACCGCACACGCTCGTGAAACAGGTCAACCGAATCTTGTGCCATGAACTGCGTTGCCTGAAGGTCGGTGACGAGATACACCTCCTGGTTGAAATTCTTTGATTCTCCAAGAACCTTTGCCGCGACTCCCAGCGCACTTCTGAACGGTGTCGTCATCAGGGATGGCGACATCTTTTCCACAGCATCCCGCACCGCACGAGTTGATGAGGCGGGAACGAAAATTTCCTTGTGCCCAACCTCTGAGAGCCGGATGAGATAGACTTCATCGCCATCTTCAGCGAGGTCGAGCAGGCGACCGACTCCTTCTTTCGCCTGGGAGAAAAGAATTCCACGCTCGTTTCGCACCCCCATGCTTGGCGAATCATCCAGCACGATGACGATCGTCGTTCGCGCTTTCGTGGTTCCCCCCGCGGGGATGCCTGCCAGCGATCCCTTCATGGCTGGCCGCGAGAACGCCAGGACAACGGCGATCACAAGAAGAGTCCGGAGAATGAGCAACAGGAGTTGCCGGATCTTTACACGCCGCATCTTTGTCTTCTGCAACTCCTTCAAGAACCGCAGGGAGCTGAATTCGACCGTTTTGAGTTTTCGAAGGTTGAGGAGGTGAATGATGATGGGGATCGCCGCCGCTACCAGACCAATCAACAAGAGAGGATTGAGAAACGTCATGAACCCTGATGCAAGTACTGAATGGTGACGATCGGCGGAGATGGGACGCCGGCATCGTCTGGTGTCCACGGAAAAGGTACTGGAAAAAGTGAGTGGATGCAACCCGGCCGCGAGACGGATTCTTCATCATTCTTGCTTTTGCGCGTTAAAACCCATACTTTTTTTCAACGAAGAACCAATCCCACGGTGGGTACACTTGTCCTGGAGTCTTTATAGGCGTTACGGTCCTCCTCTGCTCTTGCTGTTGCTTCTTCCCGTTCTCCTCTTCTCTCAGCACCCGATCATCATAAGGCCTGACCTCAAGCAAGCCACTGCGCGCAGGACGAGCTTCTTTCCCCAGCGTTCTCCCGTCCGTCCGAAGGTTGCACTGGTCTTGAGTGGTGGCGGTGCGCGCGGTGCAGCCCAAATCGGCGTGCTGAAGGCATTCGAGCGTAACAATATCCCCATCGATTTCATCTCGGCCACAAGTCTTGGCGCCATCATCGGGGGGCTTTATGCATCCGGGTATACCACGGCTGAAATCGAAACGCTTGCGTTGACCACGAATTGGGATGAGGTGCTCTCACTAAGCAACGAAACGAAACGGACGGAGTTGTTCGTTGATCAGAAGCTGGCCGACGACAGGAGCTTCCTCGTCGTCCGCTTTGAAGGGTTTGATCCTGTGATCCCCTCCGCTGTTTCCACCGGCCAGCGGCTCACGAACTTCCTCAGTAAGCAAACCTTGCAGTCGCTCTATCATCCCGACCCTTCTTTCGACGATTTGAAGATTCGGTTCCGCGCTGTTTCCACTGATTTGATTTCCGGAAAGAGGATCATACTCAGCGGAGGATCGCTTGCAGAAGCATTGCGCGCAAGTGCAACAGTGCCCCTGTTGTTCAACCCCATCGAGAGGGATTCGATGCAGCTTGTGGACGGGGGACTGGTAAGCAACATCCCTGTTGATCTTGCCAAAGACGCTGGCTGCGACATCGTGATCGCCGTGAACTCAACAAGCGGGCTGAGAACAGCAAATGAGATGAAGGCCCCCTGGCAGACGGCGGACCAGATCATGGGCATTATGATGCAGCTTTCCAACCAGATGCAGTTGAAGCAGGCGGATGTGGTGATTACTCCGGAAGTTGGCAACCATCTGTCGTCAGACTTCAGAGGACTTGATACCCTCATCGCCATGGGTGAGCAGGCTGCTGAGGAGAAGATTCCGGAGATCCGCCGGCTGATAGGAGAGATTCGTAGCGAGGCCAGGAGGGGAGACGATGAAGTTGTCATTCGACCCGTGGTCGATCTGGTCGGAGGGAATGCACACGACTCGCTTTGGCTGGCTGTTCGTCGGGATGCTGCCGCAGGCTCGCTTACTATCAGGCAGATTCGCGAACATGTTCTGGCAATCCATGAACAGGGAGACTTCGACGATGTCTACGCGGAGGTGATTCCCTTGCTGCATGCCCCCGGTAGCCATGCCGACTCGGCCGGTTCTCCTCAGGCGCGTGTGGTGTACACCGTCCGGACAAACCCCAGCGTCACCTCAGTCATGTTCAGAGGGAACAGGCTGCTGAATAAAGAGGCAATCTTTGGTGAGGTTGTTCATCTCATCGGGGCTCCCGCCAACCATCGGACGGCAGAAACGGCAATGGAAAACATCCTTCGCCTGTATCGTGCGCGCGGGTATTCACTGGCGCGGATCGACTCCGCAAGCTTCGATGAATCAACAGGCACCGCCAATATTCTCATCAATGAAGGTGTGATCGACCGGATTGGCGTCGAGGGCGGGGTGCGGACGCAGGACTCGTTTGTACTCCGGGAGTTTCCTTTGAAGGAAGGTGATGTGTTTGAAATCGACAAAGCCACGGAAGGAATCAACCGCATTAACGGGACAACGCTCTTTGAGTATGTCTACCTGGAGGTTGCGTATGAAGGGGGGGAACCGATTCTGACCATCCGGTTGCGTGAGCGCCCATCGCAGCTCGTCCGCTTCGGGCTGCGTGTGGACAACGAGCGGAACCTGCAAGGGTCGATTGACGTTCGGGACGAGAACTTCCGAGGCCTCGGTACTGAACTCGGGCTGAACTTTGCCGGTGGCAACCGGAATAGAGAATTCACACTCGAATTCAAAGCGCACCGGTTGTTCAACACCTATCTCACATTCAACGTCAGCGCGTTCTACCGACTCCTCGACAGCTATGTTTATGCCGACGCACCGATGACCGCGGAGAACCGGTGGGACCGCGACCAGGTGGGAGAGTACCGCGATGTCAGGTATGGAGCCCGGCTCAGCTTTGGCAGCCAGCTTGAACGGTTCGGGAATGCTTCCATCGACCTCTCGTTGCAGAACGTCAAAATCAAGAACCTGGAGAATGCCGACTCACTTAACGAGCGGTACCGGCTCTCCATGGTCAGGATGGGAACGGTCATCGACAGCAAGGACAACTACCCCTTTGCCACCTCCGGAATCGGAATGAACATCTCATACGAGTTCGCGTTCAAAGGGCTCGGCAGCGAGGTGGGTTATAACGCGCTTCGGTTCATGTATGAAAGTTATAGCACCTGGGGGACGCGACACACGATTCATCCGAAATTCACCATTGGTTTCGCCGACCGGACGATGCCACTGGGTGAGCAGTTCAGGCTGGGAGGGAGCGAGCTGATGTTCGGCACCCGGGAGGACGACCGACGCGGACGCCAACTCTTGCTCATCAATTTTGAGTACCGTTATGCACTTCCCTTTCGGATTCTCTTTGAATCCTACCTCCGAATCCGGTACGACCTGGGGAATATTTCAGTCATTCCGGAGGAGATCAAATTCGCCACATTGCGCCACGGAATCGGGGCCGAGCTTGCACTGGACACCCCCATCGGGCCTGCGTCTTTCGGGATTGGCAAGAGCTTTTATTTCGGACGTGACCTGCCCAATAACCCGATCCAGCAGGGGCCTTTCCTTTTCTATTTCATGCTCGGGTACCAGCTTCAGATCTGGTGAGAATTGCTGCACGCCCGGGCGCTCTCCCCGGCTCAGCGGATGAACCCGCACCTTCTTGTTTGACTACATGCATCACAGTGAAGGTGTTTAACCTGAACGGCGAGGAAATCCGGACCCTTGTCGCTCAGGTGTAAGGCGCTGGCAATCATCATATGGGATGGGACTGCGAGCGATGGCAAGAGGTACCCAGCGGCGTTTATCTCTACCAGATGACAGCGAGTGAGTTCCGCGACATGAAGAAAATGGTATCGTTAAATAGATCCAACAATCGCTGACGCCAGAGCGATCAGGGAGGCAGTGTGCATCCTTCTGTTTTGTTTTTCGGGGTGAATGAGTATATTGATCCGTCGTTATCCTTCATGTGAACAGAGACTCCAATGACCACGAAAGCGCCTTCAACAGTGAAACCCGCTCCGGGCGAAAGTCTGGAGCATATCGCCTATGCCAGTGTCAAGAACATCCCGACGGTCGAGCCGCACGATCAGGATCGTCTCGGATACAATATCTGGCGTTGGCTGAAATACCGCCGCGACCCGCTGGAGTTTGCCGTTAAGACATCCGGCTCCCGGCTCCTCATCAGTGAAGAAGAAACAGTCCGGAAGGTCCGTGAGAATCTTATGCAGCTTGGCGTAACGGAGTAGATCGGTCCGAAGCCCACCCGACACCTGTTGTTCACACACTCCAGTACTCTCCGCTAGCAAAAACCAGAGGGGCTCCATGGAAACATTCCTTCTCGCGTTCATACCACTTTTCGTGGCCATTGACGTGTTCGGCGTATTGCCACTCTTTGTGGCGCTGACCGAAGGGCTGGACGAGCGGCGGCGCCAGCGCCTGGTGATGGACGCGACGATGACGGCGTTTGTCATCTCGGTTATCTTCCTCGCCGTGGGCAAGCTGATCTTCTCCTTCCTCGGTATCACAGAGAACGATTTTCGCGTGGGAGGAGGTATTGTTCTCCTTGTCCTTGCAGTCAACGATCTCCTTTTTTCCAAGGAAGGGAAACGGAGTGCGGAGTCTTCTGTTGGTGTCGTTCCGATTGGCATCCCGTTGATCATGGGGCCTGCCGCGCTCACAACAATCATTCTTCTCGTCGACTCCCACGGCTACCTCTGGACGATCGCGTCGTTGCTGGTCAATATGCTCATAGTCTGGTTTGTGTTCGCCCAATCAAAACAGATCACAAGTGTGCTCGGACAGGCCGGTTCCCGCGCAGTTGCAAAAGTTGCAGCGCTGCTGCTCGCCGGTATTGCTGTGATGATGATCCGCAGCGGGATTTCTTCGATGGTTGGTTAGCTCTGAGTCCAACAACAAACCCTGCTTGCGCGGGGTTCTGTCGTTCATCAATCATTTCCTCTCTTCTACTTCTCACCTGTACGGGAAAAGGGACGCCCTGGTCGCACGGCATTGCTGTACATTGATGGAGGGGCTTTGTATCTTTCAGGCGGGAAACAGCGATCTTCACAGAGAACAGGAACCGGCATGGCGGTAATGACGGAAATGAACCTGGCGGCAGGGAAGAATGCCGTAAGCCACCGGTTCAATTACAAGGGAATGCACCGGTATCTCATTACGCTCTACACATTCAAGTCGAGGAAGGTTTTCACTGAAGGGGCACCCGTTCTGAAATCCCTCGGCATTCTCCAGGAGGTTTGCTGGAAGCACAGGTTTGATACGTACGCATATTGCTTTCTTCCTGACCGGCTCGTTCTCATCGTCCGGGGGAAGACGGAGTTTTCCGACATGAAGGCATTTCTCTCGGCGTTCCGGCAGGCTTCGAGCATGGCGCTTGAAGCTGAGCTGGGTCATCCCCTCTGGAAGAGAATCTACACCGAACGCGTGTTGCGCAAGAAGGAAGAGAGCGCGGAGAAGGCATCCGAGGTGTTCTCCCTCCCTGTACAGGCAGGACTCGTCACGGTCCCTTCAGACTATCCTTACCTTGGTTCGTTCGTGAAGCCTGCCACCACTTCCTCCGACAGGAACAAGAGCAAAGGGCGACGGCCAGCCCGTCGTCCCGGCTGACTCCAAAACATCCCCGATCAGCGACTACCAACGCAATCATACAACCTTCTTGTAAAGTTCGGATCCGGACTCCACCACGGATGCAATCTCTTCTAGATGTGGGAACGCGTTCAGCGTTGCCTGGGGGACGAGGACGTGCTTTCCCTCCTTCAACGATGAGATGATCTGGAGTGCGTTGGCGACTGCTTTTCCGTGCGTCGTGTTGTTGCAGATGACTGTCACCTTTGAACACTTTCCGGAAAGTGCATCCAGCCGTCTGCCGAGTTCACGAAGTTCCTTGCTGTTGTAAAGATAGTCGTAGCGGGTCTCCATTCCATTCAACAACCATCCTTTTTCATTTCGTCCATGGAGTCGCAGGTAGGCATGGTCTCCCACAACGCC
>Ga0209640_10002376_pt1 | contig 16383 bp, 13 predicted proteins | sample RifCSP10_1_FD_184018 | JGI IMG/M metagenome (GOLD analysis project Ga0209640, IMG submission 184018) | Soil microbial communities from Rifle, Colorado - Rifle CSP2_sed 10_1 (SPAdes) (version 2) | ecosystem: Environmental > Terrestrial > Deep subsurface > Rock core/Sediment | place: Rifle...
CGAGCCCCGAGGGCAGGGCCTCGTCGCTGGCCGCTTCGTCATCTACCCTTCCATCCTTCTGGATTACAGCCGCAGCGACAACATCTTCCACCAGAGCACGGACCTTCCGCGGGAAGAGATCATCGCCTCTGGAGCCAGCGTCGTGAGGCCGCGCCTTCTGGTCGACCTGCCTCTTGGGCCGAGCCGGATCCGCTGGCTCGACTCAGGATGGTGTCGGAGGCAACCGCCCACCTCAAGGAAACCAACCAGTCGCTGGGGGCATCACTGCTCACCCAGAGTGCGTCGTTCACGCCCTCGACGGTGCTGTCGGTGGCAGCCCGAGTTGCGGCGGCGACGGTACGACCCTTCAACATGACGATCACCAACGTTCCCGGACCGCAGGTGCCTCTGTACCTGATGAGTGCCCGGCTGACTCGAATCTTCCCGATGGTCCCGCTCTGGGTGAACCACGGTCTCGGGGTGGCTCTGTTTTCGTACGACGGCAGGCTGAATTGGGGTTTCGCCTCCGACCTCGACTCGGTCCCCGACCTGGAACGGTTCGTTGCCCGTCTCCGGGAAGCGCTGAGCGAACTCCACCAGGCGGCGATCCGCGAGTGACGTCTCGGGCCTGTGTGGTTGCAGGGCTTGCCATTGCCGTCACGGTCTCGGCATGCACGGACGGGTCACGCGAAGCGCGACCCTTCGAGGGCATCTGGCAGTCGCGTGGTGTTGGCATCTACCTCGACATCGATGGGCAGAATGCTGACGTCTACGAGTACACCTCGGTTCATTGCGTGTTGGTCTACGCGGGCCCGACCCGTGGGATCTCTGACGTAGTGTCGCTCGATGGCGATGAGCTGGTGCTCACAGACGCCGGCCGTGTGATCCGATTCGAGGGCCTTGCCGCCCTCCCCGGGCGGTGTGCCGAGGAGTCCACGACCCACGATGCGCGACGCGTGGTCGAGGTCGCGGCCGCCACCATCGCGGAGCTGTATCAGCCCGGGGTGGACGAAGGGTGGTCAGTTCGGCTGGAGACCAGCATTGAGATCGACTCGGTCGACCCGGCCGCCACGTTCGCCGCGCTCACCGGCCTCCTCGAACCGCTCGGTGATCCCGGTGTCAGGCTCGTAGTCGACGATCCCACGACTTGGGCCGGCGTGTGGGCGGCCGGGGGCGGCCCCCTCGGTGGTCGCGAGCCCTATGTGCCACCGGGCTTGGGTGCGGTGGCAGTCACCGGGGAGCAGGGATTGGTGGTCGGGTCATTCGGAGCCGTCGCCTACTTCGGCTTCGCCCGCCTGGGCAGGTTCGGAGGGGACGACGATGAGAGTCAGCGGGTACTCGCCGCAGAGCTCGACGCTGTGCTCACCGACGCCGACGCGCTGATCCTCGACCTGCGGGGCGTCGCCTCGGGAAGCGCGGTCGAGGCGATGCTCGTTGCCAGCCGGTTCGTGCCGGACGAGCGGTTGGTGGCGACCCACATGATCGGAGGGACACCGGCTGGTGATCTCACGGTCCATCCCAATTCGTCGGGACCGTACCCCGGTCATGTCGCCGTCCTGATCGGTCCCGGCACCGCTGGTGCCGGCGAGATGCTTGCCCTCGCGATGCGCTACCTCCCAGGCGTATCGTTGATCGGAGAGACGACCGCTGGATCCCCCACCGGACCACTGGCACGAATGCTCCCCAACGGCTGGTCGCTCGGGGTTCCGGCGCTCGACCTGGTGACGACCGATGGGGTTTCCCTCACTGGTGTGGGACTCGAGCCCGACATTGTGATCGCGACCTCAGACGCCGATCTCGATGCCGGGCTCGATCCGGGAATCGAGCGTGCGCTCTCGCTGCTGGGCATGGGGCACTAACCCCAGGCGCGATCGCCGACGGCGACGACGAATCCTTCGAGGGTCCCCACCACGATGACGCCCTCCGGGCTCACCGCCGGCGACGCCAGAATCGCGTGACTCGTGTTGCACTCGCTCGAGGAGAATCCCGGAGGGAAATTGCCGGACGTACTTTCTGAGTTGCCGATGTAGATCTGCCAGGCGACTTCCTCAGTGGCCAGGTCGATGGCGTACAAGCCGCCGTCGTTGCGGGCGAGTATCGCCTGGCCGTTTATCACCGCCGGCGATGGCCAGTGAGCCTCGCAGTAGATGCCGGTGCCTTCCTGCACGGCGAATCGTGTCTGGCCGGTAGCAATGTCGATGGCGACAAGCGCGTTGGAGTATGCCTCGCCGTACACGAGGTAGTCGCCGACGACGGCGGGTGAGGAGCGCACGTTCGCCCACGTCGCCGTCTTGATCCCGGCGACGTCGCTGGCACGCCACCTCACTGCGCCAGTCGCCTTGTCGAGCGCAGCGAGCGCGGGCTCGACGTACACGTCCGTACGAACGAAGCCGATGATCACCAGGTCGTCGACGATCGTCGGAGCGGCGAAAGTCCGCGACTGCTCCGCGTCGCGTCCCTGGCTGGCGACCTTTACACGCCAGACCTCGGTGCCATCATCTAGACGAAAGGCGGCTATCTCGTGGTTTTCCCCGGCGACGAAGACCGTGGTGCCGTCCGATGAAGCGCCTCCCCTGACCGGCCCGTCGAGCTGGGCGTGCCACCTCTCAGTGCCAGCCTTGGGGTCGAAGGCAGTGACCCGGCCCGACGCGTCACCCACCACGACGATGCCGCCGACGACGAGCGGATTGCCGTAGACAGGGGTCCCGAGGTCTGCAGTCCAGATGCTTTCGCCATCACGGGCGTTGAGGCCCCACACACGCCCCTCGTCACCCGTGGCGATGACCACGCCATCTGCGTAGGCGACGCCGTTGACATCGAGTTCGGTTCCGTACCGCCAGTTCTGTTCCCCGGTGGAGAGGCTGAGCGAGTAGATCCCGTCGCGTCGATCGGCGGTGAATTGAGCCTCTCCGGCGCTGCCAACAAAGACGGCCCCGTCGGCGATTACGGGGTTGTTGAGCCAGCCCTGCACTCCGATCTCTGTCTGCCACAGGATCTTCGGCGTGACGATTGCATTGGTCGAATAGCACCCGTGACGGCTTGGCGTCGCCTGGAACACCTCCCAAGCCGAGGCGATCTCGCGGCACTCAAAGAGCTCACCGGCCGACAAGTCCGTTGCGTCCTCGGTGTCACTCCCCGCAGGTAGCAGCAGGGTGGGGATCGTGGCGTCTTCGAGTGTCAGCACCCCCCCGGTGTCTTGGTTGGGGTTGCGGAATCCAAACCACCACACCGATACCGCGATCGCCGCGATCGCGACGCCGGGGAGGAGGAACCGACCGATGCCGGGCCGCCCCTCGAAGCCGGCGAAGTCGCGGCGGCGACCACGGCCGTCCGAGAAGAAGGAGACGTACTCGCGGCGGGGCATCGGTGTGGATCAGCGTAGGCGGGTAGCGGAGTACCCAGCTGCCAGGTTCGGCCATCGACGGCAGGGGATGCACGACTCGGGACTCCAGACGCGCGTCCGTCTAATTGCCAACTGCCAACAGCCGACTTCACGCCGGCTCGTAATCTGCCCTCATGATCCCCAATTCCGAGATCGCCAGCCATCTGTACGAGCTGGCCACTCTCACCACCCTGGCTGAAGGCAGTAGCAACGCCTTCCGGGTCAGGGCGTACGAAACGGCAGCTCGCACCGTTGATGGGATGGCCGAGTCGGTCGCAGAGATGTCGGAGGCGGCACTCACCGCTCTGCGCGGCGTAGGCCCGAGCACCGCCAAGAAGATCCGCCAACTCGTGGAGACCGGCAGGATCGTCAAGCTCGAGGAGCTGCGAGGGTCGTTTCCGCCCGAATTCGTCGAACTGACGAGGGTGCCCGGGATCGGACCGAAGACCGCGGTGATGCTTCGAGACGAGTTGGGGATCACCGGGGTGCCGGCGCTGCGAGCAGCACTCGAGGCTCAGGCTCTGCGCGATCTCCCCGGCTTTGGCGCCAAGACGGAGGAAAACCTGATCGCTGCTCTGAATCGCCTGGGAGTCGGCGGGAAGGAGAGGCGTACCCCGATCATCGAAGCAATGCGGGTGGCACGCGACGTCTGCAACGCGCTAGGTGCCATCCCCGGCGTCGTGCTCGCCGAACCGATGGGGAGCCTGCGGCGGTTCCGGGAGACGACCGGGGACGTCGACGTGATCGTGGTGAGCACCGGTGACCCCGATGCGGTGATGGCGCGGTTCGTCGAGCTTCCCGTCGTGCGCGAGGTCGTCGGGTATGGGGCGCGCAAGTCGGCGATCCTCACCGCCGCCCGATTGCAGATCGACGTTCGGGTGGTTGAGCCCCACCAATACGGTTCGGCGGCGATGTACTTCACCGGGTCGAAAGCGCACAACATCCGACTCAGACAGATGGCGATCGACCGGGGATGGATCCTGAACGAGTACGCGCTGGCTCAGGCCGAAGGAGGCAAGGTCATCGCGTCGAAGACGGAGCAGGAGGTGTACGCCGCGCTCGGTCTGCCCTGGATTCCGCCAGAGATCAGGGAGGATTCCGGCGAGATCGAGGCGGCGATCGCGGGCGAGTTGCCCGATCTCATCGAGGAGAAGCACCTGCGTGGTGATCTGCACGTTCACACGTCGCTGAGCGGCGACGCACGCGATCCCCTGCCCAAGATGGTCGCGGCAGCCGCTGAACGCGGATACCGATATGTCGCGATCACCGACCACGGTGAGGACCTTGCGATCAACGGGGCAACGCGGGAGCAACTGCTCGTACAGCGTCGCTCGATCACGAGGCTTCGCGAGAAACACCCAGACCTGACGATCCTCCAGGGGCTTGAACTCAACATAGGCCGGGACGGCTCGATCGACTACGACGCGGAGTTTCTCCAGGGGTTCGGCTTCGGGGTGGCGAGCGTGCACAGCAACTTCAACATTCCTGCCCTTCAGCAGACGGAGCGGGTCATCAGGGCGATGCACAACCCCGCGGTCAACGTGATCGGGCACCTCACCGGGCGGCGGATAGGGAAGCGGCCGAGCATCGACCTCGATGTCGAGGCAATCCTGGACGCGGCCGAGGAGACCGGATGTGCGCTGGAGATCAACTCACACCTCGATCGCCTGGACGCGCCAACTGAGGTCCTGCGTAGGGCGTACGACCGGCCGGGCGTCGTCTTCGTGATCAGCACGGACGCGCACGACGCCGGTGAGTTGGCCAACGCCGCGTGGGGGGTGCGCCATGCCCGGCGGGGGTGGGTCTCCAAGGACCGCGTGGCCAACACCTGGCCGCCGACCAAGTTCCTCAACTGGGTGGAGCGCAAGAGGAAGGGATAGGCGGCTTCTTGGCGATCGCCTCGCTCCGCTCGGCTGCGAAGGGCGATCGCCTCGCTTCGCTCGGCAAGGGCGATCGCCTCGCTTCGCTCGGCTGCGAGAGGCGAAACCCGGTGAGACGTCTGAATCGACGGGCGACGGGCATTCGCAATCAGCAATTGGCAATTGGACGGAACGACGGATGGCTGCCGGCGACTGACGACCTTCGACCTTCGAAAGATGAGCGACCGAAGCTCGCCTCTTGCTGGAAACTGGCAACTGGTGACTTCCTTCTGGCAACGGGCGACGGGCAACCGTCGACCTTCGACCTTCGGCCCGTCGCCCGTCGCCCGACCCCCGACACCCGGAAGACGGTTGCGAGTTTCCAGGTTCCAGTTTTCAGCCGACTGCACGCTGCAGGCTGCCGACTGCACGCTGCAGGCAGCAAGCAGCGCGACGCGTCTTCTCTTGCTGGCAGCTGGGCGCTGGCCGCTGGTTGCCCTTCCCCCAACCCTCTCCAATCGGAATGGGAGGGGGAGAAGTGCGGACAGCGGGCAGCGGATAGCGGGCAGCGGGCAGCGGGTGTCCTCCGTTCACCATCACGATCGGCGCACCCCTACCCTGGCACCCATGGACACCCCCGAAGATCGCATCGCCCTCTTCATCGACTTCGAGAACCTGGCGATCGGGGCACGCGAGGACCTCAACGGCCACCTCTTCGACCTCAAGCCCATTGCCGACGCCCTCGCCGAGAGAGGCCGGGTGGTGGTACGGCGCGCCTATGCCGACTGGAACCTCTTCGAGGAGTACCGCCGGATGCTGGCTGATCAGCACGTGGAGATGATCGAGATCCCTCAGAGGAAGGGCGCGACTCGTAAGAACGCCGCCGACATCAAGATGGCGGTCGACGCGATCGAATTGTCATTCGAGCGCGAGTACATCACGACCTTCGTGGTGGCCACCGGCGACAGCGACTTCACCCCACTGGTCCACAAGTTGCGCGAGTTGAACCGGCGAGTGGTTGGCATCGGCCTGCGCGCGTCGACATCGGCGATGCTTCCGCCGGCGTGCGACGAGTTCCTCTTCTACGAGTCTCTGGAGGGGGTCGAAGTCCCGGAGCGGAAGCAGCGCAAGAAGAAGTCGGACGGTGCGCCCACCACCCCGCGTCCGCCGGCTCCGTCATCGGATACCGCGGACCTCGAGAAGCTGATCACCCAGACCCTCTCCGGACTACAGCGATCGAGCGACGGGGTGGTACTCGCCAGCGGTCTCAAACGCGCCCTCCTCCGCAAGGATCCGACGTTCTCCGAGGCCGAGTACGGGTTCCGGGCATTCGGGGAGATGCTTCGTCACCTCGAGAGCAAAGGTGTCCTCGATCTCACCGAGGGGCCGGCGAGGGGCGATCCCGAGGTGACTTTCTTCGAGGCCGGTGGCCACGAGGAGCAAGGGTTTGATCTGCTCCGCAAGGTGGTCGGCGGTCGGGGGAGAGCGGTACCCCTCTCGGGGCTCAAGGACGCGATGCGCAAGGTCGACCCCGCGTTCAGCGAGAAGGCGTTCGGATACGGCGGATTTCTCCAATTCTCCAAGGCGGCGGCCGCCAGGGGCGTTGTCGAGATGGAGTGGTCCGACGAAGCCGAGGATTACCTCGTTACCGCTCCCGGCTGAGTGCAACCCATCGCGTGGATCCGTGAAGTGGGCGACTCGTTCGTCGGCTGTGTGACCGTTCGTCCAGCCGTTCCGCCGCTTCGTCCCGAGGTGGCGCGGAGGCAACATGCCGAGTACGCGACGGCACTCGACGCGGGGGGATTCGCCGTGCGGCGCATCCCGGCGGACGAAACGCATCCCGATGGGTGCTTCGTCGAAGACGCTGCCGTTGTGATCGGCCACCGAGCACTTCTGACCCGGCCGGGGCATCCGGCCCGACGCGGTGAGGTCATCGGGGTCGAGGCGGCGCTGCGTTCCATCGTCGAGGTGGAGCGCGTCGGCGACGACGCCACCCTCGACGGTGGGGATGTGCTTCAGATGGGGCCCACCGTGTTCGTGGGTGTGGGGCGACGCACTGACGCCGCCGGGGCGGACGCCCTCGAGCGGTTCGCATCCGGAGGGGGCCGAAGCGTGATCCGGGTGGAAGTCGGTGGCGCCCTCCACCTCAAGTCTGCGGCGAGTGCCCTCGATCCCGAGACGGTCCTGGTCCATCGCGCTGGGGCCGATCCGATGGTGTTCGAGGGGGTGAGGGTTGTGGAGATCGGCGGCGACGACCCTGAAGGGGCCAATGTCGTTCGCCTCACCAACGGAGCGATCATGGTGGCGGCCCACCACCCGCGCACGGCCGACGTTGTTGCATCGCTCGGGTACTCGGTTGTGCTGTGCGACGTGTCAGAGTTCGCCAGGGCGGATGGCGGTCTGACCTGCCTCTCGATCCGGTTGCGCGACCAATACCTCGCCTGAGGCTCGTATCCTCATTCCGATGACTGAATCCAAAGAGACGCCGACCACTGAAGTCGTGAACCGTGAGGAGCCGCAGGCTTCCTTCGTCCAGGCCCCCAAGCTGATGCGGATCGCCTCGATGACCAGGGCGATGCTCGACGAGATCCGCCAGGCGCCACTCGACGAGGCAGGACGGCGTCGGTTGGTGGAAATATACGACAACACCCTCGCCGAGATGCACGACGTCCTCTCCCAAGACCTACGTGAGGAGCTCGGCGACCTGTTCACCCCGCTCTCGGGGGAGACCGCCACGGAGGCGGAGCTCCGGGTGGCGCAGGCGCAGCTGGTGGGTTGGCTCGAGGGCCTCTTCGCCGGGATTCAGGCCACGCTGTGGAGCCAGCAGGCTGCGGCCGCCAGCCAACTCGAGCAGATGCGGATGCGCGCCATCGAGGCGCAGGGCCGTTCCTCCGCCGACACCGGTCCCGGCCAATACCTGTAGTGACTGCGGTTTCCGAAAACGGCTGGACGCGGGTTCGGCGCCGGATCCGGACGGTCCCGGTGCACGTCGCACTCTTTGGGTTTGTGACCCTCCTCGCCCCGTTGTGGCTGCTCGTGGGTCTGGTCATCGACCTCTACCGCACTCTGTTACGCAAGCGTCCGGCGATGGCCATGCGGATTTTCGCTTTCGGATGGGTGTACCTGGCGGTCGGCGTGTACGGGCTGTTCGCGCTGGCAGGCCATTGGGTGTTCGCCGGGTTCGGTCTGTCGATGGCGCATATGCGTGAACGGTCGTATCACCTGCAGGAGCTATGGGCCCGTGTCCTATTTGGTTCATTCCGGCGGATCTTCCGGCTGACGGTCACCGTCGATGGTCTCGAGCAGGTGGCACCGGGACCGATCCTGGTGCTGATGCGGCACGCCAGCATCGTCGACACACTGCTCCCCAACGTGTTCGTGACCCAAGCGGCGGGCATTCGACTCCGCTACGTGCTCAAGAAGGAGCTGCTCACCGACCCGACCCTGGACATCGCCGGGAATCGGCTCATCAACCACTTCGTCGATCGTGAGGGTGACTCTGTAGCGGAGGTGCGCGCCGTACTCGCTCTCGCCCAAGGCATGACGGCCTCTGACGGCGTGGTCATATACCCGGAGGGAACCCGGTTCACCCAGGCACGGTTGCAGAGGATCCTCGACGGACTCGGAGACCGTGATTCCGATCTGGCGGGGCGCTCCCGGAGGTTGCACCACGTGCTGCCCCCGAGACCGGGGGGGACGGCGGCGCTGCTGGGTGCGGGTGCGGACGTGGTTGTCGTGGCCCACACCGGACTCGAGTCGCTGGCCACCATCCCTGATGCCTGGACAGGCACGATTGTCGGCTCGCGTCTCCGCATCAGGTTCGAGCGATTCTCGGCCGACACTGTGCCCGCCGATCGGAGAGGGAAGATCTCGTGGCTCTTCGACCGGTGGGAGGAGATCGATGCCTGGCTGAGCGAGGTGTGAAGACGCTGCCCGCTATACGCTGCCCGCTGCCAGCAAGAAACGACGCCCGACGGTAAGCCGCTGCCCGCTATCCGCTGCCGCTGTCCGCTACCGCCCTGCTCTCGTCCGAATGCGAGAGGTGCTCTTGCCAGATGACGCTGATGCCTCGGAGATACGCGCAACCCATTTGAGCGACAGACCACTAGAGGAGCACCTCACACGACAGATTCGCCTCGCCACCCTGACACCGGTCGTCGCTGCCGCTGCCACCGTTCAGGAGGTCGGAATCGGGACCGCCGAACAGACGATCGCGGGTGCCGCCGTCACCGAAGAGCTCGTCGTCTCCCTTGCCTCCGTACAGGCGGTCGCTCTTGTCGCCGGCGTGGATCGTGTCAGCACCCTTGTTGCCCTTGATGTTGTCTTTCCCGTCACCTCCGCAGATCGTGTCGGGGCCTTTGAAGGCCGCGATCACGTCATCCCCGTCGAATCCGGCGATGACGTCGGCGCCGCTCGTGCCGGTTATCTGGTCGGCCTCGTTGCTGCCGAAGATCGTCACGGGAAGGCCTCCGCACGTGGCCTTGTCCCGGAAGGCCTCGACGAGCGGTCCGGAGAGATCCATGTGGGTGGCGGCATCGGCCTCACCGGCATCGCCGACCGCCACGCCGATCGGAGTGCCACCGTGAAGGATGCCGGGGTTGGAGTAGAGGTTCAGCCACTCGGTGCCGACACTCGCCGGATAGGCCATGATCGTGGCGAAGTCGTCGATCACCTGGTATCCGCGGGCGTAGGTGAAGCCGCCGTTTGCGGCATCGTGACGGTTGCCGAGGAGGTGGCCACCTTCGTGATTGATCACAACCCCAAGTGAGGCGGAGACGAACGAAACCACCGAATACCCCCACCTGGCCTCACACGCCCCGACGCTCGGGTGCGGAGGGTCGCCCGGGGAGCAGTTGAGCCAAGCCACGCCGCCGACGTTGGCCTCCCAGACGTTGAGGAACACCAGGTCTGCGCCGAACTGATCGCGAAGACCACGCACCTGGTCGAGATGGCCTTCCGGGTCGCATTCCTGGAGACCGGGCATTCCGGCATCGCAGTCCTGCCCCGCGATGAAGGTCAGGTTGTCCAGGTCGTCCGAGCTGTCTCCGGTCTCCGAGTAGTCGACGAATCCGGCGTAGACGAGGCGCACCCGCAGGTCGACACCGCTGTCACGCAGGGCGCTGTTCCACGAGGCGATGCGCAGCTCACCCCAGGCGTGCACCTTGTCGCGAAGGGCCTGACCGGCGAGGGCCGGGGTCGCGATGTTCCCCTCCTCTTCGTGGAAGTAGGGAGAGTCGGTGATCGTGTCATCGGTCAGGAGCAACATCACGTCCACGACGGTCCCGCCGGCGGCTCGCGACTCATTGGGTGGAGGGCCTGGCTCACCTGGCGGGACTCGCGGCTCAGCCTCCTCAGCATTCGCGGCGTCGAGTTGGGCGATGAGCACCTGGCCGTCGACCGGGCCCGACACGGTGTAGGTCTCGCCGGCACCGAGGATGATGTGGCCCACGGCGATGCCGCGGTCGACGACGAAGTGCACCGACGTTCCGGGCCTGCCGGGTACGGCGGCCGTCCATACGATTGGGCCCGAACCCGGCTGCCGCTCGAGCGTTACCGAAACGGCGGTGTCGTCGAACAGGTCCAGCGTGACGCGCAGGGGCCCGGCGGCCGTTTCCAGGGGGACCGTCAGTGCGGCGTGGCGCGTCCTGACCGTGCCCGGCGTGACGCCACCGGCGGGTCCGGTCGTGAACAGGTCTGGTGACCCGGATGCCAGGGCTGGCATGGCGGCGATCACTGACGCCACCAGGGCGAGTACGACGAAAAACGACCAACGATGTGACCTGAGACCGCTCATCGTCCCCTCCAAGTCCGCGATCGGCGGACCTTACCCAAGATCGCTTGGAGTGCGGACGGTCAGCGGTCGCCGACGGTGACCGACGTGATTTTCGGTGGGTGGGTGGGTCGGTCGTCGCCTCCCGTGGGTAGCGTGGCGATGGCATCGACGACGTCGATGCCATCGGTCACCTTCCCGAAGATCGTGTACGAGTGGGGGAGGCCGACATCGGCGTGACAGATGAAGAACTGCGAGCCGTTGGTGTTCGGGCCGGAGTTGGCCATGGCGACTGTCCCCCTCGAGTATTTGCCCTTGCCCTCGAGTTCGTCACGGAACGTGTAACCGGGTCCGCCCCGTCCTGTGCCGGTGGGGTCACCGCCCTGGATCACGAAGCCGTCTATGACCCGGTGGAATATGACGCCGTCGTAGAACCCCTCGCCGGCGAGGAATAGAAAGCTGTTGACCGCCCGAGGCGCGTCGGCCGCCATGAACTCGATGGTGATGTCGCCGAGGGTCGTGTGCAGCGTCGCCGTGTAGGTGGTGTCGAGGTCGATGGTCAGGTCCGGCGGCTTGGAATACTGCTTGACCACGAGCGCGGCCTTTCACTGGGAGAGGGGACCTTACAAGGATGCAGGTTGCAGGGGTCCCGCCAGACGATCGCCGGGAAGATCCTCACGGGACATCACGCATCGCACGTCGGAACCGGGGGATCACGGTCACAGACGGCTTCGCGTTTTGGTACCTCGCTGTGCCCGGTGCTTGCCCCCGCGCAGAAACGGTCGGTTGTGCGCGTTCTTACGCGCGGGGTGACGCGTAAGACGATTTTGTCATTCGAGCGCCGGGCGCCTACATCTCTTCCTCGGCCACCCCGAACACCGTATCGGCGCCGGCGGTGACCGTCGCCAGCATCCCCGGGACGGTGGAAAGCACGTGCTCGGCATAGAACATGGCGGTGGCGGACTTGGCGGTGATGAACGACTGCGTGAAGCCCTCAGCGTTGTCGGCCGCGGCGGCCGATCGGGCGAGCAGCCATCCGCCGACCGTCGTTCCCAGCATGCGGGTGTATGCAGTTGATCCGGCGAGCGCATCGCGGGCCCGATCGGGCCACAAGGCGAGCAGTGTGTCCGTGGCCGATTCCACCGCGTCGACCGCGGCGGCGAGGTGCTTCTGAATGACGGCGAGGTCACCCGTGGCCTGGGACGCATCGGCGCGCATGGAGGCAATCAGGTCCCTGATTGCAGCCCCTTCGCGCTGGGGGAGCTTGCGGGCGACCAGGTCCTCGGCCTGAATCCCGTTGGTGCCTTCGTAGATCGGGGCGATGCGCGAGTCCCGCCACCATTGTGCCGCACCGATCTCCTCGACGTACCCGGACCCCCCGTGCACCTGGATGCCGAGCGAAGTGAGCTCGACGCCGAGATCGGTCCCCCATGCCTTGGAGACAGGGATGAGCAATCCCGCCAGCTCGGACTCGGCAGCGCGCACCGCATCATCGGGGTGGTGGTTCGCCAGGTCGATGGCCCCGGCGTTGCGATACATGACGCAGCGCATTGCCTCGATCTGGGATCGCATCAGCATGAGGTCTCGGCGAACATCGGCGTGGCGGATGATCGGTGAGGGGCCGGGCTCTTTGTCGCCCACGGCGTGGCCCTGAACTCGTTGTCGGGCAAAGGCGACCGCCTCCTGGTACGACCGTTCGGCGATCGCGAGGCCTTCGAGACCGACGGACAGCCGGGCGTTGTTCATCATGGTGAACATGGAGCGGAGGCCACGGTTCTCCTCGCCGACGAGGTAGCCGACCGCCCCCTCGCCCTTCTCCCCGAACGAGAGGACGCAGGTGGGGCTGGCATGGATGCCCACCTTGTGTTCGATCGAGACACAGGTGACGTCGTTGCGGTCGCCGAGGGTGCCGTGCGGCGTCGGCAGAAACTTCGGAACGACGAAAGTGGAGATTCCGCGCGTGCCCGCGGGCGCGTCGGGGAGGCGGGCGAGCACGAGATGCACGATGTTGTCCGCCATGTCGTGCTCGCCCCATGTGATGAAGATCTTCGTTCCGGTGACCCGATAGGTGCCGTCGGCAGCGGGGACGGCACGCGTCGTCAGGGCGCCGACATCCGAGCCGGCCTGCGGTTCGGTGAGCGCCATGGTTCCCGACCACTGGCCGGCGACCATCTTTTCGAGGAATAGAGCGTGCAGCTCGTCGGTGCCATGGGAGATGAGCAGCTCGTTGGCGGAGTAGGTGAGCATGGGGCAGAGCGAGAACGCCATATCCGCCGAGGTCACCATCTCCTGGATCGCCAGGCCGACCGTCCACGGCAGTCCGCCACCGCCCCACTCTTCGGGGAAGGCCGCGGCCGGCCATCCGGCCTCGACGAATCGCCGGTAGGCGTCACGGTATCCCGGGGGGGTCGTCACCACGCCGTCGTCGGACCGGATGCTGCCGACCCGGTCGCCGATGCGGTTGAGGGGTGCGATGACCTCAGAGGCGAAGCGGCCCGCCTCGCCCAGCAATCCGGCGACGGTCGCTGCGTCGGCGTGGGCGAATCGTTCGATGGCGGCCAGGCGGTCGAGACCGGCGACATGTGACAGCACGAAACGCATGTCGTCGATCGGCGCGCGGTACTCGGTCATCGGAGTGAGGCTAGGCGAAGCCCAACAGTGCTACGGCGCCTGGTTCAAGCACTTGTCGGGAAGTTCGATCACTCCGGGGCCGATGGTGTCGACGAGTTCGGCATTCATCTCCAGCGTGAAAGTCTCCGTGCTCGGGTCGTTGGTGGGCCCGTTCCGACTCGACGCCACCAGGCGATAGAAGAGGAGCACGGCTCCGTCGATCGATACCCAGTACTCGGCCGTCGTCACCTCGGTGACCGCGCCGGAGGTCTGGCCGAGTCCGCTCGGCGAGAAGGTGTAGTGGATGGCGGGGATGCCGGCGAACTCGCCGCGTCCGATCTCGACGGGGTTCTCGATCACGGGGACGAAGTCGATGAGCCGCTCCGCCAGCTGGCTCATCTCCCGCTCCTGATCGGTGACCTCGCTATAGGCCCACTCTTCGCCATCGAAGGTGCAGGTGATGTTTCCGACCGTGCGGATCCGTTGGGTGGTGACGGATGGCTCGTCGAAGTCGGGTCCGGTCTGCGTCGTGTCGGAGATGGTCAACCGAGAGTCCGTCTCGCGGTCGTACTCGACCTGGTTGATCGACTCGGTCCGCGCATCGGAGCTGGGTCCGGACGTGATCACGGAGAAGGCGAACACGTAGGCGTCGAATGAGGCGAGGCCCTCTCTTAGCGGCACCGGAACGACGGGTGCAGGTTGGGTGGAGGTGGTGGGTGCCGCCGTCGTGGTGGTCGCCGCGGTGGTCGTCGTGGCCGACGTGTCGCCGGAGGCCGTCGTGGACGGTTCTGCCGACGTGGACCCGGTCGAATTGGTGGTGGTCACCAGCGGGTTCGCACCACTCGAATTGCAGGCTGCGGCGAGCAGCGAGGCCAAGACCAACGCCGTGACCCGTCGACTCACGATCCTCTCCTCTTACTCGTCGTGCAACGCGTGCGCGGGTTTCCGGCGCAGGGTCGCGATACCCGACAAGACGGTCGCCACAGCCAAGATCGCCACCCCGAGCGTCGCTGCTCGAATCATAACGACCGGGTCCAGAACCGGCTTGGTGGAGAACACCAGCCCCCGGAAGGAAACGACCGGAACAAGGATCCAGGCGAACACCGCGCCCAAAGCGAATCCGGCGAGAGTGGCAAATGCCCCGTGGGCGGTGAGGAACCCAACGACCACAGACCTTCCCAATCCCAGCGACCTGAGCACGGCGAGGTCGCGGCGACGCAGCCAGGCCAGCCTCCACAGGACGGTGGCCAGGATCAGGGCTGCGGCGACTGCAAGCGACCAAGAGCCGACACGACCGAGGTCGAGGACAGGGTCCCACTCCGCGGCAGCGTCGAGCACCTCGCCGCGGGGTGCCACGGATAGGGTGGTGCCGAATCGATCTCCGGGGGCCAGTGGACCACCCGCGGGTATCACGAACACCGAGACGTCCGATCCCCATCCGAGGAGGTCCTGAGCGGCCTGGAGTGACACCCACGCCTCGTTGTCAACGTAGGTACCGGTGGCGAACACGCCGATCACCTCGAAGTCCCGGCCGCGGAGGCGGATCGTCCCGCCCGTTCCGACCGACCGGCTGGCGGCGAGGTCGATCCCGACGAGTGCAGCGCGAGGATCATCATCGGGGCCTAGGGGGCGTCCCGAGACGACCTCGAACTGGGTCACGGCCAGGTACCGGTCTGCGTCGATGCCTCGGAGCAGAACCGCGTTGGCGTTCGAGGTGCCAGTGATCGCGTGGATCTCGGGGATGGCGAAGGAGGCGCCGGCCTCGAGCAGGTCGTCGCCGACTTGGATGGGAATCCTGCTGCCCGTGATTTCTCCGACGCTGTTCGACTCCTGGATGAGGAGGTCGGTTGTGGATGCCGTCCGGAAACTCACGTCAACACCACGGTTGAAGCCGTCCAGCAAGAGATAGCCGGTCAGAGGGACGGCGACGAGCAGGACCGTGCCTGCCACCAGGGCGAACCGTGAACGCAGATCGGCCGCGACGAGGCGGAGGGCGATCACCGCGTCTCCAGCAGCTCTCGGGGACGTCGCGCCCCGGCGCGCCACGCCGCGAGCCACGCGCCGACGAGCGTGGCGACAACCGCGACGACGAAGCCGAGCGATGCGTCGCCGAATGTGAGGCTCGGGGTCACGACGAACGATCGGAGCGTGATCGTCGTGCGCGTGCCGAGGTAGACGCCCGCGGCCGTCGCACCGACGGCAAAACCCCCCACCGCGAGAACCGCCGACCGGACCGATGCGAACGCAGTGAGCGCGCCTCGGGAGACCCCCAGCACCCGCGCGATGCCGAGGTCGGCGGATCTCTCCCCCAGCGCGACCGCGGTCAGGTTGAACGATCCGAACGCGAGCACTGCGATCCCGATACCGGTGCTGAGCACGGAGAGATCGGAGGCCGCACTCAGACCGGCTCCGTGGAGCTCATTCAACTCGTCCTGGTAATACACGCCGAAGAGGCCGCCGGCCGCCTGATCGATTGCCGATCGAATCACCTCGGGATCAGAGCCCGCAGTGAGGCGGAGCGTCGCTGACTGAAACGTCCCGTCCGTCTCGAACAAGCGGTCGGCACGGTCGAAGTCCATCCATAGTGAGGCGAACTTGGTCCCGGAGGCGCGGACCACCGCTGTGATCGTGAACTCCGTGGCGAATATCTCGACGGTGTCGCCGGCGCGCCATCCGTCAGAGTCGGCCACCCCTTCGCTGATGGCGAGCTCGTCGGCGCCCGGTGAGGGATATCGGCCTTCGAGTAGCCGGAGGCTTTCGATCGGCTCCCAGTCGGCCAGGTG
>Ga0209640_10002378_pt1 | contig 16378 bp, 15 predicted proteins | sample RifCSP10_1_FD_184018 | JGI IMG/M metagenome (GOLD analysis project Ga0209640, IMG submission 184018) | Soil microbial communities from Rifle, Colorado - Rifle CSP2_sed 10_1 (SPAdes) (version 2) | ecosystem: Environmental > Terrestrial > Deep subsurface > Rock core/Sediment | place: Rifle...
GTGCCACCGGTTGCCGTGCTCGCCGCAATCGCGGTCGACACGGGCGTCCGTCCGTTCGCCGACCGCTCGGCGATACGACGGCTGGCGAGCGACCGGCAATGGCAGCTCACGACGAGCGGCGTGCTTATCGCCGCGCATGAACTCGTACCGCTCGATGGCCACCACGATGCCCATTTTGTGGTCCTGCTTGGCATCGGTGCGCACCACGCGGCCCAGGCAGCGAACCTTCACCGGGCCGGCCATGGTGATTTCGTGCGGCAGAGTCATCAAAAACTGGATGGGCATGCCCTTCTTGAGGTCCTTCTGCATGTAAAAGTACACGCCCCGCGAGCTGACTTCGTTGGTCTCCGCGGGCAGTTCCCCGGGCGCGGACCCGCTCACCCAGGTGACCATCAGGGGCAGCTTCATCTTGAAGCGACGCGCATTGCGACGTTCCTTCCCAGCCAAAGGACATGTCCTCCTTTGATCCCGTCCACGATAGCGGGAGGCCGGCGGCGCCTCAATGGAGCAACCGGCTCATTTTCAGACAAGAAGGGGTGGTACGGCAGTACTAGGAAGCAGTGACAAGTGCCAGCAGCCACTTGCCACCAGTCACTCGTCACTAGTCATTCGTCACTGCTTTTCAGGGTTGTTCGATGATGCGGTGATGCAAGGCGTAGAGGGCGAGTTCCAGCCGGTCGGACACGCCCAGCTTGTCGAAGATATTGTGCAGGTGATTCTTGACCGTCTGCTCGCTAATGGAGAACTTCTGCGCGATGTCCTTGTTGGTGTAACCGGCGACAATGGTCGAGACGATTTCCAACTCGCGCGGGGTTAGGCCGAAGCGCTGGAGGAGGTCCTCGCTGCCACCCGTGGCGTGCAGGAGATGCGCTACCAGCGTGTCGTGTGGCACCGCCTCGGCGCGGAACCGGTTCACCGCGGCTGCCACCAGCACCAGGCGCGCGGTCTTCATGCGCCTGGCGACCCGCGTCTGCACGAAGCCGCCGTTGATGTCGGTCTCGATCTTGCCCGCCGGCCCCGCGATGAGCTCGCGCGTGAGCGAAGATGCGGGCATCGGACGGACTTCGGTGGCTGGCATGCAGCGAGTGACTGAGTGATTAAGAGCGCCAACAGGAAGAAATATTTTTCCCCTCCCCCTCAGGGGGAGGGATAGGGTGGGGGTGGGTCATCGGTGGCAATCACCAAGTCATTTTGTCACGGGCTCTAAGCGACCAGGTTGCGCACCCGAAAGTGATGTGCCTGAGTCCTGACTCAATCACCTAATCACTTAGTCACCTAGTCACTGCCTCAGATGCGCAGCCGCCCGACAATGCGGCCGTTCACGAGATGCTCGTCGATGATTTCGTCGATGTCGTGCTGGTCGACGTAGGTGTACCACACGGCCTCGGGGTAGACCACCATCACCGGCCCCTCCTTGCAGCGATCCAGGCACCCCGACTGGTTGATGCGGATCTTGCCGGGGCCCGCGAGCTTGAGGCTCTTCACGCGGTCCTTGGCGTAATCGCGCATCTTCCGCGAGCCATGGTTGTTGCAGCATTGCTCGCCCGGCTCGCGCTGGTTGCAGCAGAAGAACACGTGGCGCTCGTAATAACTCATGGCGAATAACCGGGCGTGGCCCGAATTGAGCGGCGCCAGCAGTCTGTCGGACCTAGCGGTGCGACAGGCTGCTGACAGGAGTTTGTCGGACTCTGGTCCCACAAACTCCTAGGCGGCGTCCGCTCCAATTCGGAGTGATGTCGCAAATCCGTGCGATAGCGTTGCCCGCAATTATAGAGGATCGCGCCGCGAGTACTTGGCTGCCGAGCCTTTCGAGCGTGACACCGGATACTTGCGGGCGTTGGCCCTGAGTTTGGCGCAGGCGGCGGCCAGCGGGTCCACGCCAAGGACGTCCGCAAGGCGCACGAGGTAGATGAGCACGTCCGCGATTTCCTCCGCCACTCCGCGCTTGTCGCGCCGGCCGAGCGCCCGGCTCTGTTCCGGCGTCAGCCACTGGAAGTGCTCCATCAGCTCGGCCGCCTCCACCGCCAGCGCCATCGCGAGGTTTTTCGGTGTGTGGAACTGCTCCCACTGGCGCGCATCGGCGAACGCCCGTATCCGGTCGCGCAGCGAGGTGAGCGGGTCAGCACGGGTTCTCATGGCGGTCTCGGAATCGGGTTAACATGCGCGGATTATATCGAGACGGCGCGACGCATCGGACGATGGGCCACGGAATGACTGACGCCGCGGAGAGCATCGCGCAGATCGTCGAGTACCACCGGCGCAGCAAACATCACCTGCAGCGCTATGCTCCCGGCCCGGGCGGGCTCGACTGGGCGAACCAGCCCGATCCCTTCCGCGTCTTTGCGCAGGCGCCGAAGGTGGAACTCCCGCTCCGCGCTGACGCGATCACCGCCTCCTACGCGGCGGTGAGCCGCGGCCGCCACATCTCCCCTCAACCCGTGAATCTCGACGCCGTTGCCGCGCTGTTCGAGCTCGCGCTCGGGATCTCGGCGTGGAAGTCGCACGGCGGCGCGCGCTGGGCGCTGCGCTGCAATCCGTCCAGCGGAAATCTCCATCCCACGGAAGGTTATCTCGCGTGCGGCGAGCTGCCGGACCTCAAGGCGGGCGTCTACCACTACGTGAGCCGCGACCACCAGCTCGAACGCCGCTGCCTTGGCACGGCTCAATGGTCAGGCGCGTTGCCGGCCGGGGGCGTCATCGTGGGGCTGGCGAGCATCCATTGGCGCGAGGCCTGGAAATACGGCGTGCGCGCCTGGCGCTACTGCCAGCACGACTGCGGGCACGCCATCGCGGCGGTGGCGTACGCGGCGGCATGCCTCGGCTGGCAGACCCGCAGCCTGACGGATTGGGGAGACGCCGACATCGGGGCCCTGCTCGGACTGGACCGTGACACGGACTTCTTCCACGCCGAGCGCGAAGCGCCCGACGTGCTGCTGTGGGCCGGACGGGACGAGGTGCTTCCGGAGCCGGAGCGCCTCGTCGCGCTGGCGCGCGGCGCGCAGTGGCTCGGACAGGCGAACCGCTTGAGCCACGAGCGCATGGAGTGGCGCGACATCGACCGCGCGAGCGCTGCGGCAGCCAAGCCGCGAACGCCGCCCGAAGCGCCGCACGCCATGCCCGTGCTGCCGCCGCTGGGCGAGCCGCGGCTCGATGCGCCGGCGGCGACCGTGATCCGCCAGCGGCGCAGCGCAGTGGACTTCGACGGCGTCACCGCCATCGGCGCCGAAACCTTTTTCACCCTGCTCGACGCGCTGCTGCCGCGGCCGCGCACCGCGCCGTGGACCGCATGGGCGCGCACCCCGCGCGTGCACCCCGCGCTGTTGGTGCATCGCGTAACCGGGCTCGCGCCCGGGCTCTATGTTCTCGCGCGCACCGGAGCGGCGCTCGAGACGCTCAAGCGCCGTCTCAAGCGCGAGTGGCTGTGGCAGCGCGTTCCCGGCTGTGCCCCGCACATCCCGCTTTACCTGTTGACCTCCTGCGACCTGCGGGACGCGGCACGGCTCATTTCGTGCCATCAGGACATCGCGGCGGACTCGTGCTTCGCGCTCGGTTTTCTGGCCGAGTTCGATGCGCCCATCGCGGAGGGGGCGTGGGTCTACCCGCAGCTCTTCCGGGAGACAGGGGTGCTGGGCCAGGTGCTTTATCTCGAAGCGGAAGCGGCGGGCGTGCGCGCGACCGGCATCGGCTGCTTCTTCGACGACGAGATGCACGCGCTGCTCGGGCTCGAAGGCACCGCCTTCCAGTCGCTCTACCATTTCACCGTTGGCGGCGCGGTGGAAGACGCGCGCCTCACGACGCACCCGCCCTACGCGCACCTAGCAGCCTGCCGGACCTAGCAGTCCGACAGGCTGCTGAAGGCAAAACCGCCTCAGCATTCGCGTCGGCTATGGGCAGAAGACGGCTTATCGTGTTCCGCGAAGCAACAAAGACACGAACCGGGACGGACTAGGGGACATTTTGTGCATCCGTTCCTGGAGGCGGTTTTGCCAAAGGAGTTTGCCGGACTTCGGTCCGGCAAACTCCTAGCGCATAGAGCAGATAGCTGACGGCGAGCAGCGGCCACAGCTCCGAGAGCGCGCGCACGATGCCCGAGAAGCTCAGGAAATGGACTGCCCCGCGGGCAAGGAACTGCGGCGGCAAGCTCTGGTAGGGATTGTCCGGCGCGAGGTTGATCGCCGCCGTCGCCGCGACGATGCAAAGGGCGGCAAGCGCGAGCTGGCCGGCGCGCGGCAACCGCGTGAAACCGGAGAGCAGGATCGCCCCGCCCACCGAACCGAGCGCAACCCCGGGCGTGACCCAGGCGAAGGGGGAGGCGGCTTTCACCACGGCGACCGCGACAATGACCTTGATCACGAGCGCGGCGCCTATCACCGCTCCGATCACAAGCGCGCGGCGCGACGCGTCGCGCATGAGCGCCGAGATCAGCAGCCCCAGCCCGACGAGGTTCAGGAGCGCGACCACCGCCTCGGAGGAGAGCGCAAGCCGCGGGGTGTGCGCGAACTGCGCCGGCAGATCGAAGGTCGTGCGCACGGCGCCGGTGCCGAAGAGCTGCGTGGTGGGATGGAGCTGCGTGAGCAGCCACAGGCACACGATGACGAACCCGACGTCGGCCGCCATGCCTTCGACGAACAGCCGGTGCCGCACCGCGTGCAACTTGCCGCCCAGTATCCGCGTCGGCGCGAACAGCGGCGCGGCCATGGCGCCAATGAGAGCCCCCAGGCTGTTGGTGAGCAAATCGACGTTGGAGGCGATGCGCGAAGGCAGGAACATCTGCACCGCCTCGAGCCCGAGGCTGAGCCCCGCTGCGCAGAACACCGCGGCGAGCACGCCGGGCCCGGGGCCGTGGCGCGCGCCCCAGCCGATCGAGAGCAGGAAACCGAGCGGCGCGTAGGCCGCGAGGTTCACCACGATGTCCTGGAGCGTGATGTAGCGCGGCCACGGCGCGGTGAGGAAGGCGAGGATTTCCGGCGGCGGCATGCGCCAGCCGCGGAACGGCTGCACGCTGGCGTAGACGACGACGAGAGAATAAGCTAGCGCGAGGATCCACGCGAGCCGCACGCTGTGCGGGGAGAATCCTCCGCCGCGCGCTTCAACAGACATGGCGTTCCTGCCTTTTATCCGCAGACTCGTGAGCTTGCTCGGGCGAATCGAGGCGCGCTCGCGGGCCGGCGTCGCTCGCGGAATCGCCCGTGGAAGTGCGCGAAAGAATTGACCCGTTATGCACTGTAGCCCTGTCTCGCGCGAATTGAGGCGCGCTCGCCGGCGAGCGTCGCTCTCGAATTCGCCCGCGAACCCGTCGGACCGGAGCTGATACCCCGTGCAATTCTATGACATCTTCAACGGCGACGCCGACGGGTTGTGCGCGCTGCAGCAGCTGCGGCTCGAAGAGCCGCGCGCGAGCGTACTGGTGACGGGCGTCAAACGCGACATCCGGCTGCTCGAGCGCGTCACCGCCCGCGCCGGGGACGAGCTCACCGTGCTTGACGTTTCGCTCAAAACGAACGCCACCGATCTCAGGCGGCTGCTCGAGGCCGGTGCGCGCTGCCGCTACTTCGACCACCATGTGGCGGGCGACATTCCGCAGCACGCGAACCTGCGGACGTTCATAGACACCGCGGCCGACACCTGCACCAGCCTCATCGTGGACCGCTACCTGAACGGCCGCCAGCGGCCGTGGGCCGTGGTAGCGGCGTTCGGCGACAACCTCGTCGAGCCCGCGCTGCGCGCGGCGGCGCCGCTGGCGCTCGACGAGGGCGACCTTCACCGCCTGCGGCGGCTCGGGGAGTGCATCAACTACAACGCCTACGGCGATACCGTGGACGACCTGTATTACCCTCCCGCGGACCTGTTCGAAACGCTGCACCATTACCGCGACCCGCGCGATTTCATCAACGGCGAGCCGGTGTTCGGCGTGCTGAAGGACGCCATCGCCGACGACCTGTATCGCGCAGCGGCGCTCGGTCCGGAGTTCGAGAGGGGCCGATGCGCGCTCTATGTCCTGCCGGATGCGGCGTGGAGCCGGCGCGTTCACGGTTACTTCGGCAATCAGCTCGCGCTGGAGCGACCCCGGCGCGCGCACGCTCTTCTCGTGAGAAAGGGGACCGGCTACACCGTGAGCGTGCGGGCTCCGCTCGAGTACCCGCAGGGTGCGGACACGCTGTGCCTCAAATTCGAGACCGGCGGGGGAAGGAAGGCGGCGGCCGGGATCAACCGGCTGCCGGAGGCGGACTACTCGCGCTTCGTGGCCGAGTTCGAAAAGCAGTTCGCAGATTAGCCGCAGATAAACGCAGATAGACGCGGATACAACTCAAGAATCCTTCTGCCTTGTTCTTTTCCGCCGCCGTTGGCCGCCCATCCTCAGTTCTTCCCCGTCAAGGGGAAGCTCGAATCTCCCCTCGCCCATTTTGGGAGAGGGGCGGGGGTGAGGGCAAAATTCAATCAGCCACGGAATCACACGGAAGGACACGGAAACAAGACGCTGAATCCTCGATCCTGAATCCTGATTTTTTGCCGCCGATGGACCCCGTTAGAGGCCCCGCCTCTAACGGGGTGGACGCCGATGAACGCCGACGAAAAACTGAACCACAAAGGACACAAAGGACACGAAGGATTCCATTTCGATTGCCTTCCCGTTCAGCTTCAAGGAGCGAGGCAGGCTGGTGACTCGCTGTTCTTTGTAGCGTTTTTCCTCGGCGTGCTTGGCGGTTCGAAACACCGGTGACCAGTGACCGGTGAACAGTGAACGGAAAAACCCAGGTTAAATTGTGCTTTCGCCTTTGTGTCCTTCGTGTCCTTTGTGGTTCAAGATCTTCTTGTTTTCCTCCGCGTCCTCCGCGTCCTCTGCGGTGAGAGGTTCAGGTCCTGCGCCGTTGCGCGACGAGGAGGAAGCCCTCGAGCAGCACGTAAGTGCAGCCGAGCAACCCCAGTGCGATCGCCGTTCCGACGCCGGCCTGCGCGCAGGTTCCGGTGCAGTTGAAGTCCGCGTACGCGACATAGAGCGCATAAGCCCAGGCGAGCATGCTGGGGACGAAGAACAGCGCGGAGAATAAGCTGAACGTCGCACGCGCGATCGCGTGCTGCGGGATCTGCGAGCGCAGCCGCCCGGTGGCGAACTGCCAACACCGCAGCGGCACGCCGGCGAGGGCGATCACGCCGGCCGCTATTGCCAGTGAAACGAGGATCGTGTCAAGCATCAGGATTCAGGTTTTGCCGCTCACCCGCCGCCGTTCGCCTCGGCTCCGGCGCGGCGCTCGGGGACAGCGCCGGGCCGTGCATAGCGCAGCACGTCGAGCTCGAGCGTAACGAACGCGATGAGCCACAACAGGGCGTCGTAACCGCTGAACCACTCGCCCTGCCAGAACCAGACCAGGACGAGCGTCGCCAACGCGGCGTAGAGCGCCGCCGCGATCGACGCGAACCCCGCGCGACGCGTCGCTACAGCCGCCGGATGGCGCACCTCGATCTCCAGCAGAACCACCACGGCGATCCAGAGAGCGCTGTTCGCTGCATCAAGCCACTCGTGTTCCCGCGCGTAACCGATCGCGGCGGTGACCACTGCTGCGGCCGCCGCGACGCGCGCCCAGTGGACGGCGGTCTTTCCGGCCCCCGCGAGCACGCGCTCGCCAAAGCCGGTTTCCAGCCGGAACAGCGCGAGGAGCGCGAGCCACGCGGCCGAATCCAGGGCCTCGCTGAAAGTGCCCGTAAGCCCGAACGCGATCGTGTTGGCGGCAAGCAGCGCGAACACCGTGGCCTTGAACCACGAGTACATCCTCGCCGCTTGATTAGGTGCTCGCGTCAGCCGGCGTTCAAGAGCATCCATTGGCGGCAAGGGATGAGGGGGTAAGGCAATGATGAACGCGGAATGATGAATGCGGAACGAGAAATCCGCGTTTATTGGCGTTTATCCGCGGCTGAATTCTGTTCGTGCTTGTCCTTGGCGTCTTGGTGCCTTGGCGGTTCAGGTTTAGGGATGAGGGCGGAGGGATGATCCTTTCGTTCTGTAATTCTTGGCGGCCTTAGCGGTTCAATTCTGGTTCTTCCTTCGTGTCCTTCGTGTCCTTTGTGGTTCAAGATCTTCTTGTTTTCCTCTGCGTCCTCCGCGTCCTCTGCGGTGAGAGGTTCGGCTTTCCTTGGCGTTCTTGGCGTCTTGGCGGCTAATTCCTGCCCTTGGCGCCGTACCACTGCGGCAGCAGCGAGCCCATGATCATGCCGGCGGCACTGACCAGCACCCCGGCGAGCTGCGGCGGGAAGAGCCCGTCGGGATCCACACGCTCGAGCGCGAGCCAGGTGACGAGCCCGCCCACGATGGAGGCGAGCGCGCCCTGCGGCGTTGCGCGCTTCCAGTAGAGACCGGCCACCAGCGGCACGAACGCCGCCACCAGGGTGACCTTGTACGCACCGACGACCATCTGGTAAATGGTCGATTCCGAGTTGAGCGCGAACAGCGTCACGCCCGCGGCGAAAGCCGCCACCACGGCGCGCATGGTCCACAGGAACTCGCGGTCCGTGAGCTCCTTCTTGATCAGTTTCTTCAGGATGTTCTCGGTGAAGGTGACCGACGGGGCGAGGAGCGTGCCGCTCGCGGTGCTCATCACGGCGGAGAGCAGCGCGCCGAAGAACATGATCTGCGCGAAGAGCGGCGTGTGGTCGAGGATGAGCGTGGGCAGGATCCGCTGATGATCCGTGTCCATGAGATCCCCCACCATCCCGGGATCGATGAGGCTCGCGGAGTAGGCGAGGAAGATCGGGACGAAGGCGAACAGGAAATAGAACACGCCGCCCAGCACCGAGCCGGCGACGGCGACGCCCTCGCTGCGGGCGGAGGTCACGCGCTGGAAGACGTCCTGTTGCGGGATCGAGCCGAACATCATCGTGATCCAGGCGCCGATGAAGGCGAGCATGTCGCGCGCCTCCGGCTTCGGCCAGAACTCGAGCTTGCCCGCCGCGTGCGCGTGGGCGACCACCGTGCCGACGCCTCCCGCCTTGTCGGCGATGATGAAGGCGATATAGAGCAGGCCGACGACGATGATCACCATCTGGACGAAATTGGTCCAGGCCACCGAGAACATGCCGCCCCACAGCGTGTAAATCAGCACCACCACGGAGCCGATCAGGATTCCCTCGCTCATGCTGACGGCCCCGCCGGTGACGACCTTGAACACGAGGCCGATCACGACGATCTGCGCCGAGAGCCAGCCCAGGTACGAGACCACGATGCTCAAGCTCACCAGCAGCTCGGCGGTTGCGTTGTAGCGGACGCGGTAGTAGTCGCCGATGGTGAGGAGATCCATGCGGTAGAGCTTGGCGGCGAAGAACGCGCCCACCAGCACCAGGCACAGGCTGGAGCCAAAGGGATCCGCGACGATGCCGCGCAGGCCTTCCTTGAGGAAGGTGGAGGTAATCCCGAGCACCGTCTCGGCACCGAACCAGGTGGCGAACACGGTGGCGGTGACGACATAGAGCGGTAGCGTGCGCCCGGCCACGACGAAGTCCCTGGTATTGTGGACGCGCGTGGCGGCAACGAGCCCGATCGCGATCGAGGCGATGAGGTAGATGATGACAAACGAAAGCAACATGGCGCAGGATTTCGGTGCGCAAAAAACTGCGCACATTATACGACCCGTTGTACGCGACGGGTCGCGGAGCAGCTGCCGTCAGCGCGCGATGAGCAGAACCGCGGCGATCAGTGCGAGCAGCGCGGCGATCAGCGCCAGCAGCCGCGTCTGCGCCTGCCGTTCGCGCAGCAGCTCGGCCGCCTCGCGCTCGGGCTGCGGTGCCACCTGCCGCGACAACGCCTGGTGCAGCAACCGCGGCAGCTGCGGCAGGATCGTGCTCCAGTACGGCGCCTCCTGCTTTACGCGCTCGATGAAGCCGCGCCATCCCACCTGTTCCGCCATCCACCGCTCGAGATAGGGCTTTCCGGTTTCCCACAGGTCAAGGTCGGGGTCGAGATCGCGGCCCAGGCCCTCGATGTTGAGGAGCGTCTTCTGCAGCAGCACGAGCTGCGGCTGGACCTGGATGTTGAAGCGGCGCGAGGTCTGGAAGAGCCTCAGCAGCACGCGCCCGAACGAGATCTCCTTCAACGGCTTCGCGAAGATCGGCTCGCACACCGCGCGGATCGCCGCCTCGAAGTCGTCCACCCGCGTGTCCTTCGGCGCCCAGCCCGACTCGATGTGCGCCTCCGCCACGCGCCGGTAGTCGCGCCGGAAGAAGGCGAGGAAGTTCTGCGCGAGGTAGTTCTTGTCGATCCCTGTCAATGTGCCCATGATGCCGAAGTCGAGCGCGACGTAGCGGCCGTCGCGCGCGACGAGGATGTTGCCGGGGTGCATGTCGGCGTGGAAGAATCCGTCGCGGAACACCTGGGTGAAGAAGATCTCCACGCCGGCGCGCGCGAGCCGGGGAATGTCTATGCCCTGTGCGCGCAGCTCGTTCACCTGGGAGACCGGCGTGCCGTGCATGCGCTGCATGACCATCACTTCGCTCGAACAGTAATCCCAGTAGACCTCGGGCACGAGCAGCAGGCGCGAGCCCTCGAAGTTGCGCCGCAGCTGGCTCGCGTTGGAGGCTTCGCGCAGAAGGTCGAGCTCGACCTCGAGGTGCTTGGCGAACTCGGCCACCACCTCGTGCGGGCGCAGCCGCTTGCCGTCGGACCACAGAGCCTCGATCAACGAGGCACCGGCGTCGAGGAGGGAGAGGTCTTTCGCGATCACGCCCGAGATGCCAGGGCGCAGCACCTTGACCGCGACCTCGGTGCCGTCGGGCAGACACGCGAGGTGCACCTGCGCGACCGAGGCGCTCGCCACCGGCGTGCGCTCGAAGGCGGCGAACACCTGCTCGATCGGCCGGCCGTAAACGCCGCCGAGGATGGCGATCGCCTGCTCGGCGGGAAACGGCGGCACGCGGTCCTGCAGCTTCGCGAGCTCGTCGGCGATGTCGGGCGGCAGCAGGTCGCGCCGCGTCGAGAGCACCTGGCCGAACTTGACGAAGATCGGGCCCAGCGCCTCCAGCGCCTGGCGCAGCCGGACCGCCCGGGGCGCCGTCAGCACGCGCCAGAAGAAGAGCGCGTTGACGAGCGCGCGCAGGCCCCGCACCCGCTCGTGGCCGAGGAAGAACTCGTCGAGCCCGAAACGAACGCTGACGGTGAGGATCCGGGCGAGGCGCAGCAGGTTCATCGGCGGATTGTAACTGCCGCCTCTCGGGCGCGGGAAGCGCGCGGTGCACCCCGCCGTTGGCGGTGCGTTGAAGCTCTCGGTATCATCTAGCAGCCTGCCGGACCTTCCGCTCCGTCAGGCTGCTAATGACGGGTTCAACGGCTGCGTTCATGCGCGTCCTTGCCCTGGCTGGCGGCGACCCTTCTCATCGGTCGCTACACCGGCTACCGGCTCACGGAGCTGCGCCGCTTCAAGGTGCTCGCGCGATGACGTGGATCCTCGACACCGCAAGCAAGCTCAGGCGCAACGGCGTCATGGGCATCAACCAGCGCAACGCGGAGTACATGCTGATCTACAACTCGCGCGAGCGCTATCCGCTGGTGGACGACAAGGCGCTCACCAAGCAGCTCGCGGCGCGCGCCGGGGTCGCGGTTCCCGAGCTCTACGGCGTGATCGAGATCCAGCGCCAGGTGCGGGAACTTCCGGCCTTGCTGAGGAACTACTGGGACTTCGTGGTGAAGCCCTCGCGCGGCAGCCAGGGCGACGGCATCATCGTCGTCACCGGGCGCGCCCGCTCGCTCTACCGCAATGCCGACGGCAGCTTCCTCGACGAGGAAGAGCTGTGCTTTCACGTCTCGAACATCCTCTCGGGCATCTACAGTCTCGGCGGCCAGACCGACAAGGCGCTCATTGAGTATCGCGTCAATTTCGATCCGATCTTCGAGGCGATCACCTACCGCGGCGTGCCCGATGTCCGCATCATCGTGTTTCTCGGGGTGCCGGTGATGGCGATGGTGCGGCTGCCGACACGGCTCTCCGGCGGCAAGGCGAACCTGCACCAGGGCGCGATCGGCGCTGGCGTGGACATGGCGACGGGAAAGACGCTCACCGCCGTGTGGCACACGGCGATCGTGAGCGAGCATCCCGACACCGGAAACCCGGTGTGGGGCGTGCAGATACCCAAGTGGGACACGCTGCTGGAAGTCGCGGCGCGCAGCTACGAGCTGACCGGGCTGGGCTACCAGGGCATCGACATCGTGCTCGACCGCGACAAGGGGCCCCTCATCCTCGAACTGAACGCGCGCCCGGGGCTTGCGATCCAGATCGCCAATCAGACGGGCTTGAAGGCACGGCTTGCCGCTGTCGAACGCCACCGCGCCGGGCTTGCGACGGTCGCCGACCGCGTGGCCTTCACCAAGGAACGCTTCGCCGCCGGACGGAGCTAGAACAAGGGATGAGGGATGAGGGATGAGGGAAAGGGACCCTGGCGGCCCACTCAGCGCTCACCCTGCTCGATTCTCGTCCTTCCTTTGTGTCCTTCGTGTCCTTAGTGGTTCAGCTTTGTATTTCCTTGGCGGCCTTGGCGGTTCAATAGCTGTTCTAGACGTTTCTCGAAGCGCGCGACGTCGTCGCGCAGCTCGTCCACCGCGCGGTTGAATTCTTGCACTTCGTGCAGGCTCGCGATGAGCGGCTGCTCCTCGGTCCAGTACTCCGCAGCCGAGCGGCCGAGATTCTCGGCGGCCTGCTCGCCCCAGCGCCGGAAACCGCGGCCGGTTTCCACCATGCGGTGAGCGGCGATGTCGCCGAAGATGCGGGAAAGGTCTTCTTCCACGTCCCAGCGCAGGTTGCGCGCGAGGTGGTTGATGGCGGTTGCGAAGTCGGTGTCGCCGGCGACTTCGATTTCCTTCCAGGCCGCCTCGTCGCGTGCGGCAAGCCGCAGCAGGAGACCGGGCGTGAGCTTGAGCGTGACGGCGGGAACGGTGCCGGCCGCCGCCGGCGCCACTTCGCCGCTTTCCAGCACGGTGAGGGCGCTGTCGAGCGGCGCCACCTCGAAGCGCGCGGTCTTGCCCGCGTGGCGCTTCAACTCCTCGCGCGCCCAGCCCGCGCCGCGCAGCAGGTGGTTCACCGCGGCGGCGGCGACAGGGTCCAGGATTCGGGATTCAGGATCCAGGGGAAACAAAAAGCGGGACTCGAGGCTCGGTACTCGGGACTCGTAGTTGAAGTTACTAGCCCCTAGCCCCTAGTTGTCAAATGCCAAGACATCGTGCACAACAGTACGTGCCAAGACATCGTGCACCAATGGTGAATCCGGGTAAGAGGGCGAGGCAAAGAGGCGAGCCGCTTGGGCCACGGGATCGGCCTTGCCGTGCGGCCTCATCGCCTGTGCAAAGGATAGGGACGCTCATCGAGCAGCCGGTCATCGAGATACACTGCCAAGCGTTGTCGTTCCACGTCCACGGTGGCACGGACGTACTCGTAGATGGTCTGAGATGGCAGCGGGAATTTCTCGCCGAACACGTCGAGTTGCCCGTCGCTGCGGATGAAGCGGATGAGGTGGTAGCGCCCCGTGCAAGGCTTGGGCAGCGGCACCTGAGGCGGCTTCGGGCTCGGCGGGAACCGCAAAGAAATACCCGATGCTTGCATCGCGGCCAGCGGTGTCTTGCCCCCGAGCTTGCTGTAGCGGTAGTGCGTGTTGTGGCGCTGTTCGAAGCGCAGGCTTTCGCGGTGCAGCTCGGCCACCGAGCCCATCGGCGTGTGGCACAGAAACCTCTGCCGCCAATGATGGTTGAACTTTTCGACCACCCCATTGCGCCAAGGCTCGCCGATCGGGATGAACCAGGGCTCGATGCCCAGCGGCAGACACAGCCGGATGAGCAGGCCCATCCCCCGCGGGTGGGTCGGACTGCCGTAGAAGAGCATCTCGTTGTCGATCTGCTGATGGCGGGGCATACCCAGACGAGTCCACGTCGCCCACAGCGCGTCCACGGTATGTTGTCCTGCCCGCTGCACCAGCGGTTCGACGGCGCAGCGTCCCGTGACCACATCGACGCTGTGCAAACTGTAGAAGCGCAGCGGCCCCCTCAGGTAGCAGGGTCCGACAAAGTCGGTTTGATGAACGTCCCCAGGCTGCGTGCTGACCAGCCCCGGGTAGGGCGTTCCTTTCGCCTGATAGCGACCGGTGCGTCGGTGCGTCAACTCGAGGCGTACCAGCAGCCGATTGATCGTGCGCAGCGATGGCAGCGGCCTCACCGCCAAGTCCTCCAGCTCCCAGCGGATCGCTTGCGCCCCGCAAAACAGCCCTCGGTTGTACAGGCTCAGCCGCACCAGCGTCACGATTTGTTCGATCTCCGGGCCCAATCGCGTCGGGTGACGATGGGGTCGTCGCGACTGATCGCTGGCCCACTCTTGAGCACTGCTGCTGGCGCGCTTCAGCCATTTGTAGAGCCAGCGCCGCGAATAGCCCAGCGCTGCGCAGATATTCGTGGGGCGCTCGCCTTGCCGATACCGATCGATGGCTTGGTGCCGATCCTTGACGCGCTTGTGTCCCATGCATCCCTCCGTCGTTGGCGAAAGGAATGCATCCTGATACACCTCGCGGAAACGCGTAGGGGTCTACACGCCAGTGCACGATGTCTTGGCACATAATCCTGTGCACGATGTCTTGGCACTCATCAGTTAAGCATGTGCAACCGAGGCTCGCCCAGTGCTCGCCGACGACCCCCGGCTCGTCTGCGTTACTCGGCGGCTCAGAAGGGGTCCGATAAGCGGGGTTGCCGCAAGATATAATCGCCTTCCAAATGCATGCGGCCGAGTCAGAGTCGTGAATATCAAAGACATTGTCAAGGATAACGAAGTTACCTTTCTGCGTTATCGGCAGGGCATTGCGTATTACACGGTACGTGTGCCAAACGACGATGTTGATTATCTTTTCCCTGTACCGCTGAACGATGTGGGAGATGCGACGCTTTTGGCGAGAGATAAGGCCATCGTATTCATGCGTTACATTCGCAAGGCAATAGAGGAAGGCACGTTCGTCAAAGCCTCTTGAGTCATGCCAGTAAATCTGAAGCCGCCCGATCCGAAGAGCCTCCTGCCCGTCGCCGGGGTGAAGCTCGGCGTGGCGGAGGCCGGCATCCGCAAGCCCGGCCGCAAGGACTTGCTGGTAATCGGGCTCGAGGAGGGCGCGCGGGTCGCTGGCGTGTTCACCGCGAACCGCTTTTGCGCGGCGCCGGTGGTGGTCGCGCGGCAGCATCTCACGATGCTCGATCCGGACGCCTCGATCCGCGCGCTGGTGGTGAACACCGGCTGCGCGAATGCCGGCACGGGCAAGGAGGGCGTGGCGGCGGCGCGCCAGACCTGCGCCGAGCTCGCGCAACTCCTCGACTGCTCGGCGGCGCAGGTGCTGCCGTTTTCCACCGGCGTCATCATGGAGCCGCTGCCGGTGGAGAGAATCGCAGCCGCGCTTCCGGCGTGCCTCACCGACCTGCGCAGGAACAACTGGCTCGCCGCGGCGCAGGCGATCATGACTACCGACACGGTGCCGAAGGCGGTGTCGCGTCGCGTCACCATAGGCGCCGCCCAGGTCACCATGACCGGCATCGCCAAGGGCGCCGGCATGATCCATCCCAACATGGCGACCCTGCTCGCTTTCATCGCGACCGATGCGGCGATGAGCCGCGACGTGTTGGCGGCCTGCGTGCGCGCCGCGGCGGACGCCTCGTTCAATCGTGTTACCGTCGACGGCGACACGTCGACGAACGACGCCTGCGTGCTGCTTGCGACCGGCCAGGCGGGGAACACGATGATCGAGCGCGCCGAGGGCGCGGCTTACCAGGCGTTGTGCGCGGTGGTCAACGACGTATGCGTTGAGTTGGCGCAAGCAATCGTGCGCGATGGCGAAGGCGCGACCAAGTTCATTACCGTGGAAGTCGTCGATGGCGCGTCCGAAGCGGATTGTCTCGAAGTGGCATACACTGTCGCCAACTCGCCACTGGTGAAGACGGCGCTGTTCGCATCCGATCCGAACTGGGGACGTGTTCTCGCGGCGGTGGGCCGAGCGCGGATTCAGCGACTTGAGATCGAGCGGGTGGCGCTGTGGATCAATGACGTTTGTGTCGTCCGCGACGGAAGCCTCGCCTCGGAGTATACCGAAGCCGCGGGCAAGGCCGCGATGCAACCATCGGAAATTCACCTGCGCATTGCGTTGGGGGCTGGTCGAGAGCATGCGCGCGTTTGGACTTGCGACTTCTCGCATGATTACGTCAGCATAAACGCCGACTACCGCAGTTAGCGACGCCACGGTTACCGATGTCTGACGAGTCGACGACACGACGCGCGCTCCACGTGGTCGCGGGAGTGTTAATCGATGACGATCGTATTTGCATCACCCGTCGGCACGATGGGACACACCAAGGCGGCAAGTGGGAATTTCCGGGCGGCAAACTCAA
>Ga0209640_10002380_pt1 | contig 16371 bp, 15 predicted proteins | sample RifCSP10_1_FD_184018 | JGI IMG/M metagenome (GOLD analysis project Ga0209640, IMG submission 184018) | Soil microbial communities from Rifle, Colorado - Rifle CSP2_sed 10_1 (SPAdes) (version 2) | ecosystem: Environmental > Terrestrial > Deep subsurface > Rock core/Sediment | place: Rifle...
CCTGGCGCACCACGTCGGCGAAGAGGTAGGCGGTCAGTGGCGTGGTGGAGGCGGGCTTCAGGATCACGGTGTTGCCGGCAGCCAGGGCAGGGGCGATCTTCCAGGCCAGCATCAGCAGCGGGAAGTTCCAGGGGATGATCTGCGCCGCCACGCCGAGGGCGCGCGGGGTGCGGCCCGGGAAGGCGTAGTCGAGCTTGTCGGCCCAGCCGGCGTAGTAGAAGAAGTGCGCCGCAGCGAGCGGCACGTCGACGTCGCGGCTCTCCTTGATCGGCTTGCCGGAGTTCATCGTCTCGACCACGGCGAATTCCCTGGAGCGTTCCTGCATGATCCGCGCGATGCGGTAGAGGTACTTCGCTCGCTCGCTGCCGGGGAGGCGCGACCAGACCGTGTCGTGCGCGCGACGAGCGGCCGTCACCGCCCGATTGACATCGGCCTTGGAAGCTCGTGCGACGCGCGACAGCAGTTCCTCGGTGGCCGGGTTGATCACCTCGAAGGTCGCCCGCGGCCTGCTCGGCGCGAACTGGTTGTCGATGAAGAGGCCGTACTCGCGGCTGATCTGGATGTGGTCGGTGGCTTCCGGCGCGGCGGCGTACTCCCACGGGATCCCGCGCTTGGAGAGCCCCCAGGAGGCCGGGGCGGGCCGGCTCTCCGGCCTCTTGACGAGCGTCATGTCCGGGCGATTATCGCACCGTGCACCCGCAGGTCCCGCTGCCTCGGTCCACTCGTCGTCCTGCGCGTCGAGGGAGCCGACTGGTGGCGGCGAAGGGCCGGACGCCCGACCCTTCGCATTTGCACCGGATCAGTCGATCGCCGGATTCACGTCATCGGTCTCGCCCAGCGGGCTTCCGTCGGCGAGGTAGCAGCCGTCGCCCTTGCCGGCTTCACCGGAATCAGGACCGTGGTGAGCGGTCTCGAGGCCGAACCAGGCCGGGCCTTGATTGGCCAGCGCGGGGAAGGTGTCGCAGGTGAGGAACGTGCCGTCCGCCTGCATCATGAAGGCGTAGTGATTTTGACCGTTGGCGATCAGCTGCCCATTCCTGCCGATCACATGCGAGTGGGCAGAGGCCACCGCCGTGCTAGCGATCAGCAGGCCGAGTGCCACCAGCAGTGCGGCCGGGACGCGGAAGAGTCGAATCATCGGTACCTCCTGTGAAACTGGCGCTCGCGACGTCCACCTCGAGCGCGGGAAGCAGGACGCGGCACTCCGACTCGCTGCCGAGTGCCGCCGCAGCGGCCCGCGCCGATTGGACGGGATCGAACGCCCATCCATCGAGCACGATCCCGACCGACTCGGCGTCCCGCAGGAGAGCGATGGTCGAGACGCCAAGGCCCGCCAGTAGCGACGCCTCGGCCGAGCCGATCCGCACGGCGGCGTTCGCCGGCCACAGGATCAGCACCTTCGCCATTCGTTCCTCCTGCGCGAGCCTTCCGATCGTCGCGCTCCTTGGGGGAACGCTAGGCGGGTGGCAGACCCTCATTCATCGGGCAAACCCCGTACCGATGACGAACGCACCAGCGCCGCCAGCTCGGTCCGATTGCGGAGCCCGAGCTTGGCGAGCACGTTGGTGATATGGCGCTCGACAGTCTTGGGCGACACGAGCAGCGCCTCCGCGATCTCACGGTTGCTGTCACCCCCGGCCACGAGGTGAGCGACCTCACGCTCTCGTGCGGTCAGCGCCGCGAGGCCATCTCCAGCGGCGGCACGACCCCGCCGCCAGGCCCGGACGCCAAGTAGTCGAAGCGCCTGGGTCGCGATCCGGCCCTGGCTCAGCGCGCCGGTCTGCTCTGCCAGTGCAGCTGCAGCGGTGTACTCCTCGACCGATCGCGCGCGGTCGACGCGGGCAAGGACGCTCCCCAGGTCGAGGCGCGCCCAGAGCAGATCCTCGAGCAGACCCTCGGGCTCGAGCTCCTCGATGAGCGCGTCCAGCAGGGAGATCGCTTCTGCGTCGTCACCGCTCGCGGAGGCGATCGCGGCCCTTGCGCGGGTCCCCCACACCCTGCGCATCAGGTAATCCGATGTCACGCTCGCTTCCCAGGCGGCCAGCTCGCGTCGCGCATCCTCGACCAGTCCGACGCGGGCGAGCACCTCGGCGACATACACGGTCAGCTCGCGGCCACAGCGCGGACAGCCCGCCAGGGCCGCCGCGTCACGTGCGGCAGCCACCTCGGCCACGACCTCTTTTGCGGACGCTGGGCCGTGAAGCCGCGCCTGCCACGCGGCGATCGCCTGGTGGACCGCGAGACGATAGTGGGGATCGGGCTCCGCCTGAGCATCGCGCCGCAGGGCCGCAAGGGCTCCAACGTCACCAAGCGCTAGCTCGATTGTGTGGGCGATGGACGGCGCGTTCCCCCATCGCCGGGGTGGGTGGCCCAGGCGACCCTCCAGCTCAACGGTTTCGACGGCGACCGCATGGGCCTCCGTCAAGTGGCCAAGGTCGCGGAGGGTGCGCGCCAGTCCGTGACCCGCCTCGACTGTCGCCGTGGGCAGGACGAGCTGCTTCGACAATGTCCACGCCTGCCGATACCGCGCCTCGGCCTCACGCACGCGTCCGAGCGGGCGGAGACCGAAGGCAGGACGGATGACCGATGCGAGATACGACTCGTCATCGAGACCCTCGGCGATGAGCACGCTCGCCTCGCTGAGGCGAAGCACATCGTCGGCGCGATCCTCCTGGAGCGCGGCATCGATCGCCGCGTCATGCGCGGCAAGAGAGGCACGACGAGCCCTGGGCGATAGCCCTTCGGCGCCACCAGCCTGTACCGCCAGCTCCAGCGCCGCTGCGAGCGCTCCTTGGGCCGTACTGCTGCCAGCCGCGGTCTCGTGGTCGAGCCAGAGTTCGATCTCTGCCTGGAGCGCCGCGAGGCCGACTCCTGCTTCGGGCGTGGTGGGCGCCGATGCTCGGGCGCTGTCGAGGTGGGCGTGCGCCTCACCCGACCGCCGGAGCCGGTACGCCGCCCGCGCGGCCTCGACGAAGGCGTGCTGTCGCTGTGCAGCATCGTGGCTGCGCTCGGCGACCTGCCTCCAGCGGTCGAGGGCCAGCTCCTGGTCTCCCAACACGGCCGCGAGTTCCCCGAGGACCTGATCGATCCGCAGCGGCTCGGGCGCGCCCGGCTCGAGGGCGTCGCTGATGGATGCGATGAGTTGGAGACTTTCGCCGCTGAGCAGGCGGCGCTGTGGGGATGCGAGCAGCTCGATGGCGAGATCGGTAGTGGCAAGCCCGGCTGCGGCACGGTGCTGGAGAGCCTCGTAGAGCAGTGAGAGGTCGCCCGCGCCACCCGCCTCGATCGATTCAGCGAGGCGGCCGTGCAGCCGGCGACGCGCTGCGGCTGGCAGGTCGTCCAGCGCCGCCTCGCGAATCAGATCGTGTGCGACCCGGATGCTGCCGCCGGCCTCAAGTGCGAGGCCCCGAGCGACCAGCTCGCGGGCGGCATGGCGAACCCGTTCCAGCTCCCACCGGAGCACCTGCCCCATCTCAGCGGTTGGGAAGGGGCGCCCGCTGACCGCGAGTGCGGCGAGCAGGGCTCCGGCGTCGTTGCCCAGCGAGCGCAGCCGCTCACCGATGATGCTCGCGGGATCGGCCGCTTCCCTGGCTTGAGTGAGCGCCACAAGCCAGAACGGTGAGCCTCCTGCGCGGCGCCAGAGCCTCGTGGCCGCGGCGTCATCGATCCCGCGGTCGAGGGACCGTGCGAGCGACAGCCCATCCTCGAGTGACAGTGACCCGAGCTCGACGACAGCGCGTCGTTCGAGAGGCAGTTCGGCCTCGAGGCCAGCGCGGAATGACGCGCCGCCGGGAGAAGGGCGCGCGGCGGCGATGACGACGAACTGGTGGTGCGTCGTGACGCCGGCCCGGAGCAGATAGTGCAGTAGGGCCACGGATCGCTCATCGACCCACTGGAGGTCGTCCACGACGAGCAGGAGTGGCCCGAATGCGGCGACGGCCCGGTGCGCGGCCTCGAAGATCCGGAGGGGGTCGCGACCCGACGTCTCCCGCGCGCCGAACACGAGGCCCTCCAGCGTCGCCCCGTGGCCGGGGACCTTCGCCAGCCTGCGCAGCAGCTCGCTGACCGCGGCGAGGGGGATCGCCTGGGTCGGCTCGAATCCGACAAGGCGCAGGCAGCGCGCAGCATCCGCCCGCCCGAGGATCTCGATGAGGAGGCGGGACTTGCCCGTGCCCGGCTCTCCCGTGACGAGGGCGGCAGAGGGCGCCCCATCTACGTGGGCGCGCCGCTGCACGGCCAGGATCGCGTCGAGTTCGTGCTTGCGGCCGACAAACGGGGCGCTCACGACAGCTAGCCTAATCCACGCCACGCTCGCAGTCGCATCGCGGCGGCCGCGGTGCGACCAGTGCCCACTCGATCAGCTCGTTGATCGTTCGAAACCGCGGTCTCGTTACTGAGCGTTCATCGCGATGCTGGATCGGTCGCAGCGAGGTCGCGCAGCACCAGCAGAGGGCCGGAATCACTCCACTTGGCCCTTGCCGTCCCATCAGCGTGGGGAGACGCTGACCTGCGGATGTGACCCACACCGGTGACATCCGGACCGCGCCGAATGAGACGCGCCTCGGCCTGACAAGGATTGAACGCTCGTCTGGCGATGCCAGTCGAATAGGGTGTGATCGGAGCGTATGTGACCGCGACCGACGTGGGGGCGGATGCGCTGAGGGCTGGACTGGCGGGGACGCACGACCAGCGGGCCGCCGCCTTCTCCACGCTGCTCGACCGCTCCATCGACCGCAGCTATCGCCTGGCGGCGGTGATCCTCGGCAACCCGGTTGACGCCGAGGACGCCGTCGCCGACGCCACGCTGCGTGCCTGGCAACACGCCTCGTCACTGCGAGAGCCCGCCCGGTTCGACGCGTGGTTCAGCAGGATCCTGGTCAACCTCTGCCGGGACCGGCTGCGCGAACGCCGCGACGGCCCTGCCGTGCTGGGCTTCGATCCGCCCAGCCCGCTCGACGCGTTCTCGGAATCCGTCGAGCGCGCGGCGCTGCAGGAGGCGCTGGCGAAGATCTCCCCCGAGCACCGGGCGGTGGTGCGCTCCACTACCTCGAGGGGATGACCGTCGAGCAGATCGCCGAGCACGTCGGCACGCGGGAGGGGACGGTCAAGTCCCGCCTGCACTACGGCGTTGCCGAACTGCGCGCCGCCTATGACGCGGCCTCGCGCGACCCGGAGAGGACGCTCTCATGAACGAAGAGCGATTCGAACGCGACCTGAAGTCCGTCCTGCGCGGGATCGCAGGAGGGGAGACTCCCATGTCACTGCGCAATCGCGTGGCTGACGTTATCGATCGGGCGCCGCTCGGCCGTCGCCTGTCGTTTGCTCCGCCGTTGAAGTTGTCACTCGCCGTGGTGGGCGCAGTGGCGGCGCTGGCCCTGGCGGTCCTGTTCGTGGGGCCGCGACTGGTCGGGCCGACGCCGTCGCAGACTCCCGAGCCGTCGGCGAGCGCATCGGCCACCGCTGCCGAGCCGACGCCGACGGTCGAGCCGACCGCAGTCCCGACCCCCGGCGTCACAACCTGGACCGGACTCGACTGGGTGGTGGGCAGCACCGCCGAGGGCAGTTGCTGGGACATCAACGACATCGTGCCCTGGGGCGACGGCTACGTTGGCGTCGGCTCTTCCCGCGAAAGGCTCGCGGGCAACTGTATCCCGACGTCCCCAGTCTCGCCTGCATTCTTCACATCTCCCGATGGACTGCACTGGACGATCGCGCAGGAGGGTGACGCGATCGATGCTGACGCCGCGTCGCAGGACCAAGAATGGTTCCCGGCCCGCATCGTGCCCGTCGGCGACACGTTGCTTGCCGTTGGCCACAACCCTTGGGGCCCCAGCGCGCCGAAGCTGTGGCGCACTGAGGACGGCTTGAGCTGGAGCCCGCTCGACCGCCCGACCTGGCGTGAGGCGCTGGCGACCAACGAGCTCATCTCAATGGCCGCTGGCCCCACCGGCGTGGTGGTCGTCGCGGCTGTGGGGACGACGGCCGGCGCGAATCCGCAAGGCCCGCCACTGATCATCCACTCCTCCGATGGCCTGAACTGGGATCGGCTTGACCTGTCATCGGTCTTCGACAATGCCTACTTCCGCGATGTCACCACCTACCCCGGCGGGTTCGTGATCGTTGGGCGCGTTGGCGAGGCTGAGGTTCGGGGGGGCCAGCCGCCCGTCGGCGTGCCGGCCGCCTGGACGTCTCCTGACGGCCTGACCTGGCTCGCTGCCGAGGTGGAGGGCTCCGAGGCCACCGGTGCTGAGCTGTTCACGGTCGTCGCCGGCGCGGACGGCCTCTTCGCCACGGGACGCCAGACCGACACGATTGAGCTGTCGGGGCAAGGTCCGCGCAGTGGCTGGGCATCGACCGACGGACGGTCGTGGCAGCTGCTCGGCGAAATGGGCACCGATCTGCCCCTGGCCATCGATCTGCCTGTGGCCACCGGGTACCCGGCCAATGTGGACGGTGACGGCGCGCACATGCTCATGTTCGGCCGCGAGTCGTGCAAGACGGACGAGCTGTCGGCGTGGACCTCGCTCGACGGCGTGACGTGGACGCGGCTCGCCTTCTCCGGGGCAACAGACTACCTTCCGACCATCGGTTCGATCTGCAACGACGACGGAACGGAGGGCGGGAGCCCCGGGAGCCTCGGCCTCTCGTATGCGGCTGTCATGCCGGACGGCGTGTTCGTCGTCGCCTCTTCATCGGCCCCGGCCCCGCCCACCTACTGGTTCTTGACGGCGACCACCGACTAGGGCGGCGTCAGGCCGGAAGCGAACCTTCCAGGGCGAGCAGGATCCGCTTCCGGTCGAGGCCGCCCGAGTAGCCGCCCAGCGTCCCATCGGCGTGCAGGACGCGATGGCACGGCACCACGATCGGGATCGGGTTGGAGCCGAGTGCGTTGCCGGCGGCGCGGGCTGCTCGCGGCGATCCGGCGGCGCGAGCCATGCTCCCGTAGGTCGTGATCTGGCCGAACGGGACGCCGGCTGTGGCAAGCAGCACGCCGCGGGCGAAGCCGTGGACCAGCGACCAGTCGATCGCCAGGTCGAAGGTCCGGCGATTGCTGGCGAAGTAGCCGTCGATCTGGCGACGGGCCCCATCGGTGCGCTTGGCGGCACGCAGGATGCGCGGGCTCACCTCCTCGGCCACCTCCGCCATCACCGCCTCACCGGCCTCGGTGTCGTAGGCCACCCGCAGCAGGCCGCGGGGCGTGACGAAGACCGTCAGCTCTCCGAGCGGCGAGTCGATCGAGGCATACGCGACGTCCAGCAGGCGCGCGGCCGCGGCACGCTGCGCGAGCGCGGAGGCGAGGTGCGGCTTGTCGAGGAACGGGTCGGGCGCCGCCTCGCGGAGCCGCTGCTCGAGATCGGTCATCGGTCCACCTCCTTGCGCAGCCGGCGCAGGCCGGCGCTCACGTTCTGCCGGGCGGCCTCCTCGCTGATCCCCATCCGCTCGCCGACGTCGCGGTAGGCGAGGTCGAAGACGAACCGATGCACCAGCGCCGCGCGCTGCTTGGCCGGGAGCGCGCGCACCGAGCTCCACAGGGTGTCATCGGTTGACTGGTGCGGTGGGCCTGCCAGCAGACCCGCGACCTCGTCCAGGTCGCCCGCCCGATGCCGCTGCCGCGAGCGCACCGCATCGGTCGCCTTGCGCTGCGCGATCACGTACAGCCACGCCCGCAGGTTGTCGGCGTGGCGCAGCCGCGGATAGGCGCGCAGCGCCGAGAGAAGCGTCTCCTGGAGGCAGTCCTCGGCATCGGTCGCGCCGACCGAGGCGACCAGGAACCGATGCAGCTCGGCGGCGTGGTCATCGACCAGCCGCTGAAACGGGGGCAGTCGCACACGGGATGAAACGGGGCGCGGCACCGATGCGTGAGGCTCAGGCGCCTGCGGCGGCGGCGGTCACCAGGCGCTCGTAGGCGGCGGGATCGTCGTGCACGATGGTGGGGCGCCAGAAGCCGTCGCTGCCCTGCTCCCAGGTGGCCTCGATGCCGGGGTTCTGGACGGCCGTGCCGTCGGCCAGGAAGAGGTGCGGCGAGCCGTCGACCGCGTCGCTGCGTGCGACCTCGTACTGCGCGAAGAGGGCGGAGCGCGCGCGGCCGGCGTCGAAGGCATCGGCCAGGGCCTCGAGGTCGAGGCCGTCGCACTCGGCGGCGACCTCCAGGATCACGTGGCGCAGGCTGATGCAGCGGCTCTCGCCCCAGAAGGCGCGCCGCAGGCCGCGATCGAGCTGCTCCGACGCGGCGAGGCCCTGCTCCTTGGCCGCCTGGACCGCCTCCATCGGCGGCAGCATGGTGGCCGGCCACGCCCAGGTCGGCGCGCTCCAGGCCTGCCAGCCTGCTCGTGGGGCGAGCGAAGCGCAGGCCTCCCACTCCACCTCCAGCTCGTCGCGTGGGGTCGGCTCGGAGTTGAACAGCTCGAGCGGGAAGACGCGATGGTCGAAGGCGACCCTCTCCTCCAGGCCGAGGCGGCGCCGGGCGTCGTGCAGCCGCCAGACCGCGACGTGGGCCCAGGGGCAGCCGATGTCGCTGAAGACGACGATGGTGCCGGGCGCGACCTCCATCGGCTCAGTCGAGGGTGAAGTAGTCACCGCCGGAGTAGCGGCCGGTGCGCTCCTTGCGAATCTGCATGAGCAGGTCGTTGAGCAGCGTCGAGGCGCCGAACCGGAAGCGGTCCGGGGTCATCCAGTCCGGCCCGAGCGTCTCGTACAACACGGTCAGGTAGGCGATCGCCTCCCTGGCGGTGCGGATGCCGCCGGCGGGCTTCATCCCGACCGCGCGTCCCGTCTGCGCGAAGAAGTCACGGATCGCTTCGAGCATCACGAGCGTCACGGGCAGGGTGGAGGCCGGCTGCACCTTGCCGGTGCTGGTCTTGATGAAGTCGGCGCCGGCGGCCATGGCCAGGACCGACGCGCGCCGCACGTTGTCGTAGGTCTCCAGCTCGCCGGTCTCCAGGATCACCTTCAGGTGGTGGTCGCCGGCCGCCTGCTTGACGGCCACGATCTCGTCGAAGACGCGCGCGTACTCTCCCGCCAGGAAGGCGCCTCGGTCGATCACCATGTCGATCTCGTCGGCTCCCGCGGCCACCGCCTGGCGCACGTCCTCCAGCTTGACGGCGAGCGGCGCCTGGCCCGACGGGAAGTAGGTGGCCACCGAGGCGACCTTGACGCTCGAGCCGGCCAGTGCCGCCCGGGCGGTGGCGATCATGCTCGGGTACACGCACAGCGCGGCGACGCTGGGGATGGTCGCGTCGGTCGGGTCCGGGCGCTTTGCCTTGCCGGCCAGGGCCCGGATCTTGCCGGGCGTGTCCTTCCCCTCCAGGGTCGTCAGGTCCATCATCCGGATCGCCAGGTCGAGCGCCCACAGCTTCGACTCGCGCTTGATGCTGCGCTTGGCAAGCGATGCGGCGCGCTCCTCGACCCCCACCTGGTCGACGGGCCAGACGCGTCCCAGGAGGCTTCCCAGCGCCTGGTGACGGGGTGCGCTGAGATCGCGATCGGGGCGTCGCCGGGCCGGCGTGGTGGTGGTCATGGGCACCGGATTGTACCCCTCGCCCCGCGCAGGCCGGGCTGCGTGCGGGTGATAGGCTAGCCGGACGATGGAGCGCCTCCGCCTGCAGCCGATCTTGGGTGCGCGGCCGTGACGACGGGGTCCGCCGGCGAGATCCTGCTGTACTGCCTGACCCGCGACCACGGGTTCGCCGCGGCCCTCGAGGAGCAGGCGCGCGGCGCCCTCTCCTTCTTCTACAACGATGCGGCCCGGCTCCACCAGGCGGTCATGCTGCGGCAGCCGCAGCTCGTGGTCGTGGACACCGCCGCGATTCGGCCCGAATACGGTGATGCCGGGCTCGGGCCGGTGGTCGCCTTCCTCCACCAGCGCGCCCCCGATGCGCGCGTGGCCGTGCGCCCGAATGCGGGCGCCGAATGGCTGGTGGCCGCCGAGGCCGCCGAGGCCGGAGGGACGGTCGAGATGCTGCCCGCCGCGCCGGAGGCCTGCGTCACGGCGGTTGTCGCCCTCTGCAGCTGATCCCGTCGCTGATTCGGCAGCTCAGACCGTGAGGCGGCCGATCCGAACACGCGGCCACTAGCGGCCCACCACGCGCCAGCGCACGTTCGCGACCGGCACGACACTTGGCCTCTTCAGCTCCCGCGCCGGCATGCTGCCGGCCGGCGTGCTCGGCCATCCCGGTCGCGCGATCGACGCGCTCGCGGCCGTGCTCCTGCCCGCCATCCTGCTCTCGCGCACGTGCACCCGCCAAAGAACGAGCTAGTTGGTGATGTGTGAATGGGGCGGGCAGACCGGTCGAAGCCCGTGTCCAACACGGAGTAGTCTGAGCACATGCCCAATTGGGTTAGGGGCCCGACACGAGGATGGAGCGTACTTGGCGCATTAGGCCTCTCGGTCGCGCTTGTAGGGTGCAGTCACTCCCCCTCGCCGGTGTCGTCAAGCGGGGCGACGCGCTCCGCCGAGCCGAGCGGGGCAACCGAAACAAGTGCCACCTCCCCGGACAACCATGCGTCAGCCTGGACAGTAACTGGCGCGATGTTGGCGCCAAGGATCTCCCACTCTGCCTCACTCCTCAGTGACGGGAGCGTCCTGGTGGCGGGTGGCATGGACTTGTACGGAACGCACGGCTTCGGGGAAACGGGCGCGATGTCATCAGCCGAGCTGTACAACCCCGACGCGGCAACCTGGCAGGCTGCAGGGAGCATGGCCGTGCCTCGTTTCGAACACACCGCAACTCTGCTGGCCGACGGCATGGTCTTGGTCGCAGGCGGTCGTAACAACAGCGGATCGCTGGCCTCCACTGAGAGCTATGACCCCGCAAATGGGACTTGGATCGCGGAGGAAGACATGGCCGCCGGCCGGTTTCGTCACACAGCCACACTGCTTCGGGACGGCCGAGTGTTGGTAGCCGGCGGAGACAGCAAGTCAGGTGCCCTGCGGTCGGTGGAGATCTTTGATCCTCGACCGGGGACATGGACAACGACCGGCAGCCTTGGTGAGGCACGATTTGGTCACACCGCAACTCTGCTGGCCGACGGCACTGTGCTGGTAACAGGCGGGCAAAGCGTCGGCGATCCTTTGGCATCCGCCGAGTTGTATGACCCGCGCACCGGGTTGTGGACGCCCACAGAGAGCATGCTCGAGCCTCGTGTGCAGCACACCGCGACACTATTGGACGATGGAACAGTGCTAGTCGTAGGCGGTCAAAGCGGACTCAGATTGCTTGCCTCGGCCGAACGGTTTGACCCAGAGACCCGAGCCTGGACAGCGTCCGACAGTCTGACCGGGGGGCGTGACAATCACACCGCGACGCTACTCATGGACGGTACTGTCATGGTGGCAGGCGGCGATGACGACACTGGCACGCTTGCCTCAGTGGAGCTCTTCGACCCGAGTGCCAGTTCCTGGTCGACCACTGACGACATGCGCGGATACCACTCGCTCCACACCGCGACTCTTCTCAGTAGTGGGGCGGTGCTTGTTGTCGGCGAGTCATCGCCTGGCTTGCCTATGGCTGAAATCTACGGCCTGGGTGGGACGTAGGGTCCCCAACGCGGTTACGAATCGAAATCGACGTGAACCACGCTCGGATATGCGACGCCGACGCCCGGTAGGTCTTGGGTGCCCGCAATCAGGACGAGCCACACCCCCCCATCTTGATCGGGCATCAACGCTTGGACTCCGGCGCCGGCCCAGTCACCGGTGACGTCTTCGCCAAGGTACTCGTGGACGGCCCCGCCGACCTGGATCAGGGGGAGGGTGAGCTGATCGAACTTTCCGTCGAGTGAGATCCGGCTCACCGTGACCTGGCCGTCGCCCTCCGTTGCCTCGAAGACCATTCCCTCGCCGCAGGCGAATGGAGTACCAGTTCCTCGAAGGGGCGCAACGCGACCAACTAGGCTGGCTTGATTCGACTCGAGACTGCTCACCCCGCCATCTCTTGCTAGGACAATGAGCTTGGATGTCGAGATGCACATTGAGTCGGCGTCCGGAATCAGCACCGGCTTGCCCGCGACAATCCAAGCCGCAGCGGGTACATAAGCTCCATGCGTTGCTGTCCCAGTTACTGCCACCGAGCCGTCATCACCTACCACCAACGAGCTTAGGTAGGTGGTGTACACGCCGAGATCCGCAGCCGTCGCAACCGTCCCGACGCCAGGGTCGAGACGGTAGAGGTAGTGGTCCCCATTCCTCACAAAGAGGAGTGATTGTTCGCCACGATCCCAAGCGGCTGCCTGTGCGTTGCCAGCCGACCAATTGTCGGAGGATCCCAAGTCCTCGGCGTTCCGATCTGAGAGAGCCCAACGATCAATCTTGCCCGTTGACTCGTTAAGGCGCAGCGCTTGATCGCCGTATGTGATCCACAGGTTTCCGGCTCCGTCTGGCGCGAGCCCGGCTCCGGAGTAGCTCCCTACATGCTCCTCAAGCACGATCGTCGTTGCCTTGCCCTCCCCCATGGTCAACTTGGTAAGCAGTAAGCGGTCGTCCTGGAAGGGCTGCGTCACGATCCAGCCCACCTCGCCATCGGCAATGGCTGATCGATTGCCTGCCGGGAGATACGAGCCCGAGGCCCAGATCTCTGGGATGGGCGTTATGGAATCGCTGTCTACTCCAACCTCAAAAGGTAGGGGCGATGATCCGGCTGCTGCCTCAGCCTGCCCACCAAAGCGATCGCAACCAATCAGCGAGGTGGCAAGGACGAGAACCGCCAAGTACCGAATGACTGCCTCCAATGACCGCGGATTAGCGTTCATCCCAGGCGCCTCCTATGGTTGGTAGTAGGCCTGGAAGTGGTAATGCGAGTGCAGGTCGGTCTTGAAATAGGTGGGATCGGTGAATCGCTCGTCCACGGATTGAGTACCCCAGGCTACTAGCGACCCGTCCCAATTTTCCCAGCCGGGCGCTCCTTGGAGCCGCAATGTCTGATTCGTGCTCGGGGTAGCCACGCCGAAGGTTGACACCGGCAGGCGGACGATGGAGTTGGGTCCGAAGGCACTGAAAGTCTCAGCGCTGGCGACCATGGCACCGCTGCCGGGTTCCCCGAAGCAATCCCTCAGTTTGTAGTTCGGCCAGTAGACGTAGGTCAGATAGGTCTCCCAGCACGAACTATTCGGGTTCCAGACCACACGGGAGGTCGTCACTCCTCCGAGGGGTGGGGTCCCATAGCTGTAAATGAAGAACTCGCCAGGTCCCCCGGTTCCGATACGGTTCTCTGCGTACCAACGGTAGCTGCCTTCGGGGACGCGAAGGCAGGTTGGGGCCAGGCAGTTCTCCGGATTCTGGGCTATCGTTCCTGTCATCCAGCCGATCTGGAGGAAGCTATCTGGGCCGCTGGCGTGATCGAATTGGGCGCTCAAGTACCCGTTGTAGTGGTCCCATATGTCGTTAGCAAGCGGGAGTGCGCTCGATGGGACCGTGAGTTGCCCGTTGACGCCTTTCCAGCCGTAATAGAAGTCTGGCATCGAGGGACACTGCACGAGCTGCTCGACGTGTGACGTGTGCTGGCCCGCGTAGTGATAGCCCGAGTTTTGGTTATTGGGGCAGGCTGCCACGACTAGCGGCGGCACCACGTAGAAGGACGCGAAGGTCAGGCAGGCCGCCAAAATCTGACGGCCGGCGAGCCGCGGGCAACGCAGTCGTGGCACTCTTTCCAGCTGGCCTGTGGCCCTGGGGCTGATGCGGCATCGTATCCCGCCTGCGTCTTTCGGGCAATATTGGAGCGCTCTCGATGGGCGGTCGCGTCCTTCCTCGGTGGTGCCCATCCGTTCGGCGATCGATCGGTAGTCCAGGTCGAGGACGAACCGATCGACCACGGCAGCTCGCTGTTTGGTCGGCAGGTCGCGCATGGCACGCCACAGACCGTCGTCGGCGGGCGCATGGGCCTGCACCGATGGCTCGGCCGAGGGCGCCAGGCTGGCGAGGTCACCGGGGGCAGCGGCCGACCGATGCGGCGGACCGCATCGGTCGCTTTTCGATGCGCGATGGTGTAGAGGCAGGCCCGACGGTTGTCGCCGTGTCGCAGCCGAGGGTAGGCCGGTCGTCGCCCTGTGCGGCTGATCCCGCCGCCGATTCGGCAGCTCAGACCGTGAGGCGGCCGATCCGAGCGAGCGGCCAGTAGCGGCCCACCACGCGCCAGCGCACGTTCGCGACCGGCACGACGCCGAAGCTCCTCGAGTCGGTGCTCGCGTGCGGCGCGTCACCGCGCAGCTCGAGCGTGCCCGCAGCGGCGTCGACGCTGGCCACGCGCTTGACGAGCTCGCGCTCGGGACGGCGCGGATCGGGAGCGAGCACCAGCTCACCGGGATGCGGCAGGCGGCGCGCGAGGGTACGCGACTCGACGAGGAGGCGATCCCCGGGCATGAGCGCCGGGGCCATCGAGCGGCCGCGCACCTCGACCACGTCGAAGCCGCGCCGAGCGGCCGCGGCCGCGGTCAGCCCCACGGCCGCGCCGGCCATCGCGGCCAACAGCGCCGTGCCGCGCATCCGCGAGAACGGTCCTGGGCCGGTCAGCTCGGGCGGCCGTTCACCCGTGTCTTGCCCGGCCCGCCGGTGCCCTTCCACATCTCGTCGATGGTGTCGATCGAGGCCAGCAGCTCGCGCGCAGCGGCCAGGTCGAGCGACTGCTTGACGCGGGACGCCTGCTTGGTGGCGTTCCAGAACGTCTCGTGCAGGCTCGGGTACGCCTCCAGGTGCTCGGGCTTGAAGTAGTCGTGCCAGAGCACGTCGAGATGATGCTTGACCAGCTCGGCGCGCTCCTCCTTGAGATGGATGCATCGGGCCCGGAAGAGCTTGTCGTCGCTGGCGTCGTGCTTCTCGATGATGCGCAGGCACGACTCGGCCTCGATGCGCGCCTGCTCGGGGTCGTAGATGCCGCATGGCAGGTCGCAGTGGGCGTGGACGATGCGCCTCGGACGCAGAAGGCTGCTCAGGGACACGGTTTGATCTCCTCTGGTCGTCGCTGGGCGTGACGATGCAGAGGATCGCACGCCGGGGGCCCGGCGTCAGGCAGGCGTGGCTAGAAGCGGACCGTCCAGTACTTCTGCACCGTCATCACGGTTCCCAGGCCGAGTGCGGCCAGCACCAGCCCGACGATCACGATCCCTGCCCAATCGAGGGGATAGTGGCTCGAGCCGGCCATGAAGAAGAGAAGCGGAAACGAGAGGGTGAAGTTGGTCCGCGAGGCGAGCAGGGTGATGCGCGCCCAGGCGGGGTCCGGTGCGTCGCCAGCACGTACCGCCGCGATCGCCCTGCGCTGGTTCGGCCAGATGAAGGCCCACACGTTGACGAGCATCACCAGGCCGACCAGGCCTCCGGTGAAGATCGTCTTCTCCGTGTTGCTGCCCAACAGGTCGCCGTCCTGCCAGTAGAGGCCCCAGATCAGCAGGATGCCAGCCAGCACGGTGACCCAGGCGGAATGGCGGAACCAGAACAGCGTACGGCTGAACAGCGGTGGATTGACCTGCGGTTTCAGCCCCGCGTCAAGCTGCGCCTGGAACGGGACGTTGACCAGGTTGAACCAGTACAGCAGGCCAATCCAGATGATGCCGGCCACGAAGTGGATCCAGCGCAGACCGATGAGGACCTCTGGCGTGAACAACGGACCCTCCTCCTTGTGGCTCCCCCTCAGCTTCCCATCATCATCCCGCCGTCAACGCCCAGCACCTGGCCGGTGACGTAGCGCGACTCGTCGGAGGCGAAGTAGACGGCGGCGGCGGCGACGTCCTCGACCGAGCCGATGTAGCCGAGCGGCGTGCTGTTTATCACGAAGTCGCGCGCCGCCTGTGAGATGTCGGCGGTCAGCTCGGTCTCGATCAGGCCCGGGGCGATGGCGTTGCAGGTGATCCCCCGGCTGGCCAGCTCGCGTGCGACCGACTTGGTGAGGCCGATGAGCCCCGCCTTGGCGCTGGCGTAATTCGCCTGCCCCACGTTCCCCATCCGGCCGGCGACGCTGCTCATGTTGATGATCCGACCCGATCGGGCCTTGAGCATCGGCCGGGCGATGGCGCGCGTCATCCAGAACGGGCCGGACAGGTTGGTGTCGATGACCGAGCCCCACTCCTCCTCGTCCATCCGCATCATCAGGTTGTCGCGGGTGATGCCCGCGTTGTTGACCAGGATGTCGATCTTGCCGAACTCGTCGAGCGCGGCCTTGACGATCGCCTCGCACGCCTCCCGCCCGGCGCTCGTGTCGCCCTGGATGGGGATCGCGGTGCGCCCCATGCCGCGGATCTCGGTCACCACCTCGCCGGCCGCCGCCGCGTTGCCCCGGAAGTTGACGCCGACGTCGGCACCCTGCCGCGCGAACGCGAGCGCGATGGCTCGACCCAGACCGCGCCCGCCACCGGTGACCAGCGCGACCTTGCCGGTCAGGTCGAACA
>Ga0209640_10002381_pt1 | contig 16367 bp, 17 predicted proteins | sample RifCSP10_1_FD_184018 | JGI IMG/M metagenome (GOLD analysis project Ga0209640, IMG submission 184018) | Soil microbial communities from Rifle, Colorado - Rifle CSP2_sed 10_1 (SPAdes) (version 2) | ecosystem: Environmental > Terrestrial > Deep subsurface > Rock core/Sediment | place: Rifle...
TCTGGCTGATTTACCTTCATAGCCAGTATTTAAAATTGTTGAAAGAATAGCAGCAGAAGTTCCCACATATAAAATTTCATTATACTGAACTTTTTTAAGCTCGACATCATTCCGTTGAGAGGTATCTCCAATGCCGACTGTAAAAACCGGAATTTTAAGTTTCGCAGCAGCATAAACCGGATTTGATCCGTCAGTTATAACTCCGTCCGATACAATAGTTAGGGAAGCAATATTTTCAGAACCCGTATTGAGAGATGAAAAAATTGATGAAAGATTTGTGATCCCATCATTAAATTCTAATTCTGTTAAACTGTCTTGCTCGATCAACCGTGGTTCTTTTCCGAAAAGATGAAATTCCAGGTTATCTGTGCCGGAACTCAATACGTTATCCAGGATGAGATTTACAGTTTCTGCTCTTTTCGTTCCATCCTCAATCAGCATTGAACGTGAATTATCAATAAACACTAAGTGTTTCGGTTCAATTGAAATTTTGTCTGTAAGAGTAAGGATCGGTTCAAATAAAATAATTATTAACAGCAGAAGTGTAATAGAACGCAGGCTGACTAAAAAATATTTTTTTAGTTTACTTATTTGTGGGATTGTAACTCTGTAAACATAAACAGAATAACCTACAAGTATTAATAGTAGTAATATAAGATAGACAGAATCGTAAGCTAATGTTAGAAGCAGATTATCATAACCGAACATCAGAACGAAAGTTCTCCTCTGAAAACAGTTACGGCATTCCCGGCGATGAACAGTTCATTTTTTAAAGGTGAGAATGAAACTTTTACCCTGCCGGTTTTCCCAATTCCATCACCCTGTTCAAAAGTGAATATTTTGCCTTCGGTGTTTTCATCAATTAATTTTAGCTTTCTTAAGACAAGTAGTAACGGTCCGTTTGCACTTCCGGTAACAGGGTCTTCATTTATGCCGTAGTTTGGTGCAAAGAATCGTAAGTGTGCCGCATTTCCTTTTTCAATAGTATCAGTTGTGAAAACCGTAATAGCTTCAAGCTCCTTTTTAGCTTCAATGAATTGATACATTTCTCTAAAGTTTGGTTTCAGCGAAGTGAGTTGTTCTAATGATTTCAGAAAGATGTAAAGATAACCTTCACCCGTAACAAGGAATGGATATGAACCATCTATTGAATTTAAATCTATTCCGAGTGTTGCAAGAATTTCATTCCGGTTAGTGTTGAATTCAATAAATTCGGGTATCGGAAGAAACATGTAGTACAGACCGTTTTCTGATTTACATTTTATTAATCCGGATAAGGTATTAAAAGTTATCTCTTCACCGCTTCTAATTTTTCCTTTCTCCGTTAGAAATTGTAATGCAGCGATTGTAGCATGTCCGCAAAGTTGAATTTCGACTGTTGGACTAAACCATCTCAGGTGATAATCTGCTTTATTTGAGGAGGAAAGAAAGGCAGTTTCCGATAAATTCATTTCACGAGCTATGAACTGCATTTCCTGAGCATTTAAATCATCAGCAGCTACCACCCCGGCAGCATTTCCCTGGAATGGTTTGGATGTGAAAGCATCAATCTGATAAAATTCCTTAATCTTTTTCATTTAATATTTTTTCTATGTTCCATTGTTTTATTTTATTATAAGTGTCGTAATCAGTCAGGTCAAAATGGATTGGAGTTACGGAAACATAGTTCTGTTTTACTGCTCCTTGATCAGTATCCAGATCTTTATCAACTTCGAGCAGTGCACCTTTTAACCAGAAATAATCTTTGCCGTAAGGATCGGTTCTTTTTTCATAAATGTCATCCCATTTGGATTTACCCTGCTTCGTTATTAATAATCCTGCAATCTCTTCCTCAGGAACATTAGGTACATTAACATTAAGTAAAGTACCATCCGGCAATCCCTCTTCAAAAACTTTTATTGCGAGCGTGTTGGCAATTTTTGCTGCATATCTGAAATCTTTTGCTGAATGACTTGCCACAGAAATTGCAATTGAAGGAACGTCCATTATTGCTGCTTCTCTTGCTGCTGAAACAGTTCCTGAGTAAATAATATTTATGGCTGTGTTTGATCCGTGATTAATTCCGGAAATAACAAGATCGGGTGCTTCGTTCATAATATTTCTGATTCCCATCTTAACACAATCAGCAGGGGTGCCCATTACTGCATAACCAAAAAAATCACTATTTTTAAAATAATCGAAGACTCTTAATGGAATCTGCATTGTGATTCCATGTCCAACAGCGCTTTGTTCCTTGTGTGGTGCTACAACTATAACTTCAGCTATTTCTTTCAGTGAATTTGCCAATGCATCAATACCAGCAGAGTCGATGCCGTCATCATTAGTTACTAATATTTTCAATATATTTACCTTAATTGAAGTTTAAATTTGATGGGCTAATATACAATTATGCCCTCTCACTCTCAATTTACAGATGTTGCTTTTGTGTGGATTAACTGTTGAGATGCTTATTATCAAACCATATATTTTCAAAAGATTCCCTGAAATCAATTTCGGCTTCAGTACTATGATTGGAAATATTAATGCCGATACTAACAATTTCAATATGTCTTTTAATGTTTGTGATGATCAGGAATTGGTCAGCAAAAACAGATCAATTTTTTTTAAAGAGCTTGAGCTAAATTCTGAAAACATTGCATATCAAAAACAAATTCACGGCAACGAAATTAAAATTGTTTCCGAAGGCGGTAACTGCGGCGAATCAGATGCAATAATAACCACCAGGACCGGTTTAGGTTTGGCAATCAGCTCGGCGGATTGCACAGCAGTTTTTATTTATGATTCCAGGCAGAAAATAATTGCTGCAGTTCATTCGGGATGGAGAGGAACAAGCAAGAAAATTCTTGAAAAAACTCTTTTAATATTAATAGATGAATTTAAAAGCAATCCTGATGAAATGATTTGCTATCTTTCTCCATCCATCTCACAAACCAATTATGAAGTTGGACAGGAAGTAGCAAAGCACTTTGATGAAAAATATTTAAAACCACAAAACGGAAAATTTTTATTGGATGTCGCATCCTGCAACTTTGATATGCTAATAAAATATAAAGTTAATCCAGTCAATATTCAAAAATCAAAATTGTGTTCGTACGGATATAAATCTTTACTTCACTCATTCAGAAGAGATGGCGAAAGATCCGGAAGAGCACTCGGTATAATTTCATTAAGAAGTGCTGAATGAAAAATACTGCACTTAAAATATTTTTGATTTATGCACTAATCTGTTTCATCTGGGGATCAACCTGGCTTGCAATACGGTTCGGATTAGAGTCGCTAACTCCACTTTTTTCTGCAGGAATAAGATTTACTATTGCTTCCGGATTTATACTTATCCTGATGAAACTACAATCCGTTTCCCTTCAAACTGACAGAGTTTCATTACGATTGTATTTTATGATGGCATTCTTCTCTTTTGTAATTCCATTCGGATTGGTTTACTGGGCAGAACAGTTTGTGCCTTCAGGAATGGCTGCAGTTTTATTTGCGGTTTATCCTTTCTTTGTTGTAATCTTTTCATATTACAGAATGCCGGCGGAATCGATCAACATATTTAAGATAGTCGGGATAATACTTGGCTTTGCGGGTATATTAGCTATCTTTTCAGATTCGTTTACCAGTAACATTACGGATTATTTACTTGGAATGGTTGCTGTCGTTCTCAGCGGAATAATGCAGGCATGGATTGCAACCTCGATAAAAAAATTCGGTCATCATCTTCACCCTCTTTCAATGAATTTTATTCCGATGATAGTTGCAGGAATTTCACTTTTAATCATTGGTTATCTTGCAGAAGATCTGAGTTATACACGCATTGATTCAAACGCAGTTCTTTCAGTACTTTATCTTGCTTTTTTTGGAAGTGTAATAACTTTCACTTCGTTTTACTGGCTGTTAAAAAGGGTTAACATTGTGATATTATCATTGATCGCTTTTATAACACCTATTGTTGCACTTATTTTAGGCTTTATCGTTTACGATGAAGAATTATCTGCACGGCATTTTGTCGGTTCTGCCATGGTGTTATTAGGAGTGCTTGCCGCAAATATGGATAATCTTCTTAAGCTAAGAGGAAAACAAATAATCAAGGATCCCGCTTAATCTCCCGGAAAAATTATCAAAAAATTAAGGTTATAATTGCTTAATTTTCTTACTGAATATTTTATAATTTGAATTTTATGATCAACATTATACGAATAAAAAGTGCAACTTTTTACGGCTACCATGGTGTTAGCTCGGAAGAACAAAGTGTCGGCGGAAAATTTGAAGCCGATGTGGATATTTATACAGATTTTTCTGAAGCTGCCAGAGAAGACAGCTTAAAAAAGACTATTGACTATTATGATGTTTATTCATTTGTTAACAATCTGTCTGTGAGGGAAAAACATTTTCTTATTGAAGCACTTGCAACAAAAATTGCTGATGAACTTATGAGAAAATTTGACAGGATAATTAAAGTTGCGGTACGTGTCAGAAAAAATAATCCGCCTCTGGGTGGAGTTGTTGATTGTGTGGAAGCCGAAGTGATCAGGGAGCGATAAGTTTTAAATGGCAAGAAATACCGGGAACATAGTTTTTATTGGGCTTGGATCTAATATCGGTGACAAGATAGAAAACCTGCGGAAGGCTGCTGATAAAATTGAAAAAGATCCATTTTGTTCAGTTCAGAGCCTCTCATCATTTTATGAATCAAAAGCGTTTGGTAATTTGGAACAGGCAGATTTCATCAATGCAGTTATCAAAATCAACACTCAACATTCTCCTGAAACGCTCTTTCAAATTCTGAAAAAAACCGAAAAAGAAATTGGCAGAAAGGAAAATGCCAGGTGGGGTCCCAGGGAAATAGACCTGGATATTTTATTTTATAATGATTTAATATACAGCAGCGTAAATTTAAAAATTCCGCATAAAGGTATTTCTGAAAGAGATTTTGTGCTTATCCCGATGAGTGAAATCGAACCGGAATTTGTTCATCCTGAAATAAACAAAAAAATTTCTGATATTTGCACATCGGTAAAATTCAAAACTATAATAAATAAATTACCATCTGAAGCATCAATAAAATGAAAATTTCCGGGAAGGAATATTCTGCCGTAAAATACATTGCCATCGAAGGAGTTATTGGTGCTGGTAAAACAACTTTGGCTAAAAAGATCAGGGACCGTCTGAATGCAAAACTTGTACTCGAACAATTTGACACTAACCCTTTCCTTGAAAAATTTTATGCGGACAGAAGAAGATATGCGTTTCAAACCCAGATGTTTTTTCTTATCAATCGTTTTAAGCAGCAGCAGGAACTTATCCAGGAAGATCTTTTTACCGAGTATATTGTTTGCGATTATATTTTTGAAAAAGACAGGATTTTTGCATACCTTAATCTCAGCAGCGATGAATTGAACCTGTACGAAAATCTTTATCCGCTGATTGCAAGAAGTCTGCGCAAACCGGATCTTGTTGTTTATCTTCAGTCAGGAACGGACAGATTAATGTTCAATATAAAAAAACGAAGCAGGAAAATTGAACGGGCTTTAACACGCAGTTATATTGAAGAGTTAAGCGAAGCATACAATCATTTTTTCTTCAGATATAGCAGCACACCACTGTTGATTGTGAATTCTACCGACCTGGATTTTGTAAATAAGGATAATGACTTTGATGAATTATTTAAGCAAATTTTCCGTGAAGACCGTGGTTTAACTGAATACTTTAATCCTGAATCAAAGGGCGTATGATGGTTAAAATTCTTCAAATTGTTTTTATACTCGTAATGATCCTGTTTGTGGTAAAGCTGGTGAGACTTATAATTAAATATTCATCTTCATCACGTCCATCAGTTGATGATTTAAAAGAACGGGCAGAAAAATTGCGTAGACAGATGAATGATGTTGAAGAAGCAGAGTTCAGAGAAATTCCCACAGAGGAAGACGAAAATTCTAAAACCTGATTGTTCTGATGGCAAAAGAGTCAATACTTTCAAAAACTGTCTATGTTGTCTTCAATAGATTACTTGGACTGGCTGAAAATAAAAACAGGGATTTAGGACAGCCTAAAAGATTTATAATAATCAGGCAGCACAACCAGCTTGGTGATCTTCTTTCAGGAGTATCCCTTTTCCGTGCTGTTAAAGAAACTTATCCAGAATCATATCTGACTTTAATCGTCAGTCCATTCAACTACCCGGGGATAATTAAAAACAGGTTTATTGACAGACTATTTGTTTTCGATAAGAAAAAACTTTTTAATCCGATTTACCTCATCAGTTTCTGGAAAGTGTTAAGAGAAAATTACGATGTTGCAATTGTTCCCGTTGTTGTTTCAATTTCATTTACAAGCAATCTGATTGCCAGACTATCAAATTCTAAAATCAGAATTGGTGCCGGATCATTGAATGGGAAAAAAAATGAAAGTGAATTTTTCTTCGATAGAAGAATTAATCTGGACTGGAGAAATCATCCTGATTCAAACATTTCAGAACGAACCCTGAATATTGTAAGACCTTTTGGAATAAATACTGATAATTACCGTGCAGAGATTAATTTTAACGGTACTGATACAATCGCAGTTAAAAAGTTTATTGATATTAGTTTCAGACCAAAGAAAAAATATTTGATTGGATTTCATATCGGTGCAGGTAAAATTAGTAATCGCTGGTCGCTTGAAAAATTTTCAGTTTTGATTAAAAAGCTAAATGAAAATTACTCTGCAAATTTTTATATAACAGGAAGTAAAGCAGATAAAGAAGAAATTGAATATATAAAAAGTAATTCAGCTGTTGCTCTTGGATTTTTTATAAATAACCCAGTTCCACAGCTTGCTGCGCTGGTATCAGAATCAGATTTATTTATTTCTAATGATACAGGAATTATGCACGTTGCCGGAACAACAAAAACACCGCAAATATCTATCTTTGGGCCCACAAACCCTTTTAACTGGGCACCGATCGGACCTAATAAATATTTTATAAGAAAATCAGAATTAATCGATGATGTTGCAGTTGATGATGTTTATCATCTCTGTGATATCATTTTAAATAAGAAAGAGCCTCAATTATGAAAAAATGTATAGCTGCAATTGATATGGGAACAAATTCATTCCATCTTATAATCGTTGAAGTGAAGAAAGGCGGCTCCTTCAAAATTATCGACAGGGAAAGAGAGGTAATACGATTAGGTTCTCACAGCGGAAAAAGCTTCAGTTTAATTACAGAAGATGAAATCGAAAAAGCTGTTGAAATTTTAAGGAACTATGAAAAAATTGCAAAGTTCTACAATGCCGAAATAAGGGCGATTGCGACAAGTGCTGTAAGAGAATCAAAAAATAAAGAAGAATTTATCGACAGAGTTTATGAAGATACGGGTATTACCGTTGAAGCTATTGACGGCAAGTGGGAAGCTGAATTAATTTATCTTGGCGTTCAGCATGCTCTTGATGTTAAAAAGAAAAGAGTTCTTTGCATTGATATTGGTGGAGGAAGTTCCGAATTTCTTTTGGGAGAGAATGGGAGATCGGAATTTGCTGAAAGCGTTAAAATAGGTGCGGTAAGATTAAGCAAAATGTTTTTTCCGGACTACACTCTTAGCGATTCCGGGATTGATGATTGTAAGGGATATATCAGGGATAAAATAAACACCTATAATCGTCTTAACTCTGAACATAAATTTGATTTATCTATCGGTACATCCGGAACTATTATTGCCGCTGCTGCAATCATACATTATAAAAGAAACAAGAAATTTTCAAAATCGTTAAATGGATTTTCTTTCAACTCCACTGAATTGTTTGAATTAACATCTCAGGTACTTAATTGTAAGACTCCCGTTGATCGACTTTCTATTGAAGGAATGGAAATTAAAAGAGCAGAAATTATTCCTGCCGGATTGTTAATATTATCTCACACGTTCGAAACTTTTAAACTAAAACAGATGACCGTTTCTGAAAATGCATTGAGAGAGGGAATTATTGTTGATACCATCAGGCAAATGCAGGAGGAAACGTCACTTTCTATAAATTAATAACGCCCATTCCAATCTATATCACCTTTAATTAGTCTCAGTCCCTCGTTATATTTGATCATTAATTATTAATTACAAATGAACAGAATCAGAAATTTCTGCATAATTGCTCATATTGATCACGGCAAATCCACCATTGCTGACTGCCTGCTGGAAAAAACCGGTGCCGTAACAGCAAGGGAAGCGAAAGCACAAGTCCTGGATGATCTCGAGCTTGAAAGAGAGCGTGGAATTACAATTAAATCTCACGCAATCCAGATGCATTATACTGCTGCCGATGGCGAGGAATATATTCTTAACCTGATAGATACTCCCGGTCACGTTGATTTCAGTTATGAAGTTTCCCGTTCACTCGCAGCCTGCGAAGGTGCTCTTCTTGTTGTAGATGCTGCACAAGGTGTAGAAGCTCAAACTATCAGCAATCTTTATCTCGCTCTCGATGGAGGATTGGAGATAATTCCAGTCTTAAATAAAATTGATCTCCCCAGTGCAGAAATTGAAAAAGTTTCTCATCAGGTTACTGATCTCATCGGGTGCGAAGAAAAAGATATTATAAAAGTAAGCGCCAAAGAAAAAATCGGTATCGTTGAACTTCTGGAAAATATTGTTAAAAGAATTCCGCCACCCAAAGGTGATGAGAATGCACCGCTTCAGGCATTAATATTCGATTCTATTTTTGATGCTTACCGTGGAGCAATTGCCTACATCAGAGTATTTAATGGCACCCTCAGAATTCATGATAAGATAAGATACTTCGCAACCGATAAAGAAATGGAAGCAGAGGAAATCGGTGTGTTAGGTTTGCGCAAAATAAAAGCCGACGAACTGGCAGCAGGAAACGTAGGTTATTTAATTTCCGGGATAAAAGAAGTAAAATATGCGAAGGTCGGTGATACAGTTACTCATTCAGTTAACGGATCTAAAACTCCACTGCCCGGATATAAAGAAGTTAAACCAATGGTTTACAGCGGACTGTATCCAACCGACTCAGATGATTTTGAAAACCTGCGAGATGCATTGGATAAATTCGGCTTGAATGATTCGGCACTAATGTATCAGCCGGAAACATCTGCTGCTCTGGGTTTCGGATTCAGGTGCGGGTTTCTTGGTTTGCTTCATATGGAAATTGTACAGGAAAGATTATTAAGAGAATACAATCAATCCATCATCACAACTTTGCCAAACGTTGAGTACCACGTAGTAACAAAAAAAGGAAAAAAAGTAATTGTTGATAACCCTGCCGAGATGCCGCCTGTTGGTGATATTGAAAAAGTTGAAGAACCATATATTAAAGCTCAGATTGTTACTCCAAGTGAATACGTCGGCAACATAATGAAAATTGCGATGGATAAAAGAGGAACTTATAAAAACACGACGTACCTCGATCCAACACGTGCTGACCTTGAATTTGAATTTCCGCTTTCAGAAATAATATTTGATTTTTATGATAAGCTGAAATCTACCTCCAGAGGTTACGCTTCGTTTGATTATGAATATATAGGTTATAAAGAATCTGATGTTATCAAACTTGATATTTTATTGAATGGCGAACCCGTGGATGCACTTTCAATTATTGTTCACCGCGATAAATCTTATGACTGGGGAAGAAAAGTCTGTTCTAAACTTAAAGATCTTATTCCACGACAGATGTTTGAAATAAACATACAAGCTTCAATCGGTTCGAAGGTTATTTCAAAATCAGTTGTAAAAGCTTTACGGAAAAACGTACTCGCAAAATGTTACGGCGGTGATATTACAAGAAAACGAAAGCTCCTTGAGAAACAAAAAGAAGGCAAGAAAAGAATGAAACAGGTTGGTAACGTGGAAATTCCTCAGGAAGCTTTTCTTGCAGTTTTACAGTTGGAAGATTAACAGGATTATAAATGAAGAAAGATAAAATCAATTTAAAAAGTTTTCTTAAAGCATTATTAATAATATTAATTGTTGCTTTGCTGATAAAAGCATTTTTCTTTGATGCATTTGAAATTCCAACTTCCTCAATGGAAAATACATTGCTTCCCGGGGATTTTATTATCGCGGGAAAAGCCGCATACAAAATCTCCACACCTAAGGAAATTCCCGTATTAAATATTCGTATTCCATATATAGATCTGATTGAAACCGGGGAACCACGAGTGAATGATCTGATTGTTTTTGATTTCCCGGGAAATAAAATTCTGGGCAGCGCAAAATATGTAAAACGGATAATTGCTGGCCCGGGAGACTCACTCAGGATTGTTAAGAATGATTTATTTATCAACAGTATAAAAATAGAACTTCCTTCAACATTAAAATTCACAGGATCGTCCGATGGTTTAATGGATAAAAAAGATGAGAAAATTTTTCCTCCAGGTTCGAAATGGAGTCGGAATAATTACGGACCGATTGTAATTCCGCAAAAAGGTGATATTATAAAAATAGATGCTGGTAACTTCGAAAAATGGAAAGACCTGATAAGTCTTGACAGCCCGGATAATGTAGTTCGGGAAGAAGGATCTGTGGTTACACTAAACGGCTGGCCAATAAAAGAATATACGCTGACAAAAAATTATTACTTTGTCATCGGTGATAATTTTGATCAGAGCATGGACAGCAGGTACTTTGGATTCATAACTGATGATATGATCGTTGGTAAAGCTTTGTTTATTTACTGGTCAATAGATGGTAATAAAATGGCTCCCGGTCCGCTTGGTTTTCTTTCTGCATTAAGGACAAAAAGACTGCTCCAGGGTGTTGAATGATTCTGTATTTTTTTCCATCAAATGTGAATTTATTGCGATAATTTCATCTTTTTAACAATTAGTTAATAACTTTTTTATTCCCTTCCCATCATTTATTAATATTAAAATTCTTAAATTTATTACTACTACTTCAATAATTAATTTTCACAAATGAGCAAAATTTTCTTTCCTGCACAGCAAAGGTATCTCTCTTCATTCAGAAATGAAGAAGATGAATTAATTAAAGAAATGGAAGCTTATGCGAAAGAGCATAATATTCCAATCTTGTCCTGGCAGAGTGCAGAATTTATGGAACAACTTATACTGCTGTTAAATCCAAAAAGAGTTTTGGAGATCGGTACAGCTATTGCTTATACTTCAATCAGAATTGCACGTAATCTGAAAAAGAAATCTGTTGTTCATACAATTGAAATAAGTCAGGAAAATATTGCTTCAGCAAAGACTTTTATCGAAAAATCAGGAGCAGCTGACAGAATAAAACTTCTTGAAGGTGATGCATTGGTATTGATGCCAAGGCTTACGAAAAAATATGAGCTCATTTTCCTAGACTCCGACAAGGAAGATTATAAACGTCTTTTTGATTACGCGATGATATTGCTTAAACGTGGTGGTGTAATTGTTGTTGATAATTTGCTCTGGGGAGGTTATGCTGCTTCTAACCGGGTTCCGTCAAAATACAAAGCTTCGACCGAACATATAAGAGAATTCAATAAAACTTTCATAAAACAACCGAACTTAAAAGCTTCTATTCTTCCCATTGGTGACGGGCTTGGCCTTGGAATTAAAAAGTAATTTACGCTAAGAATAATTCTTCTGATCATTTTTTCTGGTAATCTTCATTTTAAATGACAAGTGAAAACACAAAAAACTTTCTTGAGGAAGTTGAGAAACTCCTGGGTGAATCATTAAACCGGAAAGCTGATTTACAGATTATTTTTGAATTGAGTGCTCAGTTTAAGCTGGAGAAGAATTTTGAAGAACTCGTTTTCAATGGAAAATATTTGAACGGCTTGATGAAGGTTTTGAAATCGGGACCAGGCATACCTGAAGTAGAAAGTCTTGAACACATAAAAAAAGATCTTGCGATAAAAATGGAAACATTAATTAGTCAGATACGTGAAATAGTTTCCAAATCGGATGAAGCTACAATGTCCTTCTTCGAAAACAATTATTTACAGCTCAGTCAGCAAAATCTGCTGAACCTAAATTCGCTTATTGAAGACCTCGACCGGATCAAGAAATATCTTAACTTCAAGAAGAGAACAAACTAAATATTTATTCCGGTTTCTGAAGCCACTTTTCTAAAGCTTCGAGCAAATGTTCCATTGCAATGATTAATGGTTCGTGCTGGCTTTTCTCAATGTCCTGAAGTATTTCACTGTGAATGCCAACATATGCTTTGTTCAATTGCTGAACGAGAAGTTTCCCTTTCTTAGAAAGAGTTACACGCATATTCCTTCTGTCATTCGGATCGATTTCCCTGTTGATGTATTCCTTTTTCACAAGTCCATCGATAATTCGTGTTAACCTGCTCGGACTCAGAGCCATTCTTTCAGCGATTTGTTTATTATTCACACTTTCATCAGTACCGAATAAACGAAGACATCTGAATTCTGCTTGAGTTAATCCGTGAACTTCAGCTAATCGTACTTCTTTCTCCTGGCAGTTTGCAAGTAAACTAAATGTTAGGTTGGCGAGGCGCTCCGCAGTTTGATTTGTATCCATGATCTCCCCAAAACGTAGTGAATTGAAATATTGTTTATATCAAATATCGCTAACAACGATTATTTTATCAAGTGAAATCAAATATTTTTTTAGATGAAAATTACTACTTGTAAAAAATCTGTTCGCTTGCCGTTAATTCTGCGTTTCCACTGGTTACTTCAGCTATTTCTACTTTTATATTATTCAATTCAACCGGTCTGACAAAGCAGTTAATAATTGCTGATTGTTCATAATTCACATTTTCTATTATTACTTTATAATTTCCAAGGACTCTGTGAATACGGCTAATATTATCAAAATCAGATTTAATAAAAACTTTTTGATATAAAAATCTTGTTGAAATTTTTGAATTCTGGAGAACATTTATCGCACAAGTATGATAGGCTTTTCCAAGTGGTCCAATCCCAAGTTTAGTTCCTCCAAAATATCGAATCACAACAACCAATTGATTGACAAGTTCGAAATGCTCAATCGCATTCAAAATCCTGATACCTGCAGTACCTTTCGGCTCTCTGTCGTCTGAATATTTTATTTTATCATTCAATAATTTATAAGCATAACAATGATGTGAAGCGTCGTAATATTTCTTTTTAACATCAGTTAATGTATGATTTAATTGTTCTTCGTTATCGTTATGAAAAACCTGCCCGATAAATACAGAACCTTTTTCTTTGATAGAAAATTCGTTGAAACCTTCAATAGTTTTGATTTGTTCGGGGTAATTCATTTCATAAAAGTGGAGAGATGCATTTCATTTATAATTGATTATCAGAACTCGTATAGGTAATATAACAATTTAAATTTTTACTTTGATTTGATGTGGAAAAAGATTCTATAATAATAAAAGGTGCGAGAGAACATAATCTCAAGAATATCGATCTTGAGATTCCGCGTGATTCATTTACGGTAATCACGGGACTTTCCGGTTCCGGTAAATCGTCTCTTGCATTCGATACAATTTATGCAGAAGGTCAGCGGCGTTATATCGAATCTCTTTCTGCATATGCCCGCCAGTTTTTAGATATGCTTGAAAAACCTGAAGTTGACTTGATCGAAGGTTTAAGTCCCGCCATTTCAATTGAACAGAAATCAACAGCTGGAAATCCGCGATCAACGGTTGGAACTGTTACAGAAATTTATGATTACCTCCGACTTCTTTTTGCACGGATTGGAATTTCGCATTGTTACAATTGTGGAAAGCCGGTAAAGAAACAAACCTCAGCCCAGATCATTGATTCAATTTTAACAAAAATGGATGGAACAAAAGTTTCAATCCTGTCGCCTATGGTTAGAGGAAGGAAAGGTCATTACAGGGAGTTGTTTGAAGAAATATTATCCGATGGATTTTTAAGAGTAAGAGTTGATGGAGAAGTTTTTGAAATTACTAAAGGTTTCCATGTTGACCGGTATAAAATTCATGACATCGAAATTGTTGTTGACAAAATTCTAGTGAAAGAAGCAGCCAGGAGCAGGATTACAGAATCAGTTGATGTAGCTCTTAATTATGGAAACGGGATTGTAATTGTTGATGATGGGAAAAAGGATAACATTTACAGCCGGCATCTTGCCTGCCTCGATTGCGGAATCAGCTATTCAGAGCTGGCACCGAATTCATTTTCATTTAATTCGCCCTACGGTTCATGCCCTGATTGTGAAGGACTTGGTGAAAAAAAAGAACTCGATATAAACCTGATCATTCCTGATTGGAATAAATCAATAAATGAAGAAGGATTAGCTCCACTTGGAAAGCCAAGATCAATCTGGTTCTTCACTCAGCTTGAAGCTGTTGCAGAAAAATATGAATTTGATTTCGACACTCCCCTTAAAAAATTCAAAGAAGAACAAAAAGAAATTCTGCTCCAGGGAAGTAAAGAAAAAATTTCGTTTAACTATTCTTACGGAGGAGGAAAACCCGTTCAGTATATACACAGGTTTTCGGGAATCCACCGCTATCTTAAAAACTATTACGATACCACATCTTCAAATAAAGTTAGAGAATGGGTTGAATCTTACATGAATACGAATACCTGTTCTACCTGCTTTGGCGGAAGACTGAAAAAAGAATCTCTCGCAGTAAAATTTGACGGAAAAAATATAAGTGAAATTACTGCGTTGTCAATTCGAAGAGCATCAGAATTTTTTGGCAGATTAAAGCTTAAAGGTAAAGACGCAATCATTGCCAAACCGATTCTGAAAGAAATAACAGAAAGACTGCACTTTTTACTAAACGTCGGATTGGATTACCTGACTTTAAATCGTTCAGCAAGAACTTTATCAGGCGGCGAATCACAAAGAATAAGATTGGCAACTCAAATAGGTACACAGCTTGCCGGAGTTTTATACGTTCTTGATGAACCATCAATCGGACTTCATCAAAGTGACAATATTAAACTCATTAACTCACTTAAGAATCTCAGGGATTTAGGAAATACGATCATTGTTGTTGAGCACGACAGGGAAACCATTGAAAGCTCGGATTATATGATTGACCTTGGTCCGGGTGCTGGTGAAAATGGCGGTAAAGTTGTTCTCGAAGGTGAAACAAAAAAGTTATTGAATTCCGGAAATGGCTTTGATTCCCTGACGCTTTCATATTTACGAAGCAGGGAAAAAATAAAAATTCCTGAGAAGAGAAGAACAGGAAGCGGTAAATTCGTTGAACTGAAAAATGCAAGAGGGAATAATCTTAAAAATGTTGATCTGAAAATTCCACTTTCTACATTAACATTAATTACAGGAGTAAGCGGATCAGGAAAATCTTCTTTGCTGAATGAAACGCTTGTTAAAATTCTGATGAATAAGTTTTATTATTCCAAAACAGTTCCGCTGCCTTATGGTTCTGTTGAAGGTTTGGATAATATAGATAAAGTAATCGAGATTGATCAGTCGCCAATTGGCAGAACTCCGAGATCAAACCCGGCAACATATACAGGATTATTCACTCACATCCGTGATCTTTTTGCCCAGCTTCCAGAATCTAAAATGCGAGGTTACAAAACCGGCAGGTTCAGCTTTAATGTTGAAGGTGGAAGATGCGAAGAATGCAGCGGTGATGGCTTAAAAAAAATTGAAATGAATTTTCTGCCGGATGTTTATGTTCACTGTGAATCCTGCAGAGGTAAACGATATAACAGAGAAACTTTGGAAGTGCTTTACAAAACCAAATCCATTGCAGATGTTCTTGAAATGCGTGTTGCTGATTCACTTGATTTTTTTGAAGACCTTCCAAGAATAAAAAGAAAAATAAAAGCAATAAACGATGTCGGGTTAGGTTACATTAAATTAGGACAGCAAGCGACCACACTTTCTGGCGGAGAAGCGCAGAGAGTGAAGCTTGCAACAGAACTGAGTAAAATCTCAACCGGTAAAACTCTTTACGTTCTTGATGAACCAACAACCGGTCTCCATTTTGAAGATGTAAGAATTTTACTAGATGTCCTGAATAAGCTCGTTGATAAGGGAAACACTGTTGTAGTTGTTGAGCACAATCTTGATGTAATAAAAATGGCTGACTGGATAATTGATCTTGGTCCCGGCGGCGGTGAATTTGGCGGTAATATAATTGCAGAAGGAACGCCGGAAGAAGTAGCGAAGAATAACAAAAGTGCAACAGGGAAATTTCTAAGGGCTGAGATCGATTAGCTACCTTATAAAACTTATACCTTAAATATCATATTTATTTGACGATTATTAATTATTATAAAATTACTAGATTGATAAAGTCGTAGTTATTGTTTATTCTCCGATAGCGATTTCAATGACAAATATAAAAAGGTTGAGAATTGCGAAAGAGTCTTAACATACTGCCTGATTTTTTACCCACCTTATTTATAGTTCTGTTCAGTTCTATATACTCACCATTAAACATTTATCCCCAGGAGCTAATCTG
>Ga0209640_10002382_pt1 | contig 16367 bp, 17 predicted proteins | sample RifCSP10_1_FD_184018 | JGI IMG/M metagenome (GOLD analysis project Ga0209640, IMG submission 184018) | Soil microbial communities from Rifle, Colorado - Rifle CSP2_sed 10_1 (SPAdes) (version 2) | ecosystem: Environmental > Terrestrial > Deep subsurface > Rock core/Sediment | place: Rifle...
TGGTGAGCATGTCGTTCCCCGCTCGCTGAGCGGGATTGTGCGCATCGATCCGGCCTGGAGGGGCAGCAGGCGCCAGAAATGCGCGGGAGCGAATTTCCTGCCGTTTCCCCGGATCAGGCGTATCCTTGCACTTGCAGGGCTGGCTAGTATCGTGTCCCGTAAATAACTTTCAGTAATCTGCGGCGGGCACGGACCCCGCTGTCATCGCGAGGAGTCGGCGACGCGGCGATCTCGCGGCTAGCCGCGCTTGCGTTGCCTGCAACGAGATTGCTTCGTGCCTCGCAATGACAGGAATGGCGTATCCTGGTTACAGTCCTGTCCGCCGGAACGGCCGGTCATTTATGCAAGTTATTTGCGGGACGGCACACTAGGAGGAGGGCCGACGATGAAGAGTGTGGGCTTCGTTGTTACCTTGGCATTGCTGGCGGTGGCGGCTGGCGGCGCGCTGGCGCAGGTCGCAGGACCAAAGTTTCCGAATCGGCCGCTGCGCTACATCGTACCTTTTCCGCCGGGCGGCTCGACCGATATTGTCGCCCGCGTCGTGGCCGAGGCGCTGACCGAAGGGCTCGGCCAGCAGGTCGTCATCGACAATCGGGGCGGGGCGGCCGGAACCGTCGGCGCCGAGATCGCGGCCCACGCGACACCGGACGGCTACACGCTCTTCGCCTGCAATATCGCATCGCTCGCGGTGAGCCCCGCTCTTTACCGCAAGCTCGGCTACGATCCCGGCGCTTTTGCGCCGATCGGCCTGATCGGCAGCAATCCCAACGCGCTTGCCATCCATCCCTCGGTCCCGGCGAAAACGGTCGGGCAATTCGTCGCTTATGCGAAATCCCGTCCCGGCAAGCTCAACTACTCATCGGCCGGAGCCGGGACCTCGCCGCAGTTGTCGATGGAGATGTTCAAGATGACAGCACGCATCGACCTCGTCCACGTTCCGTACAAGGGCGGCGGGCCGGCGGTGGTGGGCCTGATCGGGGGTGAGGTCCAGGCGATGTTCGGCACCGTGCCGTCGCTGATCGGGGCGATCCGCTCTCAAAGGGTCCGTGTGCTCGGCGTCACGTCGACGACGCGCGCCTCCGATCTGCCCGACGTGCCGACCATCGCCGAGTCGGGCATGCCGGGTTTCGAGGTCATCTCCTGGCAGGGTTTGTGCACTCCCGCAGGGGTGCCGAAAGCAGTGCTCGCCCGGATTCGCGCCGCCCTTGCCGCGGCGTTAGCCTTGCCGGACACGCGCAAGCGCCTTGCGGATCAAGGCATCCAGCTCACCCCGCTGACCCACGAGAAGTTTGCGGCGTTCATCCGCGCGGAGCGGGCCAAGTGGGCCAAGCTGGTGAAGGACGTCGGCATCAAGCCGCGGTAGACAGCTCCCCCCCGCAAACGAGGGGAGGAGGCAAGGGTTTATACGAGACCCACGAGCTTCTCGATGTAAGCGTGCAGGTCTTCGCGGCTTGCAGTGGCGCGCCCGCCCCGCGCTTGAAGCTCCGGCCCTTCGAGCTCGATCTGCAACGAATCCATGAAACGGTTCATCAGGCCGCGAAAGGCCGCGACGGTCGTCAGCTCGACGATTTCGGCGCTGTCGAAGTGCTTGGCGAGTTGCGCGTAGGCGTCGTCATCGTAGCGGGCCTCGTTCCACGTCACGAGCTCGGCCCAGCGGATGACCGCTTTCTCGCGTTCACCGAAGAGCGGGCTTTCCATATACCCGTCGCCGCTCAGCGCATCGAGCTGCTCTTCGCTCCAACCGGTTGTTCGCCCGACCAGGCGATTGTGCTTGATTCAATACCGGCACTCGTTCAGCGCCGAGACCTTGATCATCGCGAGCGCGCGGGTCTTCGCGTCGAGCTTGCAGCCCAGGCCGTCCTTCTGGAGCACGGCCTGGAGCGGCAGCAGGAACTTCACGATCGCCGGCGAGTGGGCAAATACCCGCATTGAATTGGCGACGCGGCCGTTGAAGCTGTTCGCCGCTTCGAATGCGGCGCGGACGTCAGGTGATGCTTCATCATTCTGAACGAAGGGCACTCGCGCCATGCTGGACCTTTCTATCGATTCGTCGGTTGTGACTGCGAATCAAGTCTGGGTGAGCGCGGCGGCGACGTCAAGGCGGCCGGGCGACTGGTCACCGCGGATCGCGCACCAGCAGCATGAATCCGAGCGCCGCTGCGACGCTGGCTGCCGCCAGCACGTCGAATGTCGAAGCGTAGCCCAGGCTGCCGATGAGGAAGCCCGCGAGGATCGGGCCCGCCGCCTCGCCGATGTCCCAGATGGTGCCGAACACGCCCATGGCGGCGCCGAGACGCCGGGATGAAGCGAGATCCGCGATGAGTGCGTTGGTTACGGGCGTGACCGCCCCGACGCCGAGGCCGAGCAGCGGCGCCGTCAGGACGAACGTCGCCAGATCCGCGCTGCGAAAAATGAGCGGCAGCGCGAGGGCGCACGCAAGAAGTCCGCCGATGATGACGGGTTTGCGTCCCATCCGGTCCGAGAGCCGCCCGGTGAGGGGCTTCGACAGCATCGCGACTGCGAGCTGGCTCGCGAGCACGATCGCGATCTCGGCATCGTTGAGCCCTGTCGCCTTCGCGTAGATCGGCAGGAATCCGAGAAAAGCGCCATATCCGAGATACATGACCGCCTCGATCCCGGCGGCGATGAGAATCGGCGGCGTGTGCAGCACCTCGGCGAGACCCTGACGAAACTCCGCAGCCCGTGAGGCGGACGGGCGTGACTGGCGTTCGGCGCGACCGACGTCGGGCAGCAGCAGTACTGCGACGAGCGTGATCACGCCGAGTGCGCCCACTGTGAGATAGGTTACCTGGTAGCTCGCCGTGAAATACAGGACGAAGCCGCCGAGGAGCGGGCCCGCGGTCGCCCCGACGTCGTTGCCCGACGAGAACCAGCCGAGCCGCGCGCCGCGCCCGGTTTCGGCGAGACTCGCCACGTAGGCGGCGGCCACCGGCGAAAAAATCGCGGTGGCGAAGCCGTGCACGAAGCGCAGCGCGACGAGCGACCAGGGATCCGTGACGAGCGGATAGAAGAACGGCGGAATCGCGAAGAAGAGTGCGCCCAGCACCATCATGCGCTTCCTGCCAAGGACGTCGGACAGCGCGCCCGCGGGCAGCTTGAAGAAAGCGCCGGTCACGGTGGAGGCCGCGACGACGAGCCCGATCATTTCGGGAAGCGCGCCGAGATCGGCGGCGAAAGCGGGCAGCACGGGGCTGCGCGCCATCTGGTAGCCGAGCCGCGACAGGATGCTCGCGAGGACGATGGCGATGAAGGCGTTCAACTCGAGCCTCCGTAGGCGAAGTCGTCGAACGCCGTCACGCTGTCGGCTTTGGTCCAGACGCCCACCGCGCCCGCGCCGGCGATGCGGTCGTCCTCCATCTCGATCCAGGTTTTCCCGTTGAGCGCGACCTTGATGCGTTTTCCCGAGAACTCGACCCGGAGCGTATGCCACACGTTTGCCGGCACCGGCGCGTCGGCGTACTTGAGCGTGTTGCGCCGCCCGCCCACCGTATAGTAGAGCGAGACGTTGTTCTCCAGTGCGTTGGCGCGGGCGACGTAATAGTTGTCGCCATCCTTCCAGCGCCAGACCAGCCCCCCGGCCTGGTCCTCGTGCCCGGAGATCGGCTTGAACTTGACCTCGACGTAGCCGTCGGCGAGCGAGACCTCCGGCCGTACGCACCAGGGAAACGTCCCGCTCCCCGATTGCCTGAGGATGTTGGGCTTGCTGGGGGCGCTCGCGTCGGCTTCGATCCGCCACTTCGGCGAACCGCGGCCCGTCACCCCGGTGCGCCAGCCCGGGGGCTCGGCGCCCGGCGCGTCCTGGTCGAAGGATACCTGTGCCGGCGAATCCGTTTTCATATTTCCTCCTTCACGTTCATGCGTGCTTGCATCAAACAATTTCGTGGAACACTGCGGCGCAGTGCGATTATGGCAAGAACGCATGATCAACGTGGCAGTTGTGCTGTAAGGGCGCATGTCTTCAAGGGGGGATGATAGAGCTCGATCAGGCTGGCGCTCGCCCTGGCAAGGTCGATTTTCCACAACGAGTTCGCCGAGGCAGTCAACGCAACCAGAGTTCCATCCGCGGCGAACGCAAGGGCGCCGAATCCGATATCCCACTGTTCTTTTCCTTGCAGGCTGATTTCATGCTGCGTCACCTCGAAACTGTCCGCGTCTATCCGCCATAACCATGCGGGCAGGTTACTGGAGATGATCGCGGATCCCGAACCGTCGAGCACCATGTCAGGGGCACAGATGAAGTGGGCAACGGACCAGTTCGACAATATTATTCGCCGTATCGGCCTCTTTGCCGCGTCGTAGACGCGCACATCATCGGGACCGAGTACCCAAACCCTGTTGCGTGTTGTGTCCGTTCTGATGCGGAAAGCGTCCCGCTCGCCAGTTCCGTGTTTCTCCAGCAGAGCAATGTCGCTTCCTGTGCGGTCTGCCATCGAGCTTTGTGTCGGCTTTCCTTCATTGCCGCAGCCCGCCATTACCGTCATTGCCAGAAGCAAGGTTGCCCAACCACGAACAGAAAAGATTCGGTTACTCATAAGCGCACTCCTCTCACGTGAGAACGGAGCAGCACTTGAGACGGAATGTCTTTGCGGACCGGGTGTCTGCGCAGACCCGGCTAGGTGACTCAGCCGCCTTTCGGGCGGCCCAGGCGCCTACACTACCCGAGGCATCAAACGTTGGTCTTTATCGGGCCTCCCAAATGGGGGGCTCCGCGACGGAGGGCAGCGGTCGGGCGGGACGCGGGTACTCGGGAACTTCCTGATTGACGCATTTCGCCGCACCGATCCATGCCCCCGCGAGCGGGGACCATGCAGAGCTTGGGCGAAATGCCTTGGGTGAACCGGATGTCTGCCTTGACCCGATTGTCGTAGACATTAATGCAAGAATGTGACAAAGTCAACACCATTTCGTAAAGGCTTGCCCGGCCCTCCCAGCCCGGCGCTGCCGGGGCCCGACCACTTCATGACCGTGTTTCTGGCGTTATTGACCAGCCTGCCGACCGGCAATTCGACGCTACGCATGCGGGTGTGGCGCGCGCTCAGGAATACCGGGTGCGCGGTGCTGCGCGACGGCGTCTACGTTCTGCCCGTCGATGCGCCTCAGGCGCCGGCGCTCGTCGAGGCGGAGTCGGCCGTCAAAGCTGCGGGCGGATTTGCAATGAGCGCGGAACTGAATTTGAAAACCTCCGCGCAGCTCGAGCACGTGCGCGGGCTGTTCGACCGGAGCAGCGACTACGGAGCGCTCGTCGAGAGGATCGGGGCGGCGAAACGCGGCCTGCCGCGCCTCGGCAAGCGCAGGGCTGACACCCTGGTGCAGCGCCTGCACCGGTCGTTCGAGGAGGTCACGGCGATCGATTTTTACCCCGGCGAGGCCCGTTCGCAGGCCAGCGCCGCGATGTCAGTCCTCGAAGCGGAGGCGCAGCGGCTGCATGCGGTGAACGAACCGCATGCCGTGCGGAGGAAAACGCGCCGGCTTGATCCGGCGACGTTTCGCAACCGCACTTGGGCGACGCGCAAGGATTTGTGGGTGGATCGTCTCGCCTGCGTCTGGCTCATCCGGCGCTTCATCGACAGGCACGCGAAGTTCGTGTGGATCGACCGCCCAGGCGACCGTCCCCGCGGCGCCCTCGGCTTCGACTACGACGGCGCCAGGTTCACGCACGTCGAGAGCCGTGTGACCTACGAGGTGCTAGTGGGAAGTTTCGGCCTCGGCCACGACCATGCCCTTGTGGCGCTGGGCGACGCCGTCCACTTCCTCGATGTCGGCGGGATACCCGTCGCGGATGCCAGAGGTCTCGAAACGATCCTGAAAGGCATCAAGGGGAGAGCACGGAGCGATGATGAGACTGCGCTGGAAGCCGGCAAGATCTTCGACCATTTCTACTCGGCCTACGCCCAGAAGCGCGCCGGATAGAGTAGCGTAGAGCTTACCCGCTTCGAGTTGGCGTCAGGCGGCTACACCTAGCGGCGGCGCCGCGAGTACCGGTTCGCCAGCGATCATGATGCGATGCAGGTGGCGGACTTCATTCATGTCGTAGTCGCCGTTCGCCTGGTGCATCACGCTGCGGTTGTCCCAGATGACCATGTCGCCGTAACGCCACTGGTGGCGGTACTCGTACTTTTTCTGCGTGGCGTGCGCCATCAGTTCGGCGACCAGCGCCAGCGCCTCGTCCTCCGGCATGCCCACGATGGATTCAATGCGCACGGGATTGAGATAAAGCGCCTTGCGGCCGTTCTCGGGATGCAGTCGCACCAGCGGGTGCACGCCGGGCGGCGGTAACGCCTTGCTGCTTTCTTCATTGAGAGGCCGCAGCTTGCGCGGGCTGAACCTGCTTTCGAAAACGTGCACGGCCCGGAGCCCGTCGATGCGGCGCTTCATGGCTTCCGCCAGATCGTCGTAGGCGTTGTGCATGTTGACGAACTGCGTGTCGCCGCCGTGGGTGGGAAGCGACACCGGGTGCAGCGCGGTGGCCTTGGGCGGGATGGGGTGGTTGGAATGATCGGTGTGGAACGTTTCGCCCTGGATGCGGTACTTGCCCGGCGCGATCTGCTCGTTGCGGACTACGTAGACTTCCGGGTGTCCGCTCGCGCGTACGTCCTTGTGATGGTGCGACATGAGTTCGCCGAAGATTTCCCCGGTGTGGGCGAACTCCGGCGCCGTCAGTTTCTGGTCGCGGAATACCAGCACGTGGTATCTCGCGAACGCGTCATTGAGCGCATTCCGCAATTCGGTGCCGACGGGCGCCTTCAGGTCGAGCCCCAGGATTTCGGCGCCGGTCTCGTGATTCGTGAGAGGGGTGAGCTGGTACGCCATGGTTATTTCCTCCAGATTCCATATTGTCCGCCCGTTTTCCGCAGGTTTCCAGTAGGGTCGCGAATGGCTGCCATCGGTGGTGGCGATGATGGCGTCTTTGGTGATAGATTCGTTGAAACGGTTCACGCGTTAACCGGGGGAGTCATCATGCCCAGCCCATCGTCGGGAAAGGTCGCGCTCTATGCCAATGTGGGGCCGGATCTTACGCACTACGAAGTGGATGTCGAAGGCGCGGCGCTGAACAGGCGCGCCACGGTCACGCTGCCCGCGGGCGTGCAGTATGCATGGCCGCATGCGAATCGGCGTTATCTCTACGTTGCGTCGAGCAGCAGTGCTTCGGGCTATGGCAAGGCGGGCACGGAGCATCACGTCACGGCGTTTCGCATCGATCCTGCGACGGGGGCCCTTGCTTCGCACGGCGCACCGATACGCCTGCCAACGCGGCCCATCCACATGACCACCGACATTCCGTCCGAAAATATCCTGGTGGCGTTCAACAACCCAAGCGCGCTGCACATCTACCGCGTGAACCCGGACTTCACGCCAGGAGAAGAAGTGAAGCAGCCGGGACTCATCGACGCCGGCATCTTCGCCCACCAGGTGCGCGTGACGCCCGATAACCGGCTCGCGATACTCGTCACTCGCGGCAACGAAGGCACGGCGACCAAGGCGGAGGATCCCGGCGCGCTCAAGGTCTTCGATTACAAAAACGGCGTTCTGACCAATGGGATCTCGATCGCGCCCAACGGGGGCAAGGACTTCGGCCCGCGCCACCTCGATTTTCACCCGACGAAGCCATGGATGTACGTGTCGATCGAGACGCAGAACAGGATGTACATGTACTGGATGGAAGGCGGCGGGATTCTTCCGGACATCGTATTCCGCAAGGACACGCTTGCCGAACCCGGGAACATCAGGGCGCGCCAGGCGGCCGGCACGGTGCACGTGCACCCGAACGGCCGCTTCCTGTACGGGGCGAATCGTGCCCAGGCCACGGTCGAGTTCGAGGGGAAGAAGGTGTTCAAGGGCGGGGAGAACAGTATCGTGGTCTATGCGATCGATCAGGCGACGGGCGAGCCGACGCCGATCCAGCACGTTGAAACCCGCGGCATTCACCCGCGGACATTTCACATCGATCCGAGCGGACGCATGATGGTCGTGCAGCACAATCTGCCGGTGGATGTGCGAGAGGGCAGCACGGTGCGCACCGTGCACGCGGGCCTGTCCGTCTTCCGTATCGGCGATGACGGCAAGCTCACCTTCGCGCGCAAGTACGACGTCGTTGTCGGCGACAAAGTGATGTTCTGGATGGGGATAGTGCCGCTGTAACGCCGCGCCTGTTCTGACTGACAACTTAGAGTGCCTTGGGCATTCTTGGATTCGATTATCGGCCTGCAGGTATAATCCCGCCACCGCTAACGCGCGGGAAAGGGCGTCACAGGATCGTCATAGAAATGCTTCATGTTTCGATTTTGAGACAGACTCCAAAGTGCCCTACTGTCCGGGGCCCACTGCCTACTTCGCCTGCTGGGAGGATCGTCATGCATCCGCTTCGCTCCACGTCACTGGTTGTAATTGCCGTGCTCGCTGCCGCCGCCTGGGCCTTCGGCCCCGGCGTGGCATCTGCACAATCGGGTTGCCCGCGCGGCGCGCTCGACGCCCGCTTCTGCGACGAGAACGGAGACATGGTCGCGGACGCGCCGAAAGAAAGCAGGCAATGGGTCGATCCGGGCGTTTTGATCTTCGCCTACACACCGGTCGAGGACCCCGCGGTGTACGCCAACGTGTGGGAGGGCTTCCTCCGCCATATGGAGAAGGTGACCGGCAAGAAAGTGCAGTTCTTCCCGGTTCAGTCGAACGCCGCCCAGATCGAGGCGATGCGGGCCGGCCGGCTGCACATCGCAGGCTTCAACACCGGGTCGAACCCGCTGGCGGTGAACTGCGCCGGCTTCGTGCCTTTCTCCATGATGGCGCGCGCCGACAACAGCTTCGGCTACGAGATGGAGATCATCACCCATCCCGGCAGCGGCATCGAGAAGGTGTCCGACATCCGCGGCAAGACGCTCGCCTTCACCTCCGAGACGTCGAACTCGGGATTCAAGGCGCCCTCCGCGTTGCTCAAGTCCGAATTCAAGATGGAGGCCGGCAAGGATTTCAAGCCCGCGTTTTCCGGCAAGCACGACAACTCCATCCTCGGCGTCGCGAACAAGGACTACCCGGCCGCCTCGGTCGCCAACTCGGTTATGAAGCGCATGATCGTCCGCAATGTCGTCAAGCCCGAGCAGCTCAAGAGCATCTACAAGTCGCAGACGTTTCCAACGACCGGCTACGGCCATGTCTACAACCTGAAGCCCGAGCTCGCGGAGAAGATTCGGCAGGCGTTCTTCAGCTTCCCTTGGGACGGCTCCGAGCTGAAGAAGGAGTTCGAAAGATCGGGGGAAGCGAAGTTCATCCCGATCACGTTCAAGGAGCACTGGGACGTCGTGCGCAAGATCGACGCCGCCAACAACGTGAAGTACACCTGCAAGTAGCGGCCGCGACCCGATGCTGCGGCTGGAGGGCCTGACCAAGCGCTACCGGACCGGCGACCTGGCGCTGGACGGCGTCACCCTCGAGGTTCCCGCGGGCCAGGTGATGGCGCTGATCGGCCCCTCCGGTGCGGGCAAGTCCACGCTGATCCGTTGCGTCAACCGGCTGGTGGATCCCTCCGCCGGCCGGATTTTCCTCGGCGACATCGAAATCACCAGGCTCGGGCACGGCGAACTGCGGCTCGCGCGCCAGCGCATGGGCATGATCTTCCAGGAGTTCGCGCTGGTCGAACGCCTCACGGTGATGGAGAACGTCCTCTCCGGCCAGCTCGGGAAGGTCGGGTTCTGGCGCAGCTACTTCCGGCGCTTTCCCGGGGACGCCGTCGCGCAGGCCTACGCCATGTTGGAGCGCGTGGGCCTGACCGAGCAAGCGAACAAGCGCGCGGACGCGCTCTCCGGCGGCCAGCGGCAGCGCGTCGGCATCGCGCGAGCGCTGGTCCAGAACCCCGATATCCTGCTCGTCGACGAGCCGACCGCGAGCCTCGATCCGAAGACCTCGCGCCAGATCATGCGCCTGCTGTGCGAGCTGTGCGCGGAGCGCGGGCTCGCGGCAGTGATTAACATCCACGATGTGCAGCTCGCCCAGTTGTTCGTGCAGCGGGTCGTTGGGCTCCGCGCGGGGCGGGTCGTCTACGACGGTGCGCCCGAGAACCTCAACGCCGACGTTCTCACGCAGATCTACGGCGAGGAAGACTGGACGGCGACGTTCGGGCGCAAGCGCGGGCACGGCGAGCGAGACGACGCCGTCGAAGTCGACGAGGAGCGGATGGCGGGACTCACGTGAGCGAGACCGCATTTCCCCGGCACTGGCGTGCACCTCCGCTCATAGCGAACGCCTGGCTGCGGTGGGGCCTCGTCGCGGGCGCCGCGCTCTATCTCGCCGCCGCGCTTGCCACGCTGGAAGTGAACTGGCTACGACTCGCCGAAGGCGTGCCGCGCGCAATCCGCTTCGTGGCCGCGTTCTTCCCGCCGGATTTCGCCAGCCGCTGGCACGAGATCCATTCCGGGCTTACGGAAAGCCTCACCATGGCACTGACCTCGACCGTGGTGGGAATTGCGATCTCGGTACCGATCGGCATCGGCGCCGCGCGCAACGTCGCCCCGCCCTGGATCTACCTCAGCTGCCGCTCCATCATCGCCGCATCGCGCAGCTTCCAGGAGATCATCGTCGCCATCGTGCTGGTCGCCCTGGTGGGATTCGGGCCGTTCGCGGGCTTTCTCACGCTCTCGTTCGCAACCATCGGCTTTCTCTCCAAGCTTCTCGCCGAGGACATCGAGGACATCGAGCCGGCCTCGATCGAGGCGGTGAAGTCGACCGGGGCCTCGTTCCTGCAATGGCTCAACTACGGCATCCAGCCGCAGGTCATGCCGCGCTTGATCGGCCTGTCGCTATACCGCCTCGACATCAACTTCCGCGAATCCGCGGTGATCGGGATCGTCGGCGCCGGCGGCATCGGCGCGACGTTGAACACTGCGATCGATCGCTACGAGTTCGACTCGGCCGCGGCCGTGCTGCTCATCATCATCGCCATCGTGATGCTTGCCGAGTACTCGTCGAGCTGGATCCGGCGCCGGGTGCAGTAATGGCGGCCACTCCCGCGCCCGACACTCCGGTCTGGCGGCGCCGCGCGCCGCGCGTCGAGATTGCCCGCTTCGCCGGCTGGCTGGCGCTCGCCGCCTTCACTCTCTACTGCTTCAAGGTGATGACCGAGGACACCATGTGGGTGTTCCTCTGGGACGCGCACAAACAGGCGGCCGACCTGGGCTCGCGCATGTTCCCGCCGCGCTGGAGCTACATCCACCACCTGTGGTACTCGCTATGGGAGACGCTGAACATCGCAACGCTGGGGACGCTCCTTGCGATCGCGTTCGGCGTACCGGTCGCGTTCCTCGCTGCGCGCAACACGACGCCGAGCCGCGTGTTCGTGCGCCCGGTTGCGCTCTTCGTGATCGTCTCCTCGCGCTCGATCAACTCGCTCATCTGGGCGTTGCTGCTGGTGGCGATCATCGGCCCGGGCGCGCTGGCGGGCATCATCGCGATCTCGCTGAGATCGATAGGCTTCATCGCCAAGCTGCTCTACGAAGCCATCGAGGAGATCGATGCTACCCAGGTCGAGGCGATCAGCGCCACCGGTGCCCGCCCGGCCCAGGTGCTCGCCTACGGCATCTGGCCACAGATCCTGCCCGCCTTCGCGGGCATCAGCGTGTTCCGCTGGGACATCAATATCCGGGAATCGACCGTGCTGGGTCTGGTCGGGGCCGGCGGCATCGGGCTGCAGCTGCAGGCTTCGCTGAACGTGCTGGCCTGGCCGCAGGTGACGCTGATCTTCATAATCATCCTTGCCACCGTGGCGGTGAGCGAATGGGTCTCCGCGAAGGTGCGCCATGCCTTCATCTGAGCGCGCGGGGTCCGGCGCGGCGGCGGGACTCGATCGGCTCGGGGCTTACGAAGGCCTCATCTTCGACCTCGACGGAACGATCGTCGATTCGATGCACCTGCACCTCTCGGCGTGGAAGCACGCCGCAGAACGCCATGGCTTCGCGTTCGACTACGCCACCTATCACGCCTGGGGCGGCATCCCGAGCCGCAAGGTTGCCCGCCTGATCAACGAGCGCCAGGGACTCACGCTCGACGCCGAGGCGGTCGCAGCGACGAAGGCCGAACACTACCTCAGGCATATCGGCGAGGTGCGTCCAATCGTCGCGACGATGGAGGTCATCGCGTCGGTGCACGGGCGGTTGCCCATGGCCGTCGCTACCGGCACGCCGCGCGCGAACCTCGAACGCATCCTTGCCGCCACGGGGCTCGCCCAGTATTTCCGCGCCACAGTGTGCGCGGAGGACGTCGAGCGCCACAAGCCATATCCGGACACGTTCCTGCTCGCCGCCGAGCGGCTGCGCGTGCCGGCGCGCCGCTGCCTCGTGTTCGAGGACACGCTGACCGGATTTGCCGCGGCGACAGCCGCCGGCATGGACTGCGTCCCGGTCGAGGCCCGTGAGATCCGCTGGGAGGGGCTGCGCCCCGGGTGCGCCGCGGGCTAGCCCGGCGCTTGCGCATCGGGCCTGGCATGATTAGTGTATGTGGACCCGCGTCTTACGGTCGAGCGTATTCTGGATACCTGTCACGAAAGGAATGAAGCATGAAGCAGAATCGTCGCGGATTTCTGAAGGTTGCCGGAATCGCTACGGCAACTCTTGCGTTGGGCAGTCTGCCGTTTGCAGCACGTGCCGCGACTGACAAACTGAAGATCGGAGTCATCGGTTCCGGCAGAATCGGCAGCACGCTCGGCGGGCTCTGGGTGAAAGCCGGGCACGAAGTCATGTTCTCGTCGCTCGATCTCGAGCACGACAAGGCGCTCGCGGCGAAGCTCGGGGCCGGCGCCCGTGCCGGAACGCCGCGCGAGGCTGCCGCATTCGGCGAGGTGCTGCTGATGGCTGTGCCTTACCCCGCACTCCCTGCGGTTGGCAAGGACCTTGCGAATCAGATCAAGGGCAAGGTGGTGATCGATGCGTGCAATCCCATCCTCCCGCGTGACGGCGAGATTGCGAAGTGGGCCCGGGAGAAGGGCGCCGGCCTCGCGTCGATGGAACTCCTTCCCGGGGCGCGCATCGTCCGTGCCTTCAATGCGATCGGGTATTCGAGAATGGCGGTTGCGCATCAAAGCGCCGAACGCATGGGGATGCCGATGGCGAGCGATGACGCCAAGGCGGTCGCGGTGGCCTCACGCCTGGTGCGCGAGATCGGCTACGAGCCGGTCCTCGTCGGCGGGCTCGCAGCCATGGGAAAACATCTGATCCCGGGAACGTCGCTTGCGGGCGAGCGCTCGCCGGCTGAGATCCGGCAGATCGCCGCCACGCTCAAGTGAGCGGAACAATGCGCAACACCCTCGGCCTGACCTTTACGCCGTTGCATCCCGTCTTCGCCGCCGAATGCTTCGGTGTCGATATCAGCGAGGCGATCTCGCCCGCGATTGCAGCCGCCATCGATGACGCGATGGACCAATACGCGGTGCTGGTGTTCCGCCGCGGCACGCCGCTCACCACCGAACAGCAGATCCGCTTCACGAAAAGCCTGGGCGAGCTGGAACCGCCCTACACCAAGATCGAGGCCGAGGAAGGGGCGCGGCTCGACAATCCGCTGCTCTCCGACATCTCCAATCTCGCGCCGGGCGACCGGATCCTGTCGCGCGAGGACCGCAAGCGGCTGTTCACCTTGGGCAACCAGATGTGGCACAGCGACAGCAGCTACAAGACCGTCCCGGCCAAGTATTCCGCGCTGTGTGCGCACGTCATTCCGCCCACGGGCAGCGACACCGAATTCGCCGACATGCGCGCTGCCTGGGACATGCTCGATCCGGGCACGAAGGACCAGATCAAGGACCTGGTTACCGAGCACAGCCGCATCTTCTCCAAGGGCGCGCTCGGCATCCAGTTCACCGAAAAGGAGTTGCGGGACTTCGCGCCGGTGCGCCAGCCGCTGGTGCGCACCCACCCGCACACCGGGCGGCATTCGCTGTTTCTCTCCTCCCACGCCGGGCGCATCGTCGGCCGGCCGCTGCCGGAAGCGCTGATGCTGCTGCGCGAACTGACCGAGCATGCGACGCAGCGGGAATTCGTCTATCGCCACAAGTGGCGGGTCGGCGACCTGGTGATGTGGGACAACCGTGTCACCATGCACCGCGGCAGGCCCTACGAGGACATGAAGTACCCCCGCGACCTGCGCCGCACGACGTTGACCTGCGGCGCGCCGGCCATGGAATACTCGCAAGCGCTGCAATAAATGGATGCCAGGTTGTTTTCGCCGCTGCGGATTCGCGGGATCACGCTGCGGAACCGGATCGTGCTCTCCCCGATGTTGCAGTATTCCGCCACCGGCGGCTACGTCAACGACTGGCACCTCATGCACTATGGAAAATTCGCCGCAGGCGGCGCGGGCCTGGTGTTCGTGGAATCGACCAAAGTGGATCCGCGCGGATGCACGACGCCCCGCGACCTGGGCCTGTGGAAAGACGACTACATCGAGCCCCTTCGCCGCATCACCGATCTGATCAAGCGCAACGGCGCCGCCGCCGGCATTCAACTCGGCCATTCGGGGCGCAAGGCGCGCCGAAGCGTCCCCTGGGAAGGCCGCGTACCACTCGCGCAGTGTCCGGGCGTGGACCATGGTGAAGACTGGGAGCTGATCGCTCCCAGCCCGGTTGCCCATTCGGGAAAATCCGCCGTGCCGCGCGAAATGACGCACGCCGACATTCGTGAGGCGGTCGAAGCCTGGGGGCAGGCCGCGCGGCGTGCCGGCGAGGCCGGATTCGACGTGGTGGAAGTCCACGGTGCGCACGGCTACCTGGTCCATCAATTCCTCTCACCCTGGGCGAACCGGCGCACGGACGAGTACGGTGGTTCCCCAGCGAACCGCATGCGCTTCGCCGTGGAGGTCATCAAGGAGGTGCGCAAGTTCTGGCCGGATGACAAGCCGCTGTTCTTCCGCGCATCGGTGGTGGACGAGGAAGGCTGGACGATCGAGGACAGCATCGCGCTGGCGAAAGTGCTCAAGGCGAACGGCGCGGATGTGATCGACTGCAGCGCGGGCGGCATGTCGGACCAGACCACCTCGGAGACCACGCCGCGCTACGGATACCAGGTGGAGTACGCGCGAAAAATCAGGGCCGGCGCGGGAATCATGACCATGGCGGTGGGCATGATCGTTCACGCCGATCAGGCCGAGGAAATCCTGAACTACGGGAGTGCGGACCTGGTTGCCCTTGGGCGGGAATACCTGCACAACCCCAACTGGCCGATCGACGCCGCGCAGAAACTCGGAATCGAGTCCCCATTCGCGCACGCGTCGCAGGTTTACGGATACTGGCTGGAGAAGCGCTCGAAAAACAAGCTGGGCATCAGGCCATCCACCTGGCAGAGCGGTATCCACGCCAGCGCCGATGAGAAGGAGCGTTGAAGCCCCGCAACCCCCCGTAGAGCATCGCTACGATGACGCACAGGTTCTTGCTCGTGCTTAGAGTGCCTAACATAATGAACCACGCGGGTCATTATGTTAGGCACTCTTACTCCGGGCCGACGAATCCGACGTACGCCCCGCACGCTTCGCCAGGCGAGGCGAGCATGGCCTGCTCACCGGTGTTGCGCACGCCGCGCGGGAGGGGCGGCATGCCGTGTTCCTGCATCCAGCGGGCGGCCGCGCCCATGCTGGTGGTGCGGTAGAGCGCCTGGAACGGCCCCGGTCCGCGGTTCTTCAGCGCATCGGCGCCCGGCCCCGGCGCGTAGGGCGTGGCGATGCCGAGGCCGTGGTTCCCCAACTGGAACACTGCCATGTCCGACATGATCACCGTGCCCCGCTGCAGCGGTGGCTGCGGTATGCCGAGCACTTTGGCGTAGGTTGCCGCGTCGGCTTCTGCGTTGGGCGTGACGATGTAGGCGCGCTCCAGGCTGAACACGCCGTTGGGATGCTCGCCGGCGCCGGGCACCTGCTTGCGACGCTCCTCGACCGGCGTCAGGTGCTGGATGAAGAATATCGGCAGCGGGTTCTTCGGGCCGAGCACCGCGAATTTCCAGCGCAACTCCTGCCCGGCGGGTGTGCGCCGGCCGGCATCGGTGGCGTCGCTCACCTCGATCCCGCGGCCGCGCATGGCGACCACGTCCCGCGCGAGATCGTCGCTTTGCAGGATGATGTAGCGGATACCGCCACCCGCGGCAATGAAATCCGGCAGGCCCCCGTGCCCGCTCCGGATCGCGGCCACTGCCTGGTACTCGGCCTGGTCGCGGATCGACAGCAGTTCGACGTAGTCGTCGCGATTGAACGCGATGGCGTTGTGGGTGCCCTTGCCGGGATGAACGCCGCCGGGATGCATGTTGAAGCCCAGCCTGGTGTACTGCTCGATGCCGCGCGGCAGGTCGGGCACGCAGATCATCACGTGGTCGATGCGGACAAACATG
>Ga0209640_10002383_pt1 | contig 16365 bp, 14 predicted proteins | sample RifCSP10_1_FD_184018 | JGI IMG/M metagenome (GOLD analysis project Ga0209640, IMG submission 184018) | Soil microbial communities from Rifle, Colorado - Rifle CSP2_sed 10_1 (SPAdes) (version 2) | ecosystem: Environmental > Terrestrial > Deep subsurface > Rock core/Sediment | place: Rifle...
CGCCCGGACATCCCGACTACCAGGGCCGCTATGGCGGCGGGCCTCGCGAGCGCGATGGCGCTTACCATCAGGGAACGGCATGGGGCTGGCTGCTGGGGCCCTTTGCGCTGGCCCACGCCCGCGTGTACGGCGATGGCGCGCAGGCAGCTGGCTTCCTCTCTCCCATTGAGCACCACTTGAGCGCCGCCTGCCTCGGAACGGTCAGTGAAATCTTCGACGCCGACCCGCACTTCGCGCCGCGCGGCTGCTTCGCGCAAGCCTGGTCGGTGGCGGAGGTCTTGCGCGCCTGGCTGGAGCTGACCACCGGCAACATATCTAGGAGCTCGACGCCTCCATCCCGGCGACGGGCAGGAGGAAAGCAATGAAGGCGATTGCAGTGAACCCGGGCAAGCCCAACAGCATTCACTTGCGCGACGTGCCCACGCCCTCGGTTGGCAGCGTCCCCAACGGCCGCGGCGTGCTGGTCGAGGTGCTGCGCGTCGGCGTGGACGGCACCGACAAGGAGATTAACGCCGCCGAGTACGGCGCCCCGCCGCCGGGCGACGACTTCCTCATCCTCGGGCACGAGAGCTTCGGCCGCGTCAAGGCCGTCGGCCCCAAGGTCACCGAGCTCAAGCCCGGCGACTACGTCGCCGCCACCGTTCGCCGCCCCGGCTCCAGCATCTACGACCGCGTCGGCCTCTACGACATGACCACCGACGACAGCTACTTCGAGCGTGGCATCAACCTCCGCCACGGTTTCCTCGCCGAGTACTACGTGGACGAGCCCGAGTACATCATTCGCGTCCCCGACAACCTCAAGCACGCCGGCGTGCTGATGGAGCCCACCAGCATCGCGGAAAAAGGGATTGTGCAGGCTTATGAAATCCAGCGGCGGCTGCGCGTCTGGCAGCCGCGCAAGGCCGCCGTGCTCGGGGCCGGGACGCTCGGCCTGCTGGCGGCGCTCTTCCTGCGCTTGCGCGGGCTGGAGGTCACCGCGCTCGCCCGCACCGCGCGCCCCTACCGCAACGCCGAGCTGCTTGACGAAATCGGCGTCCGCTACGTCAGCACGGCCGACAAGACTCTCGCTCAGGCCTCCCGGGAGTTCGGCCCCTTCGACATCATCCTCGAAGGCACGGGTTTCTCCCCGCTCGTCTTCGAAGCCATGGAAGTGCTGGGCAAGAACGGCGTGCTGGTGCTGGTCAGCGTCACCGGCGGCGACCGCAGGGTGGAGGTGCCCGCCGACAGAATCAACCTCGGCTTCGTGCTCGGCAACAAGGTCGCCGTGGGCAGCGTCAACGCCAACCGCGAGTACTTTGAAGCCGGCGCCAAGGACCTTTCCCAAGCCGAGCTGCAATACCCCGGCTGGCTCTCCAAGCTCCTCACCCACCCGGTGAAGGGTTTGGAGAACTACAAGACCCTGCTCAAGACCCTCACCGAGGGCAAAGACGTCATCAAGGTCTTCTGCGAGGTCGCGCCGCTCTAACCCCGCGCTGCTGCTGCGTTGACTTGGGCACGAGCGCGGCCTAAGATGGCTCTTCGAAGGAAATTCCGAAGAGCATGGCCGAAAAAAGAATTTTCTCCCGACTCAACCGCTGGTGGCGGACGCCCGGCCAGCCCGGCGCCGGCGACCCATTGGGGCCCGGGGCTGAGCCGGAAGGCGGAGAGGCCGGCTCCGACCCGGGCTCCGCGAACGATGCGGACTCACAGCACCAATCTCCCCGCGATCACTACACCTCCGATGTCCTTCCGCCGGAGGTGGAAGCCGCCGGGCAGGAGGCCCTGGAAGCGGAGGTCGAGAACCTCACCCGCAAACTTGAAAAAAAGCAGCAACACCTGGAAGGCCTTCTCCAGCAGCGCAATGAGCTGCACCAGCAGCTCCGCGCCGCTCAGGAAAGCATCGGCCTCCTCGAAGCCCAGCTCAAGGAGCGCGAGTCGCAGACGGAAGCCGCTGCTTCGGCCCAGCTCGAATACCTTGCGAAATCCAATCAGCATCTCATCGCCGAGCGCGACGCCGCCCTCAACCGCCTCCAGGACGTGGGTTCGAAACTCACGCAGAACCAGGCCGGGCACGAAGCCCTGGTGCGCGAGCGCGACGCCGCCTTCCACCGCCTGCAGGAGTTGGAATCAAAACTTACCCAGACGCAGGCCGTGCACGAAGCTGGGCTCCGCGAGCGCGAGGCGCGGATCGCTGCGCTGGAAGCCGACCTGGCCGCGCGCTCCCGGGCTCTTGAAGAAGCCCTGCGTGCGAAACAGGAATTGAGCAGCCGCATCGCGACCTTCGAGCTGGACCTCAAGCGCGCCCACACCTCTCAAGAGGAGCTCAAGAAGGCTCACGAGGAAACCCAGCACGCGCTCACGCTGGCCGTCGAAGCCGCCGACGCCCACAAGCGCGCCGAGGATAGCATCGCCGCACTCCAGGCCGAACTGGCCGCAGCGCAAGCGGAGCTGGCCCGGCGCCAGGCCGAGATGGAAAAACTCCGGCAGCAGGCCGCCGCTGCGCCTGCTCCGCCGTCCGCGCCGGCCCCAGCGGAAGCATTCGATTTGACCTCCGAGCTGGCGGAAGCCGCCGCCGCTTCCCCCGCCGCGCCTGACGCGCCGCCGCCCGCAAAGCCGGCCGCACCCTACCCGCCCATCGTCAGCCCGCTCCTGCCGGAAGAATCCGGCGAGCCCGCTATCTTCGAATTCAGCGGCGCGCCCGAAGAGGCCGCGCCGGAGCCGGTGGCGGCGGAACCCGTCCCCGACCCGCCGCAGCGCGAGAAGAAGCTGGTCCTGGTGGCCGAAGACGACCCCTCCATCCGCCGCCTGATCGAGCTGGCCTTGCAGAAGGCGGGCCACGACGTCATCACCGCCGAAGACGGCGAAGAAGCGTTCCAGAAGGCCATCACCGAGCGGCCCGACGCCGTGCTCACCGACATGATGATGCCGCGCATGAACGGCCTCGAGCTGACCTCGCAACTGAAGAAGACGCCCCTCACCGCCCGCATCCCCGTGGGGTTCCTCACCGCGCAGCGAGAGCTGGAGTACTACAAGGGCGCGCTCGACCTCGGCAGCCGGCTTTACATCACCAAGCCCTTCCGCCCCGACAACCTGGTGCTGCTGGTCAACCTGCTTTTGACCGGCAAGAAGAAGCCGCACGGCCCGGGAAGAAAGTAAGCGGCGTCCGCGGCGGGCTAATCTTCGACCTAGGGCAGTTTTCGCGCAGCTAACGCGCGCCGGGCGCGCCCCTGGGGCTCAGGCGGCGGTGCAGAGAATCTTCTCCACTTCCTCGGCGTCGGTGTCACTGACCAGCGGGATGTTGCTGATCTCCGCCGCCCGCGGCGTGAGGGCGGCGATGTCGTCGCGGCTGATGTGCTGGAGCGAGAATTTGCGCGCCCCGCACATCAACTGCCGCAACCCTTGCGCCACGCGCTGGTAGTAGGTGTGGAAGCCGATGGCACCGGTCGGCAGCTTCTTGAAGCGGTCTTTGTACCGCTCCTGCAGCTCCGGCGCGGTCACAAAAACTTCGCTGACCGTGGTGCCGAAGCGCTCGATGTAGATGGGCAGCGCGTTCTCCTCGATGCGGCGGCCGATGGTTTTGCCCACCATGGCGGCAGCCAGCGGGCCGCGCGCCCAGGCGATCATCCTGGCGTAGGGCGCCACCATCGCCAGTCCTTTGAAGATTTGGTCCTCGAAGGTGAATCCTCCCGCCAGGGCGATGGCAGGCACATACTGCCGCTTCTTGGCCAGTCGCTCACAGTACTGATGGAGCAGTGAGTGCAGCTCCACTCCGGGAACGCCCCACTCGTTCATCATTCGCCAGGGGCTCATCCCAGTCCCGCCGCCGGCCGCGTCCACGGTGAGCAGATCAATCCCCGCCTCCGATGACCACTTCACCGCCCGCGCCAGGTCGGCCGGCCGGTAGGCGCCGGTCTTAAGGAACACCCACTTGGCCCCCAGTTTGCGCAGCTCGTCGACGCGGCGCAGAAAGGCGTCGTGGTTCGCCATCCCGACGCGGGAGTGCCGCTCGAATTCGCGGAAGCTGCCGCGGCGGAAGGCTTCTTCCACCACCGGGCTGTCGGGGTCGGGAAGCACCACATAGCCGCGCTGCTTCAGCAGGCGCGCCTTGGCCAGATCGCGGATCTTGACTTCGCCGCCGATGTCCTTGGCGCCCTGGCCCCACTTCATCTCCACCGCCTTCACGCCCAGATGCGTGAGGGCGTACTCTTGGACCCCGAGCATGGTGTCTTCCACGTTGGCCTGGATGATGATTTCTCCGTAGCCGTATTCCTGCCATTCGCGAAAACACTGGACGCGCCACTCCAGCTCGGGGCTGCTCAGAACCCGGCTGTTGGAGAGGCGCGAAGCGGGGTCCATTCCGCACACGTTTTCTCCCACGGTCAGGCAGGTCCCGCTGATGGCGGCCCCCGCCGCCAGGCTCTCCCAGTTGACCTTGGCGATGTTGGTGGAGCCCAGCGCCGCCAGCACAAAGGGCAGCTTGGAGCGCAGCTTCTCTTCGCGGCCCCACTGCACTTCGAGATCCACATTGGGGAAGAGCGCCTTGTTGCTGTCGGCCTCTATCCCCCAGGCGCCGGTGGCCCGGCCCAGGATGGTGAAGTGGGAAAGGTCGACGGGATAGTTTTTGGCCGAGGCGGTGGTGATGATGCCGAAAGGCTGCGGGTAGATCATCTCCGGACCGCGGTAGGCGGACTTGCCGATCTCGCACATCCCGATGCAGCCGTCCACACAGGTGGTGCACATGCCGCTGAAGGGGCTGATGGAGTCCTCGGTGCGATTCTTGGTCAGGGTCGCTGCCGAAGCGTTCAAGCGCGAGTAAGTCATCGGAGTTCTCCTTTGCTCGTCTTCCCTTCAGGTTTCTCCCGGGGCCAAACCAGGTCCTGGCGCAGCGGGCCCGCCAGCTCGCAGGCCGCGCAGGGGTCGAGGAAGCACATGGCGTGGTCGTGGTAGTCGAGGCAGGCGGGGGCGAAGTTCAGGCAGCCGCTGCACAGCGTCGTCTCCGCCTGCGCGCCGTGGCAGCGCAGCTCGACCACCGGGCAGATGTAGAGGCAGGCGCCGCACTGCCGGCAGATGTCCGACTGCGCCCGGAAGGGGCTCATCACGCGCCGACGCGGGCCACGATAGGCGAAGCCGATGGCGCCGGCCATCATCTGTTCCTGACAAATGCGCACGCACTTGCCGCACTGGATGCAGTCCTCGAACTCCGGTGCCAGGCGCACCCCGCGGACGCCGTAGCGGCTGGCGAGGTCCTGGAGGGTCTTCGACTGCGGCGACGTGGCGACGTAGAGCTCGAGCAGGAGCTGGCGGGCGCGCTCCACGCGGGCCGAATGCGTCTGCACGATCTGACCTTCGTCGGCGAGCAGCGTGCAGGCGCTCTGCAACTTGCTCCGCGGCGGCGTTCCCACTTCAACCACGCACAGCCGACAGGCGCCGTAGGGCGTCAGCCCGTCGTCGTGGCAGAGCGTGGGAATCGGAATCCCGAGAAAGCGCGCTGCTTCCAGAACGGTCGTGCCCCGCTCCACTTCGACTTCGATGCCATTGATGGAGAGCTTCGGCATGGCTTCGTCCTCAGGTGACCAGCACCGCTTTGGGCTGGCAGACCTCCAGGCAGGCGCCGCACTTGATGCACCGGGCGGCGTCAATGCTGTGCAGGCTGTCCTTCTCCCCCAGGATGGCCTCGGAAGAACAGACGTGCACGCACGCGTGGCAGCCGTCGCAGAGCGTGGGCTCGATCGAGTAGGTGATGAGCTGCTTGCAGACCTTCGCCGGGCAGCGCTTCTCGCGCACGTGGGCGAGGAATTCGTCGCGGAAGTAGCGCAGCGTGGAGAGCACTGGGTTGGGCGCAGTTTGTCCCAGGCCGCAGAGCGAGGTTTCCCGCACCACCCAGCTCAGGTCCTCCAGCAACTGCAGGTCTGTTTCAGTTCCCTCTCCTTCCGCGATGCGGGTGACGATTCCCAGCATCCGCTGCAGGCCCTTGCGGCAGGGGAAGCACTTGCCGCAGGACTCGTCGGAGAGGAAGGTTAGAAAATACTTGGCGATGTCCACCATGCAGTTGGACTCGTCCATCACGATCATCCCGCCCGAGCCCATGATGGCGCCGGCGCGCGTGAGGCTCTCATAATCGACGGGCAGGTCGAGCAGGTTTTCCGGGATGCAACCGCCTGAGGGGCCGCCGGTCTGGATGGCCTTGAAGCGCCGGCCCTCGGGGATGCCGCCGCCGACTTCGTGGACTACTTGGCGGAGGGATATCCCCATGGGAACTTCGATCAGGGCCGTATTGTTGATCGCCCCTACCAGGCTGAAGACTTTGGTCCCCTTGCTGCTCTCGGTTCCCACGCGGGCGTACCACTCGCCGCCGCGCATGACGATGACCGGGATGTTGGCCCAGGTTTCGACATTGTTGATGCACGTGGGTTGACCCCACAGGCCGCGCTCCACCGGGTAGGGCGGACGCTGGTGCGGCTCCCCCACGCGGCCCTCGAGAGAGGCGATGAGCGCCGTCTCCTCCCCGCAGACGAACGCTCCCGCGCCCTGGGCGATGCGGATGCGGAAGCTGAAGCCCGAGCCCAGAATGTCCCCGCCCAGCAGGCCGGCGGCTTCCGCCTGGGCAAGGGCGTCCTGCATGCGCCGGACCGCCAGGGGGTATTCTTCGCGGATGTAGATGACTCCTTCCGAGGCGCCCATGGCGTAGGCGCCGATCATCATTCCCTCCAGGACGCTGTGGGGGTCGCCCTCGAGCACGGCGCGGTCCATGTAGGCCCCGGGGTCGCCCTCGTCGGCGTTACAGATGATGTACTTGGGTGTTCGCGGCTGCCGGCGCATCAGCTCCCACTTCTGTCCGGTGGGGAAGCCGGCGCCGCCACGGCCGCGCAGCCCCGAGCGGCTGACTTCAGTCACGATGTCCTGCGGCGGCAGCGCGCTCAAGGCGTGCTGGAGGGCGAAATAGCCGTGGCGCGCGATGTACTCTTCGAGGCTGGAGGGGTCGATGAGGCCGCAGTTGCGCAGCACCAGGCGGAGCTGGTGACGAAAGAGCGGCAGCTCCGCGTAGGCGGGCACGCCATTCACGCGCGCGTTCTTATGGGCATAGCGCGTTGTGCGGCCACTGACGGGGTTTTCATCTCCGCTAAGCAGGCCGATGGCCCACTGCGGCTTGAGGTCACCCTGCGGGAGTCCCCGAACCAGCGCTCGCGCTTTGCGGATGTCCATGCGGCCGTAGGTGACGCGAGGCCGGCCGGGGAGGCGGACATCCACCAGCGGCTCCTGTGAGCACCAACCGATGCATCCTGTGCCAGACACCTGATAGGGCAGTTGGCCACAGCTCACTTCTTCGCGAATGGCCTGGAGGATTTCGTCGGCGCCCGCGGCCAGCCCGCACGTGGCGGTTCCCACCAGAATCTTGGGGACGCGTGGGAGCAGGGTTTTTCGCCCGCGCGCGGCGAAGCGCCGGAGGTCGAGCGGGCTCATCACGCGTGTGGGCGCGCTGCTCATGGCATCAGGCTGCGGCGGCCTTGGCCGAGGCGCGGTAGCGCTTGAGGATTTTCGGGACGCGGCTCTGCATCAGGTGCCCGTGCGTGCTCTGGTCCACCCGCACCACCGGCGCCAGGCCGCAGCAGCCCAGACAGCGCACAGGCTCCACCGTAAACTCGAAGTCGGCCGTGGTGCCGCTGGCGGGCAGCTCGAGCTCACGCAGCACTTTGTCGAGGATGCGCTGGCCGCCGCGGACGTGGCAGGCCGTGCCGAGACAGACGCGCACCAGGTGGCGCCCGCGCGGCTCCAGACTGAAACAGTTGTAGAAGGTGGCCACGTGAAATACTTCCGTGAGCGGGACGCGCAATTGCCGGGACAGCTTGCACAGAGCCTCTTCCGGCAGGTAGTGGTGTTGCTGCTGGATTTCCAGGAGGAGGGAAATCAACTCGGAGCGCTCGGGCCAGGGCCAGGCGTTGAAGAAGGATCCGCTGCTTGTGCTCATGGGTCGAACACCTTGTTGTTTCTCTCGCGGCGTGGCCGGCCACCAAGCCGGCCGAAATGCGGCTGCCCTACTCGTAGCCGAACGCCGGCGGATGGGCCACGTCCTCGCTGCACAGCACATGACAGCGGCCGCAGTCCTGGCAGCGTTCGATCACAACCGGCCACTCCGTTTCCGCGAGAGGATGAGTCATTCGGAGTGGAATCATTGCCTTCGTCTGTGGACAGATGTACCAGCCAACGGTGAATTCACTGACCACGGTCTTTTCGGCCCTCATACACACCTCGCTCTCATCGCTAAGGCGAGCAATTGCCTGACCAAAGTTGTGCCGGAGAGGTGCTTGTCCCCGGCGAAACCTAACCCCGTGTGGGAGCAACGGTTGTCCGCGGCAGCCGGAATTTTCTAGATTCCTTTATGCCCGGCTGCGCGCAGGCGCCGGGTGAGTTGGCGCAGCAGCGTCGCCAGCCGCGCCCAGCGGCGGGCGCGCTCGTTGACTTGCCCGCCAGGCTGGCCTAAGATAAACCGCCTTCGGACAGAACCTCTTGATCGGGCAAACCATCTCGCACTATCGCGTCCGCGAAAAACTGGGCGGCGGGGGAATGGGCGTGGTCTATTCCGCCGAAGACACCCGCCTGGGGCGGCCGGTGGCGCTTAAATTCCTGCCGGAAGAGCTCTCCCGCGAAGAGCCGGCGCTGGAGCGTTTTCTGCGCGAAGCCCGCGCCGCTTCCGCGCTCAACCATCCCAACATCTGCACCATCTACGACATCGGCGAGCACGAGGGCCGGCCGTTCCTGGTGATGGAGCTGCTCGAAGGCCAGACGCTCAAGCACCGCATCGAAGGCAAGCCCATCCCGAGCGAGCAACTGGCGGCGTGGGGCTTGGAAGTGGCCGACGGGCTGGCAGCGGCGCACGCCAAGGGCATCGTGCACCGCGACATCAAGCCCGCCAACATTTTCATCACGCGGCGCGGCGACGCCAAGCTGCTCGACTTCGGGCTGGCCAAGCTCGCCCGGCGCGAGCGCGTGGCCGAGCTGGCCGGCGTCTCCGCCACCATGGACGACCCCAACCTCACCAGCCCGGGCTCCACCGTCGGCACGGTCGCCTACATGTCGCCCGAACAGGTGCGCGGCCAGGAGCAGGACGCTCGCTCCGACCTTTTCTCTCTCGGCGTCGTCCTCTACGAGATGGCGACCGGCAAACAGCCTTTCGCCGGCGGCACTTCCGGCGTCATTTTCGACGCCATCCTCAACCGCGCGCCCGCTCCGCTGACGCGCGCCAACCCCGACGCCCCGGCCGAGCTGGTGCGCATCATCCAGAAGGCGCTGGAGAAGGACCCCGACTCCCGCTACCAGAGCGCCTCCGACTTGCGCGCCGACCTCAAGCGCCTCAAGCAGGAGCTCGACTCCGGGCGCGCCAGCGCGCGCGTCCCCGCCGCCACGGAGGCGGAACCGGAGAAGTCCATCGCGGTCCTCTACTTTGAAAACCTGAGCAGCGCCAAGGAGGACGAATATTTCCGCGACGGCGTCACCGAAGACCTCACCACCGAGCTGCTGAAGATCAAGGGCCTGCGGGTTTTTACGCGCTCGGCCATCCTGGCTTACCGCGACAAGCCCGTCACCGCCCCGCAGGTGGGCCAGGAGCTCAACGCCGCCTACGTGCTGGAGGGCAGCCTGCGCCGCGCCGGCAACCGCCTGCGCCTGAACGTGCAACTGCTCGAAACCCGCACCGGCCACGGTGTCTGGGCCGAGCGCTACGACCGCCAGCTTGAGGACGTCTTCGCCATCCAGGATGAAATCGTGCAGAGCATTGCCAAAGCTCTGCGGGTGATGCTGACGGAGAAGGAAAAGCAGGCCATCGCCAAGGCGCCCACCGCCGACGTCAAGGCCTACGACTACTACCTGCGCGGCCGGCAGTTCTTCTACCAGTTCCGCCGCCGCGGCTACGACTTCGCCCGGCAGCTCTTCACGCGCGCCATCGAGATTGACCCCGGGTACGCCCGCGCCTACGCCGGCATCGCCGACTGCTACTCCTACCTCTACATGTACTGGGACGCCAGCGATACCAACCTCAACGCCGCCGACGAAGCCAGCCACCGCGCCCTGCTGCTCGACCCCGAGCTGGCGGAAGCCCACGTTGCCCGCGGGCTGGCCATCTCGCTGCGCAAGGAGTACGACGACGCCCGCATCGAGTTCGAGACCGCCATCCGGCTCGACCCCAAGATCTTCGAGGCGTACTACTTCTACGCCCGCGCCTGCTTCCAGCAGGGCAAGCTCGAAGAAGCCGCGCGCCTGTTCGAGCTCGCTTCCGAAGTCAACCCGGATGACTACCAGAGCCGAGCTATGCTCGGCATGGTCTACACCGGGCTGGGCCGGAAGGTGGACGCCGAAGCCGCGTACGGCCGGGCGTTGGTCGCAGCCGAAAAGCACCTCGAGCTGCATCCCGACGACGCTCGCGCGCTCTATCTTGGCGCCAACGCCCTCTGCCAGTTGGGCGAGCGCGCCCGCAGCCTCGATTGGGCGAGCCGGGCCCTCGCCATCGACCCTGAAGACTGCGGCATCCTCTACAACGTCGCCTGCTGCTACTCCCTGCAAGGGAAAACCGAAGAGGCCATTGATTGTCTGGAAAAGGCCATGGCCCACGCCCACTGGTACAAGCGCTGGATGCAGCACGACCCCGACCTCAACAACCTGCGCAGCCACCCGCGCTTCCAGGCTTTGCTGCAAAGAGAATAGCCGGCGCCTTCACCGCCCAGAATAGGAGTTCCAATGGGCAAGCTGGTTGTTCACTTTGATATCGGGTGCATAAATTCGGCCTACTTCCGCCAGGCTGACCTAAGGGTTCTCACTGAAAGCCGATTCTTTCATCCCGCTTGAAGCCGTTCCAGCGGGAGTTTCGGCAGCCGTACCCCTTCGCACCGTGACCATGATCCACGGGTAATCCAGTTCTTCACCGAAAGGAAAGCATTGCCGGTCGGCAACTCCCGGTGGGTGTAATGTTTGTGACCCCTTTGAGGGCACACCAGGCTCATCATTGAGGATGGAATTGTTTTGTGCCATGAGGGCGCCCTGCGCAATTCCCTGGATTCCAGCCGGGGGATAGGAGATTCTGAATGGTCGAAAGACGGAACCCCAAGCACCGCTTCATTCGCCAGCACTCGCTGAGCATCGTCTCGGTCGGTGTCCTCATCTTGTGGATTAGTTTATACAGCGTTTCCAGCCCCAAGACCCATATGGGTTCATTCTTTGGCAACGCCATAGCCGACTGGATGGGCGTCGTGGTCATGGTCCTTGCGACCAAGTAATTGTACGAGAAAGGCTCGGCGGAAAGCCGCCGCCCACCGCACAGTTTCCTGAGTCCTATCTGGCAGCGACTGCGCAACCACTCGCTGAGCATTTTTCTGCTCATCACTGGAATCGGCTGGACTGGGCTCTATGCCTCAATGGACTCCGAGGCTAAGTGGGGGCAGGTGGTCGGAAGCATCGCATCAGAATGGACGCAGATTTTGGGTCTCGTAATCATGACGAAACGGCTAATGGAGTCATACTCAAAGGAGAGCGCTCGGTGAATTGGCGAAGCGCATGCGGGACAATCGGTGCCTTAATCCAACTCTTTGGACTCCAAACAGACTGGTGGCCCACCTTCCTCCACCGTTTTCCCAACGGGTGCGATGCGCGCGAATGCCACCCATGGGAGGAAGTAACCGCGAACTGAAGTGTTGTCGGAGCGTGCGCTACCTGTTGGTTTTGGATGGGTGGAAAAAATCACAAGCAGGAGAAAGGGGAGGCGCGCCGCGCGACAGAATCCGCCGAGAGGGATTTCGGGGCCACGCGCGGGCCTGGCGCGCGTTGGCGCGCGTTAGCTGCGGCTTGGCTGCCTTAGGTCGAGAAAAGTGGCGCGCCCGGAGGGATTCGAACCCCCGACCTTCTGGTTCCACTTATCACGAACGCAGAGGCAGATAAGAGTTGTCTCTGTTGGGAGTGACTGCGAGCTGCCAAGGCGCCTTTTCTGCAGGTTCTACCGCAACTGGTCTCGGGTTTGCGGCGCGTTCGAGTTGACGTAACCGAGGTTGTGTACGCGACGCTGATCGTTGAGCTTTTCTCGTAGAGCGACAGAACGCTGTGCCCCAACTTGTGCCCAAAGTCAGATCACTCGGGATCACTCCAGAATGCTCCAGGGTAAGCGCCCTCTTCGCTTATCTCCTGTAGCTTCTTGCGATTAGCCGGCTTTTCAGTGCCTTAAGAGGGAGCCAGTCCCGTTGCCGTTCCCGACTTAAAATCCCTTGGCCCGCGAGGGCCGAGTAGATTCGACCCCCACCCCGGGCACCAAAGATTTCGTTGGGTTAGAAGGAATTTCACCTTGCTCTCGCTCACAGGTTAGGCGCCCACATTGGGGACTCTTGGGGCAAAAAATCCGCTTCCAGGCCCTGTTTGGAGGCTCACTTCCTCCGTAAGCTTGCTGCAGCTACGAAGCTGAGGAAATTGGCCTCGGCCCAGGTGGGGCGGGAAAGCGAAGGACTGCGGCGCACTAGCTTCTGGGGCAGCTGCAAGAGGCCCAATCCTAGAATTCGAACTGCTTGGCTTTGCAGGGCAGGCCACGGTCAGGAAAGCGGCCTCTACTACGTCAAAGGTTACACGAGGCTGTCCGGGCGATATTGCGCAACATCCCTGAAAAGAGAAACTGGTGCACTGGATACAACGAATACCAGTAGGCTAGGCCCCACAGTCCCGCAGGCTCGAAGAGCGCGGTTTGGCGGATGAGCGAGCCTGACTCATGCCGTTCCACGTCGAAGCGCAGCCAGGCGGACCCAGGTAGTTTCATTTCCGCGGCGAGCAACAGCACCTGATCCGGCACGATGAGCTCCACGCGCCAAAAATCCACTTTGTCGCCGTTCTGCAGCTTCACGGGGTCGGACCGTCCGCGGTCGAGTCCTACGCCTCCCACCAAGCGATCGAGGAATCCACGCAATCGCCACAGCCAGTTCGCGAAGTACCAACCGGTCGTTCCACCAATCCTCTGAATGGCTCTGAAGGCGGCTGAGGGCGGGCAATCAACGCGAATCTCCCAGCAGACTGATTCCCACCCGCTTGGATTCTTCAACTTTACACGACGACAGCGCAGGTCCACGCTGGATTACTCTCACCATGGCCGAGACGTCCTACTTCCCTACGACGCCGGCATCAACCTGCTCCTGCCCTACTTGCCTCTAGCCCCTTGAGCGCTCTTTCTCGCCTTGCTCTCGAGTCCAAAGATCAGCGCGCCCTCCGCCGCGTCACTGCGCGGCGACTGTCCGGAATGGTTCCCAACCGAATCAGGGCGGCGTTCAACTCCCGGACACGGTGGGACATTCTCTGCAGCATATTGAACGCCAGGGATGGATCTTCGTGCACCTTGCGGAGAAAGGTTTTCTTGTCCACAGTGAGGGCACGGACATCCCCCCGGGCCCGCACCGATGCCGAGCGAACCTCTTGCTCGAACAACCCCATCTCTCCGAAGAAGTCCCCCTCGCCGAGCACCGCCAGGCAGACCTCTTTGTCGCTGTCGCGGAACAGAACTTCCACTTCGCCTTGCTGAAGGACGTACATGCAGTTGCCTTGTTCACCCTGGCGGACGATGAGTTCTCCGTCGTGATACAGTTTGCCCAGTTCGATTTCCTTCATGACTCCCTACTCCTTAATTTACGGCCCTGCGGGGTGACAGCAACCCTGCCAGCATTTCCCACGCCAAGCGGCCAAGAAAGAATGGATGAAGGGTTCGGAAGAAGACGTCGCGGTACGACGCGCTCCCCGTGAATGTGTCCCACAGAACTGTGCTCATCCGACGAGCGCTACGCCGATTCTGCTCGCGACAGACCATCCGCCACACTCCTCGCCGGGCAAAACGGAGCTGTTGAATCAGGCGCGTCACGCCGAATACGAATTTCCCGATCTGGTTATCCTTCCCAATGGCCTCACACACAGGCCAGTAGTGTTTCCGGAAGTCCGCGGCTGAAATCCCCACGAAGACCGCTGTCTTCGCCGCTGCCTTGGCCGTCCGATAGGCAGCCCCGATACCATCCTTGTAGAGCCGGGTGGTTCCGCAGTCCCCCACGAACACCATGCGGTCGGCGAAGGGCTGCAGGGCTCCCTTCATACTGAGGCGCGGAGAGCAATGGCAGAAGCCGTCCGGAGGCTCCCAGTTGGGCGGCAAGACCTGCTTGACCTCGGGGGCGCTGATGAAGCGGTGCACGAGGGCATTGTCGATATCGTGGCCCAGGAGGCAAAGCGTGACGTAGTCGCCCTTGGGGATCAAAGCGGCGAACTCCAGCCGCGGAATGTTGAGCAGGAAGACATGCATCGAGCTTCCCAGGTACTTCTGGATGGTGTCGCGACCCAGGGAGAGCTCGCGGATGTAGGTCTTGGTGCTTTGAGGCGACTTGTACCCGAGGCCCATCCCTTCCAGGAGCTTCAAGGCCGTCGAGTTGACTCCCACGGCGACCGCAACCAAGTCGTAGGTTTGGTCGGCCAGGTCCTGGGCCTTGATGCGCGGCCGCCCGTCTTCCCAGCCGAGACCCACGACTCTCTTGCGAATAAGCCGAGCCCCTTTGGAAACTGCCATCTGCAGCAAGAAGTTGTCAAAACCGGTGTAGTGAGCTTCCTTCAGGTCCCGCGGACCGCAGCCGCGGTGGACGGCGGCGATCCGTTTCTCTTGCAAGGGGGTTTCGATCCGCACACCGCCGACATCCATGTGCAGGAAATAGGAGTCGATGCCTCTCTGGACGACGTCCGAGGGCAACACGATGCCTTCCACGGCGAGGCTCTGGAGGAGCGACTCGGAAATGATTCCGCCGCACATGTTGCAGCCCTGCGGGCCGATGCGGGTGAAGTCGCGCGGCTCGTAGATGTCGAGCTTGACCTCTAGGCCGATCCGCGCGGTCATCTCAAGCAGGAAATAGCTGAAGAAAGAGCCGGCCGGACCCCCACCAATCACACCGACTCGACCTACTTCTCCCAGGCTGAAGCTGTGGCCGTTTCCCTCCACCATCCGTCACTCCCGTCCGTCGTCAATGAACGGTATTGGCTAGACGACTTTTCGTTTACTTTAAGCATTCCGGCTGCCACCGGAGAGGAGCTCGCCGGGAAACTCAAGCCTCCTGTTCCCTTTGAGTTAGCAAGGCGAGCAGATGGGACAGCAAGAAACACGGGACAAGCTTGTGGGTTATGGCGCACTCCTCTGGCAAATGCCCCAAACGGGAATTCAATTTGGAGGGCTGACCTGAACTTTCTCAAGGGGCTAGCACAAGGTTGATGAGTTTCTTCGGCACCACCACGGTCTCGGCGATGCGTTGGACGACCACCAGCCGGGGCACGCCCGGGTCGGCCAGGGCCTGCTGGAGCAGCTCCTTTTCGTCCAGCTCGGCGCTCTCGCGCAGACGGCCGCGCACGCGACCGTTCACCTGGATGACGATTTCGTACTCCTCCTCGTTGGCCAGCTCGGCGTCATAGGTCGGCCAGGGCGCCACGGTTCGAGGCCTCAGTTCCAAAAGGAGCTCAAAACTATCTACAACAAGCGTGAGCGCCAAGCTGCGGCGGGAGTCCTCTTATGCAGCCTAGAAAACGGTGACCTCCCACGGGGGTAACGGAGGGACAGCGGACGTTGAGTACGAGAATCTAGGTTCAAGTCCTAGCCTCCCAGCCAACCTTTTCTCGAGCTCAGCTTGGTGCCCGATTGCCGGAAGATACCCGCTGCGTCTTGATGTGCCACCCGCTCAGTTCTCAGTAGCCGACTGGGCGCTCTTCATTCTGGCAAAACAGGCAGTGACCAATCACAACACCAGTGGGGGTCCGACGAAACTGCGACACCCAAATCAAGATATCGAGATGGTAGCAAGCTGCCTGCTGGCCTCAACTGGAAATGCTGCCCATGCGCTGCGAAGGGAGTTCCAGCTCACTGTGGTCGCGTTTCTGCGGCCAGTGGAAAGGGCAGTCGGTTGACAAGCTAGGCCTTCTCAAAAACGTCCCACGCAGGTGGCCTGCCCCTGAGCTGCGGTAAATAGCGCAGGGGTGTCGATATAACCCACATTACACTCTTGCAAGCGCGGTTGCTGGATACTCGTCCAGGAAGCTCACTATTGACAGTCAGATACAGCTAGTGGGATTGGCAAGAGTATTGCTGCAAGGTACGCGAGCATTATTGTCAGCGCGGGAGCGCTCCGGGCGACAGTGTTGAGATCGAGCAGCCACTCAGTGAGCCAGCGGTGGTTCCTCCTAACCCTGGGACTCTCGTGCATAACCATACTCGCCTTGGTGTTTTCGGTCTGGGAACTGATCGAACATCGCTATTTCCGCGATCTCGACTATGTCATGCTGCACTACCTCTACATCACTCGGGGTATTGCTTCATCTCTCCTCTTGGCTTTGTGGGCCTACTGGTTGGTCATGCGACAA
>Ga0209640_10002384_pt1 | contig 16357 bp, 14 predicted proteins | sample RifCSP10_1_FD_184018 | JGI IMG/M metagenome (GOLD analysis project Ga0209640, IMG submission 184018) | Soil microbial communities from Rifle, Colorado - Rifle CSP2_sed 10_1 (SPAdes) (version 2) | ecosystem: Environmental > Terrestrial > Deep subsurface > Rock core/Sediment | place: Rifle...
CTCCCCCGCTCGATCCCCGCCTCGGCGAGGAGATACTCCTTGGCCACCTGCTCCAGCGCGTCCTTCTTCAGCGGCTGCGCCTTGGCCGCGGTGTAGAGCTCGGCCTCGGAGAGCGCGAGCCGCAACAGGAACTGCTTGAGCTCGTGCTCGTCCTTGAGATAGCGCTCGGTCTTGCCGTGCTTCACCTTGTAGAGCGGCGGCTGGGCGATGTAGATGTGCCCGCGCTCGATCAACTCGGGCATCTGCCGGTAAAAGAACGTGAGGAGCAGCGTGCGAATGTGCGAGCCGTCGACGTCGGCGTCGGTCATGATGATGATGCGGTGATAGCGGAGCTTCTCCGGCGCGTATTCCTCCTTGCCGATCCCGGTCCCGAGCACGCTGATGAGGGTGATGATTTCCTGCGAGGAGAGCAGCTTGTCGAGCCGCGCTTTCTCGACGTTCAGGATCTTGCCCTTGAGCGGAAGGATTGCCTGGAACTTCCGGTCGCGGCCCTGCTTGGCCGAGCCGCCGGCGGAGTCCCCCTCGACGATGTAGAGCTCCGAGAGCTTCGGGTCGCGCTCCTGGCAGTCGGCGAGCTTGCCCGAGAGCCCGAACGAATCGAGCACACCCTTGCGGCGCGTGAGTTCCCGCGCCTTGCGCGCCGCCTCGCGCGCGCGCGCGGCGTCCACGATCTTCGCGCAGATCACCCGCGAGTCGCCCGGCTTCTCGAGCAGGAACTCGGTGAGCTTCTGGCCCACGATCTCTTCCACCACCGGACGGACCTCCGAGGAGACGAGCTTGTCCTTGGTCTGTGAGGAGAACTTGGGCTCCGGCACTTTCACCGACAGCACGGCGGTGAGCCCTTCCTTCATGTCATCGCCGGTGGTCTCGACCTTGGCCTTCTCGGAGAGCTTGTTGGTCTCGATGTACTGGTTGAGGGTGCGGGTCAGCGCGGCGCGCAGGCCGGTCAGGTGGGCGCCGCCGTCGCGCTGCGGGATGTTGTTGGTGAAGCACTGGACCGATTCCTGGTAGGAGTCGTTCCACTGCATCGCCACTTCGACCGTGATGCCTTCCTTTTCGCCGATCGCGTAGAAGATGTTCGGGTGCAGGACGTTCTTGCTGCGGTTGATGTATTCGACGAAGCCCTTGATGCCCCCCGTGAACGAGAACTTCTCTTCCTTCCCGGTGCGCTGGTCGACCAATATGATCTTGACCCCGCTGTTGAGGAAGGCCAGCTCGCGCAGCCGCTTGGCGAGGATCTCGTAGTGATACTCGACGTTGCCAAAGATCTCCTTGGCCGGCAGAAAATGCACTTCCGTGCCGCGGCGTTCGGTCTTGCCCGCCACCTTGAGCGGCGCAACGGCTTCGCCCATGCGGAACTCCATCTGGTGGAGCTTGCCGTCGCGGCGGATCGTGAGCCGCAGCCATTCCGAGAGCGCGTTCACGACCGACACCCCCACCCCGTGCAGGCCGCCGGCGATCTTGTAGGAGTGGTTGTCGAATTTGCCGCCGGCGTGGAGCTCTGTCATCACGACCTCGGCGCTTGAGCGGCCCTGCTCGTCACCAGGGTGCTCTCCGGTCGGAATGCCGCGACCGTTGTCCACCACGCTCACCGAGTTGTCGGGGTGGATCGTGATCGTGATCTCGTTGCAGTAACCCGCCAGCGCCTCGTCCACGGAGTTGTCCACCACCTCGAACACCATGTGGTGCAGGCCCGTGCCGTCGCTCGTGTCCCCGATGTACATGCCGGGGCGCTTGCGCACGGCCTCGAGGCCCTTCAGGACCTTGATGCTGCTCGCATCGTAGTCGTCGGCCGACGGCTGCTCTTTCGGTCTTGGCTGAACGCTCACTCTCTGTCCCTCTAGGAGTTTGTCGGACTTTGGTCCGACAAACTCCTTTGGCAAAACCGCCTCCCAAAACGGAAGCGAAAAACATCTGATAGTACGCCTTGGCTCATCTCTTGGTCCGTTCGCGAAAGTCCATAACGCGCCGCTCTCTCCATATCCAACGCCGATGCCGAGGCGGTTTTGCTTCTAGCAGCCTGTCGGACCGCCAAGTCCGAGAGGCTGCTAGATGCGCATCGGCATCACCACGTACCGGAATTCGCGGTTCTCCGGCACCATGATGAGCATGCTGCTGTTCGCGTCACCCAATGCGCATTCGACATTCTCGCTGTGCACGTTGTTCAACACGTCGAGGAGGTAGGTGATGTTGAAACCGATATCCAGTGGCTCGCCCCCGTACGCGATTTCCAGCTCCTCCTGCGCCTCCTCCTGCTCGTTGTTGGTGCAGGAAATCCTGAGGTTGTTGCCCGTCATCATCCAGCGCACGCCGCGGAACTTCTCATTGGACAGTATGGCGGCGCGCTGCAATGACTGTAGAAGCTGTAAGCGATTGATTAAAAAACTGTTTTTGTAGTCAGTCGGGATCACCCGGGTGTAATCCGGGAACTTCCCGTCAATCACCTTCGTGGTCAGCACGACGCTCCCGAAGGCGAAGCGCACTTGGCTCGCATAGAGTTCGATGGCGACCGGCTCGTCGCCCTCGCCCAGGAGCTTTCCGAGCTCCAGCACCGCCTTGCGCGGCAGGATCACCTCGCGCTTTTCCTGCGGCTGGCCCAGGGGTCTTGCTGCATAGCCCAGGCGGTGACCGTCGGTGGCGACGACTCTCACCTGGCCCCCATCGAGCACGAGCAGGAGCCCATTCAGGTAGTAGCGGATGTCCTGCTGCGCCATCGAGTACTGCACGAGCAGCAACAACTCGCGCAGCGCCTTCTGCGGCATCGAAACCTTCGCCTGTGCCTGGCCCGGATCCCCCAGCACCGGAAAATCCGCCGCCGGCAGGGTCTGCAGGTTGAACCGGCTTTTGCCCGAACGCACCTGCAGCCGGTTGTTCTGCACATCGAGCAGCGTTTCGGTCCCCTCCGGCAGCGCGCGCAGAATGTCCTGCAGCTTGCGTGCCGACACCGTAAGGTTGACGTCCTCACCTGCGCCTGCCGGCAGCTCTGCGCTTGTCGCGACCTGGATCTCGAGATCCGTCGCAATCAGATGCAACCGCCCCTGCTTGCGCTCGATCAGCACGTTCGAAAGGATCGGCAGCGTGTGACGCTTCTCAACGATCCCCGTGACCGCCTGCAAGGGCTTCAGCAGCGCATCCCGTTCGAGCTGGACGAGTTTCATGATTTATCTTTATCTATGTGTAGTAAGACTAATAACGTCGGCTGATTCCTGTGGATATCCGGGAAAGCGCTGTTCCGCCAACACCTCCTCGTGCGTGAACCCTGTGCCAAAATCGGTAGATGGGGTGTGGGCGATTTGTGGATAGAAATCCCATTCTCTCTTCTGCTGCCGGATATTCACAAATCGCACAGCAATTATCAGCTCTGTAATACTTTGAGCAGCGAATTGAAGTCGCGGGTGAGTTCGCTATTGGTCGACTTGAGCAGCGCGACCTTGCGGCAGGCATGCAGGACCGTCGTATGATCACGGCCGCCGAAAGCCTCCCCGATGTCCGGGAGGCTAAGCTGCGTCAGTTCCTTCGCGATGGCCATGGCGATCTGGCGCGGGCGGGCGACGTTGCGGCTGCGCTTTTTCGAGTACATCTCGGAAACCTTGATCTTGTAGTAATCGGCCACGGTCTTCTGGATGTTCTCGATGGACACCTGGCGGTGCTGGATCGCGAGGAGGTCACGCAGCGCATCCCGGCACACATCGACCGAGAGTGGCTGGCCCGTGAAACGGGCATAAGCGAGCACTCGCTTCAAGCCCCCTTCGAGCTCGCGCACATTGGACTGGATGTGCTTGGCGAGGAAGAACGCAACGGGTTCGTCGAGCTTCACGCCGTCGGCCTCGGCTTTCTTGAGCAGGATCGCGACGCGCATCTCAAGCTCCGGGGGGTCCACCGCGACGGTGAGACCCCAGCCGAAGCGCGAGATCAGGCGGTTCTCGATGCCGGCAATCTCCTTCGGATAGGTGTCGCAGGTGATCACCACCTGCTTGTGAGCTTCAATGAGCGCATTAAAAGCGTAGAAGAACTCTTCCTGGGTGCGGTTCTTCCCGCTGAAGAACTGGATGTCGTCGATCAGCAGCAGATCCAGGGAATGGTAGTAGCGCTTGAAATCGTCGAACGCCTTGTGCTGGTAGGCGCGGACCACGTCCGAGACGTACTGCTCGGCATGGATGTAGCGAATCTTGCTTTCCGGCGCATGCGCGCGAAGGTGATTCCCGATCGCCTGGATCAGATGGGTCTTGCCCAAGCCCACGCCACCGTAAATGAACAGCGGGTTATAGGCTGTCCCCGGCCGCTCGGCGACCTGTATCGCTGCCGCCCGTGCCAGCTCGTTTGCCTTGCCGGTGACGAAGGTTTCAAACGTGAACGCCGGATTGAGGCGGGAGACCTCGCGGCTGCTCGGCTTGGCGCCGCCGCCGTCCGCCGCCTGCGCCGGATGCTCGGCACGCGGCGCGGGATGCTCCTTTTCGGCGAGGACCAGCCGTACCTCGACCGGCCGCTCGAGCCGCTCCTGCGCGAGCTGTTCGATACGCGCGAGGAAGCGGTCGCGGATCCATTGCTGCACGAACCGGTTGGGCGCCACCAGCGTGAGCGCGTTTCCATCGGCGTGCACGCGGAGCGGTTTGATCCAGGTTCTGAATTGCTGGGGCGGAAGTTCCTTCTCGAAATGGGCCAGGCAGAAGCGCCAGAAGCTGTTCATCGGCGTCGCGTTGGAGTTGGAATTCGGACCCGGACGATGATGCGTTTTTCAAACCCGAATTTTATCCTTTTTGGGTGCACTTATCCACAGCTTTGCGAGCTCGGCGCGGCGACTTTCACGAACGTGAGGCGGTTGACACGGCGGTGCGTTAGAGGTTGTAATAGCGCGCTTTTCGACTGCGGGGACAGGCAGATGAAACGGACCTATCAGCCATCGGTGACGCGCCGCAAACGCACCCACGGGTTTCGCGTGCGCATGCGTACCCGCGGCGGGCGCGCGGTGCTGCGAGCGCGCCGCGCGAAAGGCCGCGCGCGGTTGAGCGTCTGAGCGCGCCGCCCGTCGCAGCGACCCTGCCGCGCAGGGCGAGGCTGCAGTCCCGCGGGCAGTTCGCGGCGGCGCTGGCCGCGGGCGCAGCTGGAGCGCGCCGTCATTTCATCGTGTTCGCGAGGCCGAACGGCCTCGCCCAAGCGCGCCTCGGAATCATTGCCAGCAGGAAAGCGGCGCCGCGCGCGGTCGACCGCAACCGGGCCAAGCGCTTGGTGCGGGAAGTGTTTCGCGCGGCCCGCGCTCGCTTGGGGGGCGTCGACGTGGTGGTGCAGCTGCGCCGCTGCCCGGGGCGGGGGATGGAGGCTGCGGCGCGCTCCGAACTCGCCAGGCTGCTCGCCGAGCTCGCGGCGCAGCCCCCGGCGAGCGACAGCCAGACCGGCGTGCAGCGCCGGTGAGACACCGCTATGGACTCGCAACGCCTGATACTTTTTTTCGTCTTTTCCTTCTCGGTGTTCCTGCTGCTGGATGCCTGGCAGCGCGAGCAGCAAGCGGTGCCGGCCGCTCCCGCTGCGAGCGAAAAGGCCGAGAAAGCCGGCAAGACCGACAAGGGCCAGCCGCCGGCCGCTCAGTTGCCGGTGCCGGGCGAGCAGCTGCTCGCGACCCAGGGCGGCGTGCCGCAGCAGGTCCAGCGCCCGGGCGAGCCGGGCGCGCTCGTCCGCGTCGAGACCGACCTCCTGATCGCGCATCTCAGCACCTACGGCGGTGACCTGCGCCGGCTGCAGTTCAAGAAGCACCGCGACACGCTCGACAAGAAGAAGGATTTCGTGCTGTTCGAAAACACCCCGGAGCGCACCTATGTCGCGCAGTCGGGGCTGATCGGCGCGGGCCTGCCGAATCACAGGACGCTGTTTGCTGCGGCAGGAGAGAGCCATCAGTTGGCCGAAGGCCAGGACCGGCTCGAAGTGCGGCTCATGGCGCCCCCGGCCGACGGGATCCAGGTGACGAAAATCTATCGCTTCCAGCGCGCGAGCTATCTCGTCGACGTGAGCTTCGAGCTTGCCAGCGCGGGGCCTGACGCGATCCAGCCGTACGCCTATTTCCAGATCGTGCGTGACGGAAAGCCGCCGGCGGGCGACTCGGCGATGCTGCCAACCTACACCGGCGTGGCGGTTTACACCGACAAGGAGAAATTCCAGAAGGTGGCGTTCGGCGATATCGACAAAGGCAAGGCGCCGTACCCGAAGAACAGCAACGACGGCTGGATCGCCATGCTGCAGCACTACTTCTTCAGCGCATGGTTGCCGCGGAACGGCGGCCCGCGCGAGTTCTACACGCGGCGGCTCGACGAAGGCCTTTATGCAGCGGGCACGATCGTCCCCGTGGGGAAGCTAGCCGCCGGCGGCACGTTGAGCATCACGGTGCCCCTTTATGCCGGACCGCAGGAGCAGGAGAAACTCGACAAGATCGCGCCGGGGCTCGACCTCACGGTGGACTATGGCTGGCTGACCGTGATCGCGGTGCCGCTGTTCTGGGTGCTCGCCTGGATCAACCAGTGGGTCGGCAACTGGGGCGTTGCGATCATCTTGCTCACGGTGATCATCAAGCTGCTGTTCTATCCTCTCTCGGCGGCGAGCTATCGCTCGATGGGCAAGATGCGGGTGCTCGCTCCGAAGTTGCAGAAGTTGAAGGACCAGTACGGCGATAACCGCCAGCGGCTGCAACAGGCGATGATGGAGCTCTATAAGAGCGAGAAGATCAACCCCTTGGGCGGCTGCATGCCGATCATTGTGCAAATACCTGTTTTTATTGCTCTTTATTGGGTTCTGCTGGCGAGCGTGGAGCTCCGGCACGCGCCCTTCATGCTGTGGATAGACGATCTCGCGGCGCCGGATCCGTGGTTCATCTTGCCGGTGCTGATGGGGCTCACCATGATCGTTCAAACCTGGCTCAATCCTGAGCCGCCCGATCCGGTGCAGGCCAAGATGATGAAGATCATGCCGGTCGTCTTCAGCGTCTTCTTTTTCTTTTTCCCCGCGGGGCTCGTGCTCTACTGGCTGGTCAACAACGTGCTCTCGATCGCGCAGCAATGGCAAATCACGCGGGCGATAGAACGCGGTGCCGGGGGAGCGCCTCGCAAGAGTTGACGGCAGCACCGAAGCCGCGCCGGCTGCCCGAGACGCCCGCGCCAAGCTCCCATGAGCCGTAACGACATCATTGCGGCGATCGCCACCGCACCCGGGCGTGCCGGGATCGGTGTCGTGCGGATCTCGGGCCCGCATCTCGCAGAACTTTGCGGGCGCATCGTCAGCCGGCGCTTGCCCCCGCGGCGCGCCGTTCTGGCCGAGTTCCTCGACGCGCAAGGCGGGGTGATCGATTACGGCATCGCTCTTTATTTCCCGGCGCCGCATTCCTATACAGGTGAAGATGTGCTCGAATTGCAGGGCCATGGAGGTCCCATGGTGCTGCAACTGCTGCTCAAACGCTGCCTTGAATTGGGAGCGCGCCTTGCCGAGCCGGGGGAGTTCACCCGGCGCGCCTATCTCAACGACAAGCTCGACCTGGCACAGGCGGAGAGCGTTGCAGATCTCATCGATGCCAGCACGGCGCGCGCAGCACACTGCGCGCTGCGCTCGCTGCAGGGCGCGTTCTCCGAGCGCATCGAGGCGTTGACGCGCTCATTGATCGAGCTGCGCACGCTGGCGGAGGCCACGCTCGATTTCCCCGAGGAGGACATCGAGTTCCTCGGGCGCGCCGACGCCGAAGGCCGCCTCGCAGCGATTCGCGCAGAGCTCGTCAAAGTGCAACAGGCGTCGCAGCAAGGCAGCCTGCTGCGCGAAGGCATGCATGTCGTCCTCGCCGGGCGACCCAATGTCGGCAAGTCGAGCCTGCTCAACCGGCTCGCCGGGGAAGAACTTGCCATCGTCACCGAGATCCCGGGCACCACTCGAGATGCGATCCGGCAGAGCATCAACGTGAACGGCGTGCCCGCCCATATCATCGATACGGCGGGATTACGCGACTCGACCGATCCGGTGGAGAAGCTGGGCATCGCGCGAACCTGGGCAGCGATCGAGAGGGCCGATCTCGTGTTGCTGGTCATCGACTGCACCACAGGCGAAACCGCAGGGGACGAGGCCATCCTGGCGCGCCTGCCAGGTTCGCTGCCATGCATACGGGTGATGAACAAGATCGACCTGATCGGACGCGCGCCGGGCGTCGAGCGTCGCGACGGCGCTACCGTGGTGTGGCTGTCAGCCAGGACGGGGGAAGGGGTGGATTTCTTGCGCCAGGCGCTCCTCGACGTTGTGGGCTGGCGCGGCGAGGCCGAGGGCCTGTTCATGGCCCGCGAGCGGCACCTGCAGGCCCTGTCGGCGGCGCAAGGGCACTTGGAGCAGGCAACCCAGGTGGTGCGCCAACCCGAATTGTTTGCCGAGGAGTTGCGCCTCGCCCAAGTCGCTTTGGGAGCTATCACCGGGGAGTTCACGCCGGACGACTTGCTGGGAGAAATCTTCTCCCGCTTCTGCATCGGCAAGTAGCCTTAGGAGTCTGTCGGACTAAAGCCCGGCAGACTCCTGGTTCCACGTGGAACATCGCCTATGCTGCATCGCAGCATAGGCGATGACCCTGCTTCTTCTGGGAACCCCCCTAGCGGTTCCACGTGAAACATGGGCGGAGTGGATCCAGTGGATTTCTGTTCGGGCGAATCTTACGCTATGATATGGCGCACACGGCGGGGATTGTCTTAGATGCAAGTATCTGAAAAATTTGATGTAATTGTTGTTGGCGGGGGGCATGCTGGCACCGAGGCCGCGCTCGCCGCCGCGCGCATGGGCTGCAAGACTCTGCTCCTTACCCATAGCGTCGAAACGCTGGGACAGATGTCCTGCAACCCTTCAATCGGCGGCATTGGCAAGGGCCATTTGGTCCGGGAAATCGATGCGCTCGGCGGCGCAATGGCGGCGGCCACCGACGAAGCCGGAATCCAGTTTCGCATCCTCAACGCGCGCAAGGGTCCTGCGGTGCGGGCCACACGCGCGCAAGCCGACCGCCTGCTCTACAAGCAAGCGATTCGCGGCCGCCTGGAGCGGCAGCCGAATCTCCGCATCTTCCAGCAGGCGGTGGACGACCTGACGCTCGAGGGCGACCGCGTGAACGGGGTGGCGACGCAGCTCGGTGTGCGCTTCAGCGCGCGCGCCGTCGTGCTCACCACGGGCACGTTCCTCGGCGGACTGATCCACGTCGGACTCAGCCACTATCAGGCGGGTCGCGCGGGAGATCCGCCGTCCCTCACACTGGCGCGGCGACTGCGGGAACTGAAGCTTCCGGTGGGACGGCTGAAGACCGGCACGCCGCCGCGCATCGACGGTCGCAGCATCGATTTTTCGGTCATGACCGAGCAGCCGGGTGACGAGCCGACGCCGGTCTTTTCATTTCTCGGCCGGCGCGAGCAGCATCCGCCGCAGGTTCCATGCTGGATCACGCATACCAACGCCCGCACGCACGAAATCATTCGCGGCGGCCTCGACCGCTCGCCGCTCTACACCGGCGTGATCGAGGGCGTGGGTCCGCGCTACTGCCCCTCGATCGAGGACAAGGTGATGCGCTTCGCTGACAAGAGCTCGCACCAGGTCTTCCTCGAGCCGGAGGGGCTGACGGTCACCGAGTACTATCCCAACGGTATCTCGACGAGCCTCCCGTTCGACGTGCAGCACGAGCTCGTGCGTTCGATCATAGGGCTCGAGCACGCGCGCATCACGCGCCCCGGCTATGCCATCGAGTACGACTATTTCGACCCGCGCGGGCTCAAGAGCTCGCTCGAGACGAAGGCGATCGCGGCGCTGTTCTTCGCGGGGCAGATCAACGGCACGACCGGATACGAAGAGGCCGCGGCGCAGGGGATGCTTGCGGGCATCAACGCCGCGCTCTACGTCAAGGAACGCGCGCCGTGGTGCCCGCGCCGCAACGAAGCGTACACGGGCGTGCTGGTGGACGATCTCATCACACGCGGCGTATCCGAGCCGTACCGGATGTTCACGAGCCGCGCCGAGTACCGGTTGAGCCTGCGGGAGGATAACGCGGATCTGCGCCTGACCGAGACCGGGCGTCGTCTGGGCGTGGTGGAGGACGCGCGCTGGGAGGCGTTCTCGCGCAAGCGCGAGGCGATCGCGCGCGAGGAGGAGCGGTTGAAAAGCGTCTGGGTGAATCCGAAGCTCCTGCCCGCGGGCAGCGCCGAACGCGTGCTCGGGCAGGCGCTGGAGCACGACTGTACGCTCGCCGAGCTGCTGCGGCGCCCGGACGTCGGCTACGCGGGCCTCATGACGCTGCCCGGCGCCGGCCCCGGGGTGGATGATCCACAAGTCGCGGGGCAGGTCGAAATCCAGGCCAAGTACCGGGGCTATATCGAGCGCCAGCGCGAGGAGATAGCGCGGCATGAGCAGCAGGAGAACACGCCGCTGCCGCCGGATGTCGATTACACCAGGGTGCGCGGGCTGTCGGTGGAAGTGCAGCAGAAATTGAACCGCCATCGTCCCGAGACGCTGGGGCAGGCGGCGCGCATCTCCGGCGTCACACCAGCCGCCATCTCGGTGCTGCTCGTGCATCTCAAGCGCGGCTTTGCCGGCGCGCGCCCAGGCCCGGGCGAGACCGGGCGCGTGGCCAGCAAGACGGCATGAGCCTTGCGGCGAAGCTCGCGCAAGGCCTCGCGCAACTCGGCCTCACCCTGCCGCCGCAAACGCAACAGCGGTTGCTCGAGTATCTCGCGCTGCTCAGCAAATGGAACCGCGTTTACAGCCTGACCGCGGTGCGCGAGCCGTCGAAGATGGTGGCCCAGCACCTGCTCGATTGCCTGGCGGTGGTGCCGCACGTCTCGGCCGCCACCATCCTCGATGTCGGCAGCGGTGCGGGCCTCCCCGGCATTGTGCTCGCGCTGGCCATGCCGCGCTCGCGGGTGACGCTGCTCGACTCCGGCCACAAGAAGGCCGCGTTCCTGCGCCAGGCGGTGATCGAGCTCAAGCTCGGCAACGCCGAGGTCGTGTGCGAACGCGTCGAAGCGTGGGCGACGCCGCGCCGGTTCGAACTCGTCATTTCGCGCGCGTTCTCCGACCTGGCCGAACTGGCGGCGCTCGCGGGCCGTCTCGTGGCGCCCGGGGGGCTGCTCGCGGCGATGAAGGGGGTCTATCCGCACGAGGAGCTCGCGCAGTTGCCGGCAGGCTACCGGCTGAAGCAGGCGATCCCGCTGCACGTTCCAGAGGTGCGCGGAACGCGCCATCTCGTGCTGCTCGGGCGCGCATGAGGGGATCCCAAGAGCATCGAACGCAGAGAGCGCAAAGGGCGCAGAGCATTATTCAGTCCGTGTCTTCTTTGCGTCCTTTGCGTCTTTGCGTTGAAAGAGCCTGGCTTTTCGGATGAGCACGAGGATCCTCGCGATCACCAATCAGAAAGGGGGGGTCGGCAAGACCACCACGGGGGTCAACCTTGCCGCAAGCCTCGCGGCGGCGCGCCAACGGGTGCTCCTGGTCGATCTCGATCCGCAGGGCAACGCCACGATGGGGAGCGGAGTAGACAAGCGAAAGCTCGCCGCGACGGTCTATCACGTGCTGCTCGGCACCCGGCGCATCTCGGAGGTGCGGGTCCGGTCGGAAAACGGCGCCTACGATCTCATTCCGGCCAACCGCGAGCTCGCGGGAACCGAGGTCGAGATGGTCGAGCTCGAGCGCCGCGAGACGCGATTGAAGGAAGCGCTCGCCGAGATCGCCCGCGACTACGATTTCATCCTGATCGACTGTCCGCCGGCGCTGAACCTGCTCGCGGTGAACGCACTCACGGCGGCACACGCGGTGATGATCCCGATGCAATGCGAGTATTACGCGCTGGAAGGCCTCACCGACCTCGTGCAGACCATCAAGAAGGTGCGCGCGCACTTGAACCCCGGGCTCGAGATCGAGGGGCTGCTGCGCACCATGTACGACGCCCGCAACACGCTCGCGCAGCAGGTCTCGGCGCAGCTGCTCGCGCATTTTGGCGACAAGGTGTACCGCACGGTGATACCGCGCAACGTCCGGCTCGCCGAGGCGCCGAGTTTCGGCGTGCCCGCGATCCAGTTCGACCCGCACTCGAAAGGCGCGCAGGCGTATCTCGCGCTGGCCGGGGAGATGTTGAACCGCGCTAGCAGCCTGTCGGACTTAGGGTCGCGACAGGCTGCTAAAAGCAAAACCGTCTGAGGATTAGGAGTTTGTCGGTCCCAAGTCCGACAAACTCCCACCGGATGAGGAGAAAGCGATGGTCAAGATGAAGGGTCTGGGCCGGGGACTGGATGCGCTGCTGGGCGCGGAGGGCGAACCTGCCGCCGGCGAGATGCTCACCACGCTCCCAATCGATGTACTCCAGCCCGGGCGCTATCAGCCGCGCACCCGCATGGATCAGGAGGCGCTTGCCGAGCTCGCGGACTCGATCAAGGTCCAGGGCGTGATGCAGCCGATACTGGCGCGCCCGCTCGGTGCCGGCCGCTACGAGATCGTGGCGGGAGAACGGCGGTGGCGCGCGGCGCGCATGGCCGGGCTCACAGCCGTGCCGGCGCTGGTGCGCGAAGTGCCGGACCGGCATGCGGCCGCGATCGGGCTGATCGAGAACATCCAGCGCGAGGACCTGAATCCGCTGGAGGAGGCGGCGGGCGTCAAGCGCCTGATCGACGAATTCGGCATGACGCACGCCGAAGCCGCGGAAGCGCTCGGCCGCTCGCGCGCGGGCATCACCAACACGCTGCGCCTGCTCGAGCTCGCGCCGCCGGTGCAGGAGCTGCTGCGCGACGGCAAGCTCGACATGGGGCACGCGCGCGCGCTGCTCGCGCTGCCGGCGTTGAGGCAGATCGAGTTCGCGCGCGAGGCGGCGGCCCGCCAGCTCTCGGTGCGCCAGGTCGAAAACCGCGTGGCGCGGTTTGCCACGCGCGGCGCGGCGCGGATGCGTGAGAAAATCGACCGGGATGTGGCGCGCCTGGAGGAGGAGGTTTCGCAGCGCCTCGGAACGACCGTGAAGATCCGGGCGGGTTCGAAGAAAGGCAGCGGCAAGCTCATCATCAGCTACCGCACGCTCGATCAGCTCGAGGCTTTGCTTGCCAGGCTTTGAGCGCCGCACCGCGCCGTGCTTTCGTTGACAGCGACCGGCGCGAAGATGATAAAATCTAACGCTTTTTGGGCGGGCAACCGCGCGCGCCGGCGATCGACAGGGCAGGCGATCGATGAAAACGGTCCACCGGATCATCGGCGCGCAGATTGCGGTGACGCTTGCGGCGGCGGCGCTGGCGCTGGCGCTGGGTGACACCATCCACGCCGCCTACTCGGCGCTGATCGGCGGCGGCATCGGGTTTTCCACGGCCTGGATCTACGCGCGCAGGGCGTTCGCGGCCGGCGGTGAAGACCCGAGGGAGCTGGTGAAAGCGCACTACCGCGCCGAAGCGCTCAAGCTCGCTTTCACCGTCGTGTTGTTTGCGGCCGCCGTCGTGCTGTACGAGGAAGTTTCTACTTTGCCGTTGCTGTTGACCTACATCGCGACGCTCGCCGTCTACTGGGTGGCGCTGCTGTTCGCGTAACAAGAGAAGAATCCCAACCCGTCCGCCATGGCCACCGGCGCCGCCCTCACCGCCAACGAGTACATCTCGCACCATCTCGTCAATCTGACGGCCAAGATCGGCGAGGGCCCGTTCTGGACGCTGCACCTCGACACCCTTATCGTGTCGGGCCTGGTCGGCTGCGTCGTGTTCGGCCTCATGTACTACGTCGGGCGCCACGCCACCGCCGGCGTGCCCGGCAAGCTGCAAGCATTCATCGAGATCGTGGTCGGCATGGTGGACAGCCAGGTGAAGGACACCTTCCACGGCAAGAGCGAGCTCGTGACTCCGCTCGCCATCACCGTGTTCATCTGGATCTTCACCATGAACGCGATCGACCTGATCCCCGTCGATTTCATCCCGATGACCTTAGAGCTGTTCGGCGTGAAATATTTCAAGGCGGTGCCGACGACCGACCCCAACGCCACCTTCGCGATGTCGCTGTCGGTGTTTACGTTGATCATCGTCTTCAATCTCAAGTTCAAGGGCGTCGGCGGCTTCGCGCACGAGGTCTTCACCGCGCCTTTCCATTCGCACAATCTGCTGCTGCAGCTCGCGCTCGCCCCGGTGAATTTCGTGCTGCGGGTGATCGAGGAGGTCGCGAAGCCGGTGTCGCTCGCGCTGCGGCTGTTCGGCAACATGTTCGCGGGGGAGGTGCTGTTCATCCTCATCGTGCTGCTGGCGGGCGCCTGGAGCGGCCCGACGCTCGGAAGCGGCGCTTCCTTCCTCGCGCACGTCGCGCTCTCGCTCGGGTGGGGCATCTTCCACATCCTGATTGTCACGCTGCAAGCGTTCATCTTCATGATGCTGACCATCGTCTATCTCACGCTGGCCAGCGAATCGCACTGAGTTCGATGCAGGCGCAATCAACCCAGGAGAACGTTAATGGAAAATCTCGCGGTATTCTTCGGCCAGACGCAGATCGCCGCCGCGCTGCTGATCGGCATGGGTGCGCTCGGCACCGCCATCGGCTTCGGCATCCTCGGCGGCCGCTTTTTGGAAGGCACGGCGCGCCAGCCGGAGCTGCTCGGCACGTTGCGCGTGCAGATGTTCATCGTCGCGGGGCTGTTGGACGCGTTCACCGCGATTGCGACCGCGATCGCGATCCTGCTGCTCTACGCCAACCCGCTCCTTTCCGCGGTCAAGGGCGGTTGACGCAGGTTCCGGGTCCTGCACGCCCCGGGCACCGGCTCGCGGGGCCGTGACGGGACACGACGGGAGATCAGCATGAACATCAACGCTACGTTACTGGGACAGGTCATCTGGTTCGCGCTCTTCATCTGGTTCGTGATGAAGGTCGTATGGCCGTATTTCCAGCGCATCATCGCGGAGCGGCAGAAGACCATCGCCGAAGGGCTGGCGGCCGCCGAGCGCGGGCGCGTGGAACTCGAGACCGCCTCCCGGCGCGCCGAGGAGACGCTCAAGGAAGCACGCGAGCGCGCCGCCGAGCTCCTGGCCCAGGCCGAGAAGCGCAAGACGCAGATGATCGAGGAAGCGCGCACCCAGGCCAAGGAAGAGGGCAACCGCGAGAAGGCGGCCGCGCAGGCCGAGATCGAGCAGCAGGTCTCGCGCGCCAAGGAGGCGCTGCGCGAGCAGGTCGCGTCGCTCGCCGTGGCCGGCGCGGAAAGAATCCTGCGCCGGGAGGTGGACGCCAGGGCCCACGCCGACCTGCTGGCGCAGCTCAGGCAGGAACTGCGCTAGGAGTTTGTCAGGGCCAACCCCGACAAACTCCTGATGCAAAACCGGCGCCAGGAAAATTGTAAGAGAGGATGACGGATATGCGAATTCACCCGTGTTATTCTTCACATTCGCCCGCTTCGGCGGGGTTGTTTTCTGAATTGTCAGCCGGTTTTGCTGTTAGTGCCGTTCCAACTATTTCCAGCTAATGGCGTGGCGCGGACAGGATGCAGCGTGAACGGCATTCGGCAATCGGTTTCGCCACCTAAGTTGGAACGGCACTAGGCCATGGCCGAAGCCGTCACCATCGCGCGCCCTTACGCCGAGGCCGTGTTCAGGCTGGCCGACGCCGGCGGGGCGCTCGCGAAGTGGTCGCAAACGCTGGCCGTGATGGCGCAGGTGGCGGCGAATCCGGACGTGCGCGCCGCGATCGGCAATCCCAACCTGGGTTCCGGCGAGCTCTACGGGCTCATCACCGGCGCGTGCGGGGATCTCGCGACCGAGGCGCAGAACCTGCTGCGCATACTGATCGACAACGACCGGCTCTCGCTGGTGCCGGAAATCCGCGACCTCTTCGAGGAGCTCAAGAACGAGCGCGAGGGCGTGGTGGACGCGGTGATCGCGAGCGCCTATCCGCTCGCGGACGGCCAGCTTTCCTCGCTGGTGGCCGACCTCGAGCAGCGCTTCGGGCGCAAGGTGAATCCCCGGGTCAGCGTGGACCCGGAGCTGATCGGCGGCGTGCGGGTGCAGGTCGAAGACGAAGTCATCGACGGTTCGGTGCGCGGCAAGCTCGCCGCCATGGCGGCCGTGTTGACGCGCTAGGAGTTTGTCGAACTCAGCCCCGACAAACTCCTAAGTCCGACAGGCTGCTAGGCAATCGAGGAACTGACATGCAACAACTCAAACCCTCCGAGATCAGCGATCTCATCCGCTCGCGCATCCAGAGCCTTGCGCTCGCCGCGGACATCCGCACCCAGGGCACGGTGGTGTCGGTGACCGACGGCATCTGCCGCATCCACGGGCTGTCCGAGGTGATGCAGGGCGAGATGCTCGAATTTCCGAAGAACACCTTCGGGCTTGCGTTGAACCTCGAGCGCGACTCGGTGGGCGCCGTGATCCTGGGC
>Ga0209640_10002386_pt1 | contig 16351 bp, 18 predicted proteins | sample RifCSP10_1_FD_184018 | JGI IMG/M metagenome (GOLD analysis project Ga0209640, IMG submission 184018) | Soil microbial communities from Rifle, Colorado - Rifle CSP2_sed 10_1 (SPAdes) (version 2) | ecosystem: Environmental > Terrestrial > Deep subsurface > Rock core/Sediment | place: Rifle...
CTCGTCGCAGATGAAGACCGTCGGACCCGCAATCAGCTTGCGGACGTCGTTCTGATCCTTGTTGCAGAACGAGCAGCGGAGAATCTCGGTCTCGCCGTTTTTCTTGACCATGCTGTGAGTCTTTGGTCTCTCGTCTCTGGTCTCTTGTCTTTGGTCCTTGGTCCTTGGTTCTGAAGCCTCCGGCTCACCAGAGACTAAAGACTAAAGCCTAGAGACACAAGGATTTCTCTGATGTTACACCCGTTTTCGAATGACGTCATCGATTATCCCGTATTCCTTTCCCTGGTCGGCGGACATGATGTAGTCGCGCTCCGTGTCTTCCTGGATGCGCTTCAGCGGCTGCCCCGTGTGGTGGACGAGGATCTCATTCAACCGCTCACGCATGCGCAGAATTTCACGCGCCGCGATGTCGATATCTGTCGCCTGTCCCTGCAGCCCCTGCATCAGCGGCTGGTGGATCACGATTCTGGAATTGGGCAGCGAAAACCGCTTGCCCTTTGTTCCAGCCGCGAGCAGCACCGCGGCCATCGACGCCGCCTGTCCGATGCACATCGTCTGCACGTCCGGTTTGATGAACTGCATCGTGTCGTAGATCGCCAGCCCGGCCGTAATCGATCCACCCGGACTGTTGATATAGAGAAAAATGTCCTTGTCCGGGTCTTCCGCTTCCAGGAACAGCATCTGCGCGATCACCAGGTTCGCAATAGAGTCGTCGATCGGTGTCCCGATGAAGATGATGCTGTCCTTGAGCAGCCGCGAAAAAATGTCGTATGCTCGCTCGCCGCGGTTGGTCTGTTCAACCACCATCGGCACCAACTGGGCGCGTGGCTCGATCACGTGGCGCATAGTGGTTCGGCCGGTCGGATTGTCGCTGAGATCAGATGGACCTGGTATCCGGAAACCCAGAGGAATCCGGTGTCTCGGAGATCGCTCGGAAACATGAATGTTTCCGGCTACGGCGCCATCTTAGCACGCGACAGAGTCAAGTCAACCGCCTTCTCCCGCCGCAAACCCGCGTAAAGACGGGAGATGCCACCTTCCTTTTCGAGTTGCGCCCGCAGAGCCGCCGGCGTCCGGCCGGCCCGCGTCGCGAACCGTTCGATCTCCTTATCGACATCTTCTGTCGTAACCGTAATCTGCTCGCGCCGGGCGATCTCGTCCAGGGCAAGGGCGCTTGCCACGGCATTCCGCGCCGGCTCCCGTTGAGCTTCGCGGAATTGTGCCCAGTCGATGCCCGCCTGACGGGGGTCGACGTTCTGCGCGGTCACCTGCCGTGCGAATTCTTCGACGCGCCGGTCCATTTCGCGCTCGACGAGCGATGCAGGAAGCTCGAACGGAATGCGCTGCGACAGCTGCTGGAACAGCTCGAACCGGACCTGGCGCCTCGCATCGTCCCAGGCGTCTTCTTCGAGACTCTCTCGAATGTGGTCGCGCAGCGCGGCCAGTGAATCGAACGTCCCAACGTCCTTTGCAAACTCGTCGTCCAGGTCTGGCAGCACGCGGCGCCGGATGCCCTTGACCGTGACGGAGTACGTCTGTTCCGTATTGGCGAGCTCCGGAACGGGATAACTCTCGGGAAACTGAATCGAGAACGTCTTGGCGTCGCCTGCGTTCAATCCGATCAGCTGAACATCGAAACCCGGGGGATTGCCCTGCGCGCCGAGTTGCACGTTGACGCCGTCACGATGGTCCACTCGACCGTCGGGATCGGTGCGATCGAGGTCGACCAACACGGCATCTTCGTCTGCGACAGCTCGTCCTTCGACGGTTTCGTACTTCGCGGCACGATCGCGCAGCCGCTTCAATGTCTCGTCGACGGCTTCGTCGGTGACGTGCACCGCTGGTTGCCGCAGCGTGATGGACGACAGGTCGCCCGGGTCGAACGACGGCACTGTCTCGAAGGCGGCCGTGAACTTCAGCGGGCGGCCCTCTACGAGCTCCACGTTGCGGACGTCGGGTGTATCGACAGGTTCGATGCCGCGCTCCTGCAGTGCTTCTTCTACGGCACGGGGAATCAGATCGTGCATCACGTCGTGACGGATCTGGTCGCGGAAGCGCTGTTTGATCAGAGCCTGCGGCACTTTGCCGGGTCGGAAGCCGGGCAGGCGCGCCTGCTTCGTATAGCCGCGCGCGACTCGGTTGAACTCCGCGTCGACGACGTCTGTTGGAATCTCGATCGTGATGGTCTTCTGAGTTTCGCTGACGTCGGTGAATTCGGTTTTCATTGAGAGACGAGCCACGGAGACACGGAGGCACGGAGTCGACAAAGCAACGGATTCTCCGTGTCTCCGAGACTCCGTGGCCCGTGGAGGTTCCTGGTTCCACGTTCAGGTTCGTTGGTGCGAAAGGAGGGACTCGAACCCCCATACCCTTTCGGGTACCAGATCCTAAGCGCTCCACGGCTCATTTTACTGTGGGCCTGAATTCGCAAATTCCGGCCTACTTCTGCGAAACGACCCGCAGCTTCGCGGCCGTTCGTGGCCGCTGAAAGCCGCTGAAACCCCGCTTCGCGGACACTAGTGTCCCGGCCGTTCGGCCGCTCAGCAGGCCCGCCAGCACCTCCGCGTCCTCGCGGTTGCCGCCCGGCGCGAAGTGGGCGTAGGTACGCATCGTCTCCTCCAGCGACCGGCCGGCCTCGGCTGCGACCTTGGCCGGTGGCACGCCGTTCTGGATCAGCAGCGAGGAGTGCGTGTGGCGCATCGCATGCCGCGTCCGGTAGCCGAGTTCGGCGGCCTCCAAGAGCTTGGTCCACACGCGCTCGATGCGGCTGATCATCAGCGGCGTTCCTACACGAGACGCAAACACCAGGTCCGATGTTCGATGCCGGCGCCAGCGTAGGTATCTACGAGGCAGTTCCACTACAGCCACGTCCAGCCACTCCGTACTTCTCGCGGAGGAGGAAGCGGCGGCAAAGAGGCAGTAGCTGATCGCGCTCGGATGATCTGATTAAAGCCGTGGACAACTGCGCGGCTGCAGGTCGTGACCTACCCTGTCAGCAGCACGCGCTACACTTCCGGGTCGGGCATGTTGCCCTAAATCTTGTGGGAGCCCCATCGATGAGACACAAGCTGTGCTACGCTCTGAATGCCATCATGCCCCCGCTATCGCCAGGTTCCGAGGCGGTTTCTTCCGTCGCGAGAGGTGAGAGTGTCGATGCCCTCAGCCCTCGGCCCCCGCTGAAATGGGCCGGCGGAAAGAGATGGCAGCTACCGCACCTGGTAGACGCCTGGCGCACCGAAAGTCACCGGCGCCTTGTCGAGCCGTTCTGCGGCGGGCTCGCGGTGACACTGGGACTGATGCCAGAGCGGGCAATTCTCAACGACATCAACCCGCACCTGATCAACTTCTACCGATGGTTGAAGAACGGGCTCGTCGTGAAGTTGCCTATGAGCAACCATGAAACGCGCTACTACACCCACCGAAAGCGGTTCAACGACTTGCTCGCGAGCGGCAAAGCAGAAACTAGTGAGGCCGCTTCACTCTTCTATTACTTGAACCGAACGGGATACAACGGCCTCTGCCGGTTCAACAGCACCGGGGGCTTCAATGTTCCGTTCGGGAAATACAAGAGCATCAACTACCGGACTGATTTCCTCGAATACAAGTCGACCTTCGCCGGCTGGGAATTTACGAACACCCATTTCGAGCAGCTTTCGCTTCAGGACGGCGATTTCGTCTACGCTGATCCGCCGTACGACGTCGAGTTCACGCAGTATTCACAGGGTGGGTTCGGCTGGGATGAGCAGGAACGGGCGGCCAAGTGGTTGTCGAAACACAAGGGTCCTGTGATCCTGTCCAACCAAGCCACGTCTCGGATCGTGAAGCTGTATCGGTCACTGAAATTCTCGCTGAAGTTCGTCGACGCGCCGCGTCGAATTAGCTGCAACGGGGATCGAACTCCCGCGCCCGAAGTTCTCGCATTCCGTAACTTGCAGTGAGTCCCAGCCGCGATACCCGCACTGGCGGCGTATTGGAGGCGATGGTCCTTCCGGCCCTTGAACAGGGGAAGTATTCGTGGAAAGTTCAGGTGAACATCGGACAGCGATTGGGCTGTGGTCGTCACAACGTTGATGTCGTGGCGGAAAAGGACGGCCGCAAGCTGCTAATTTCGATGAAGTGGCAGCAAGTGTCCGGAACAGCAGAACAGAAAGTTCCGTTCGAAGTGATCTGCCTCCTCGATGCGCTCACGTCAGGTGAGTATTCCAAGGCGTATCTCGTCCTCGGCGGTGAGGGCTGGACGCTGCGCGACTTCTACACGTCCGGCGGTCTGCAGAAATATCTAAAACACGGCGATCAGGTCGAGATAGTCACGCTGGAGTCTTTTGTGGCCAGGGCCAACGGCGGGAGGCTATGAGCTATGGCGGACGATACGACCCAGCGAGCCGCGCATCGCTTCTTCCTTGATCGGCTGAGAACCCTAGAGCCGTTTACAAAGGAGGATCTGCGACAGGTCACCGGCTGGTCAAACAGTGCTCTCGCGACATATTGGTCGAAGGCAGTTCCGAGCCATCATCGAAGACCTTGGCGGTGGCAAGTATCGCGTGCGCGAACGTTTCCGGCAATTTGCAGACTATAGAAAGTTCCGCGCTCTAGTTACTCAGGTTAAGACTGTTCCTGCTAGTTATAATCCCACCACCTTCGCAGACGTCGTCGTCTACGAGTTCTACATGCCGTTAACGCATGAGAGCGCTCTGAGGATGACGCTGGATTCGCTGTTCTACAAGGACGCGGTTCTGCCACGGCTGAAACGGATAGGGATCGATGGCCTGAGGAAGTATTTCGAGTGGAAAACAACTGACGATGACGACAGTTTTCTTGACCGGGTCGCGCAGTTCGTCGAGGGGAAATTCGGCGGATATTCCATTTATCATGTAGATGGTCGTTTTCGCGCCGGGAAGCTGTCGACGCAGGAAGAGGCCGCCGAAATCAACAAGACGGGTCGCTACCTGGTTGACGAGACGACGGCGGTTACTCGATTCATTTTCCCGTGCAAGAAGGAGGAGCCAGACAAGGTGAGGTTCCTCTTCAAGGAACTATTCATCAACGCCATCACGGAACAAGTAAGTGGAGAAGACGAAATCTGGGTCGTAGAAAGCGGCATGCGGAATCAGGTCAACATCTGGAAGCCCGGTGAGTGAATTGATCCGACGGGTGGAACATGACGACGCGAGACTGGCTGCGCCAGAACGGTTACGAGGATGTCGTTGAACTGATCGACGAAGTGCTGGCGGAACTAGCCGCCAGGGGGAGCAAGGAGCGCCGCAATTGGTGGGACGTCCTTGCCGGCGGCAAGGATGGCAAGCCGAATGCCGTGGCCGGTCGGGAGTTCCCGGTCTTGCGAATTGCCCAGATCCGACAGGGTAGGCCGGTCACTCCGAACGCCCTCTCCCGCAAGAAGAACGAGCAGCCTCCCGACGCTGTCCGCACCGGCCGATGGCCGAAGAAACGACGCGGAAAGTCCCAGCTACCAGGGCAAGCTAAACGTGAGGCCAAGACGACCGGACGCAAAGGTCTGCCGAGGCAAGCCCGCGTCAGTTGATGCGAACCGTTCAACTCACTCCAAGCGAGATCGCCGTTGTCGATCGACAGGCTACTTCCACCAGCCAGGACGGAGGTTGGCAGGCGCTCCTCGTCCGCCTCCAGGGAAACGTAAACCGCACCACTGGCACTCTGGTCCTAGATGCACATTGGATTCGGCGTTCAAGGGCGATACCTGTAAGTGTTTGGTGCGAAAGGGGAGACTCGAACTCCCACGACCTCTCGGTCACCAGATCCTAAGTCTGGCGCGTCTGCCAGTTCCGCCACTTTCGCTCGCCTCTGAGGCTAGCAGGGGGAGGGGGGAAGGGGGAAGGGGGTAGGGAAGGAAGGGGCTCTGCTACTATCTTGAGCCGACGGCATGAGTCCAGCTCAGGCGAACGACCTATTTCACGGACTTTTCGAGTGGCGCCACCCGTCCGGCACAGGCACCAAGCCGACGCTGGCGGTGACCCAGGGAAGCCATTCCCCTCGCACTGTCCCGTGCCCCGACACGGGGCGGCCGCTCCGCGTGGCCAGCATCGAAGTGAGCAACAGCGGCGTGTGTCCTGCCTGTACGCAGCTCGGTGCGGGCGGCTACGTCTCGTTTGTCGGCGATCTACGCCTGGCGTTTGCGTGCCCGAGTTGCCGCAAGTTGGTGTGGATAACCGGCGCCTGAGCCCTCTGACGTACTCGCGCGAAGCATCTGAATCGACACGTCCTCCAGGCGTCGGGCGCGGGCGTTGGTGATGATGAGCTCGTTGATGGGCCCACGCCGCGGGTTATTCTTCGGGTCTCGCCGTTCATGACCATTCCGGTGTGGGACTACCGCGCGGAGTACGAGGCCGAGCGGGACGACATTCTGGCGGCTTTCGACCAGGTGATGCGATCGGGGCGGCTGATCCTCGGCGAGAGCGTCCGCCTGTTCGAGCAGGAGTTCGCCGCGTACTGCCGCGCCGGGCACGGTGTCGGTGTCAACAGCGGCACCGATGCATTGATCGTTGCCCTGCGGGCCCTCGACATCCAGGCGGGCGACGAGGTCATCACCACGTCCAACACGGCCATTCCAACCGTCGCGGCGATCGTATCGGCGGGCGGCACTCCTCGTTTCGTTGACATCGAGTCCGATACCTGCCTGATGGACGTATCGCAGGTCGAATCGGCCATCACGGGGCGCACGCGCTGCATTCTTCCCGTGCACCTGTTCGGTCAGTGCGTCGAGATGGACCCGTTGCAGGGGGTGGCGACCAGACATGGGATTCCAATCCTCGAGGACTGCGCGCAAAGCGCGGGGGCGGAGCATCGCGGCCGGCGCGCCGGATCGATGTCGCGCGTCGCGGCGTTTTCCTTCTATCCAACCAAGGTCCTCGGCGCATACGGTGACGGCGGAATGGCCGTCACGTCGGACGCGGCACTGGCCGCGCGTATGCGGCGTCTTCGCGTGTACGGCACCGATGGGGCGTACTACTCCGAGGAACACGGCTACAACTCACGGCTCGATGAGCTCCATGCCGAGATTCTGCGCCGCAAGTTGCGTCGCGTTGACGGGTACATCGCACGGCGTCGAGAGCTGGCGCGCCGCTATGACGAGCAGCTTGGCGGATCCTGCCTGATACTGCCCACGACCCGATCGCACAACCGCCATGTGTACCACCTGTACGTCGTGCGGCATCAGGCTCGCGACGCCATCATGAAGGAGCTCGCGTCCCGCGGCATATCCACAGGCGTCCATTACCCATGGCCGATTCACAGAATGCGCGGGTACGCCCATCTCGGCTATCGGGAAGGCTCATTGCCGGTGACGGAAAGGGCGGCGCTCGAAATCTTCTCGCTGCCGATGTACCCGTCGCTGACGAATCAAGAACAGGACGAGGTGTGCCGCGCGCTGCGGGAGATTCTCGCTGGAGTCGGGGCTTGAACTCGAGGAATAATTCCTGCGCCCACGGAAAGCCTATGAGTCGTCCTTGACAGACGACCCACACAAGGTCTTCATCACCATGTGGCCGAACATCAGGTGCACGTCTTCGCAGAGCTGCATGTCGAATGACGGAACCCACACCGCGTGCCGGGCGATCTGCTTCAGTCGGCCGCCGTCATAGCCGACGACGGCCAGCGTGTCCGCGCCGACGCTGTTGGCGTACTCGATGGCCTTGACCACATTTGCGGAGTTGCCGCTGCCGCTGATGGCAATGACGAGATCCCCTGGCTCGAGAATCGCCTTGAGCTGACCCGCGAATACCTCCTCGTAGGCGATGTCGTTGGCGAACGCCGTGACGATGCCGATGTTGTCGCAGAGCGAGAGCCCGCGAAACTTTCTCCGCGTCGCGAGACTCACCATCTTGTTCCAGTCGGTGATGTAGTGGGATGCCGCATACGCGCTTCCACCGTTGCCGCACGTGATGATCTGCTTGCCCGCATCGAACGCAGCCTTCACCACGTCGATGCCGGCCTCGAAGGCGCCGACGTCGAGTTTCTGCGACAGTCGGCCGTGCGCAGCAAGATAACGGTCCACCGAGAACGGTGCGCTCATGCGGAATCCGGCGGCTGATAGAAGACGATCTGGGCGCCGGTGCGGTCGAACCGAAATTTCACCGGCTTCAGGTCGGGCAGCGTACGGCAGATGCGCACGTGGAGATCTGGCGGCGCCACGAACATCAGGAAACCGCCGCTGCCGGCACCAAGCAGCTTGCCGCCACGCGCGCCGCTCGCCATGCCGGTGGCATACCAGTCATCGATGCTCGTATCCGACACCCCGTCGGACATCTGGCGCTTCAGGCACCAGTTCTCGTCGAGAATCGCGCCGACGCTCTCGAGCAGCCCTGATTCCAATTCCTTCTTCAAGTCGAACGCGAGCTGCACCATCCGCCGCATCAATGGACGGTTCGTCGACATATTTTCGTTCTGCTCGGTCAGCACCGTCGACGCCTTGCGCGCGCGCCCGGTGTAGAACACCAGCGTCGACGCCTCGAGGGCTGTGAGTACCCCGGGCTCGCAGATGACCGGATCGACCGAGACCGACTCGTCGGGATGAAAGCGGATGAGATTGAGGCCGCCATAGGCCGCCGCGTACTGGTCTTGCTTGCCGATGGGCTCTCCGCAACGGCCGATTTCGATGTCGCACGCCAGCCGGGCGAGCCGTTCCTTCGAGGCGTACTCGTTCCGGTACGCGAATAGCGCGTTCAGGAGACCAACCGTGTACGAGCTGGACGAACCGAGGCCCGTCCCGCGCGAAGGAATGTCGGCCATCGAGGCGATCTCGATGCCGCCATCGATGCCCGCGACGTCCAGGGCATGCCGGACGAGCGGATGCGCCACCTGTTGTGGGGTTTCTACTTCCTCGGTACGCGAATAGCTGATGCGCAGCCGCTCATCGAATTTTCTGTTCACTGCGATGTACATGTACTTGTCGATCGAGGTCGACACCACAGCGCCTGTCTCCTCACGGTAGAACGCCGGCACATCGCTGCCGCCGCCGACGAAGCTCATGCGGAAGGGCGTCTTGCTGACGATCATGCGCTCGTCCAGGCTATGACGGTGAAATCCGCATTGCGGCGCGCATGCTGGACGGGTTCGGACTCGTCGACCGACCGTGACGCGATGAGGGCGTCGACCGCGGCGTCCGTCTCGCCTCGCCATCGGTAGTCCGCGCGCAGATATGCAAGTCGTTCCGGTTCCGCCATCTCGACGTGCACCCGTACGCCAGGCAACTTTACCAGGTGGCTGTAGGTCAGCGCGGGCACACCCTCGAGGATGATCAGATCCTCCGGCCCGATCGACGCGCGCACCGGGTAGTCGTACATCGCACGTCGCGCCCTGTCGTAGATTGGCAGCTCCAGCACGTGGCGATTGGCGGATCCGACCAGGGGCTCAATCGTGGCCACCAGCCGTTCGATGTCGAAGCGCGTCGCCACACCTGTTCCTTCGGCTCTTTCCCCCTGCGGCTTCAGCCACGAGTCGAGCGACACCACATGAGCCGTGCGGCCCAACGCCTGGAGGCTCTCCTTCAGCACCTGCGCGATGAAGCTCTTGCCGGAGCGCGCCAGCCCGCCAATCAGCAGGAATCTCGCGTCGAGCGCTGCCGCCGCGATAGGCGCGGTCCGGCGGCAGATCAGCTGGTGCCCGTCCAGAATCCACGCGACCGCCGCGATCAGGTCGGTTACGACGTAGTCGGGACGAAAAGGATACTTCCCGTCCTGCCCGGCGTAGCCGGTCCGTACGAGGATGGTCCTCAAGCCGGCTCGCCGCCCCGTTTCGATGTCGGTGGTCGTGTCACCCACCATCCACGACGCCCTCCGGTCGATCAGCAGGTCGCGGCATGCGGCATCGATCGACCCGGTGCGAGGCTTGCGACACTCGCACTGCACTTTCAGCTCGCGCACTTCGCCCGGAAACCCGCTGTCAGGATGATGTGGGCAGGCGTAGATGGCGTCGAGGTACGCTCCCAAGCGACCGAGCCCGTGTGTGAGCCGCGCATGAATGCGTTCGAGCCCCTCGGTCGTGACGGCGCCACGCGCGACGGCAGGCTGGTTGGTGATCACGATGGCAAGATGCCCCGAGCGGTTGATTCGCTGAACGGCGGTGGCTGCGCCTTCGAGCAGCTCGATGCGGTCGGGGGTATCGAGGTGATGGACCTCACGATTAAGCGTTCCATCCCGATCGAGAAACACCGCCGAACGCAAATCGCGTCCCGACAGCCGATCCGGCACGCCCGATCGGAGGTCTCGTTCCACCTGGTCGAGTCGATCAGGTGTGCCAATGTCCTTGATGTATTCGGGCGATTCGTAGCCGTAGAGGCGGCGCCCCGCCTTCAGCATGGCAGGGAACAGATGCTTCGTGAGATCGGCGGGCGATTGTCCTGGTACCAATCCTTCGAGCCCTCGCCGGTCCAACACGAACAACGCCGCACTGGCGAGATTGCGATGTTCTCGCCCTTCCGGGTGTGGATACGGGTGCAGAGCGGTGACGAAACGCCGCTCGTCGAGTTCGACGAGGTCCGAGTCGTGCGGGTGGTCGTTCGGGTGTGCGAAGAGCGTCGCGTCCGCTCCACGGCTCGCGTGCGCATCCCTCATCCGCCGCAGGTCCACATCCAGATACGTATCGCCGTAGAGCACCAGAAACGTGTCGAGCATCTGCGGCAGCGCGTCGCACACCGCCCAGGCGGTTCCCCGAGGGGTCTGCTCCTGAAGGTAGCCAAGCGATACGCCGTACGCCGATCCGTCGCCGAACTGCGCGCGAATCACCTCGTGGGCGTAGTGAACGAGCAGCAGGATCCGCGAGAAGCCATGGCGACGACAGAGCGCAATCTGGTGCTCGAGCAGCGGTGTGCCGAGAACCGGCACCATCGGCTTCGGCAGCGGTCCGGTCCTGGTCTTGAGTCGCGTGCCAGGCCCCCCGGCAAGAATGGCAATCTCGAACGGCGTCACTGCCGGCGATCGAAAATCCACTGGTTGGCGAGAAGCCATCGGACGGTTTGACGGACCGACCCTTCGATCGAGTGCTTCGGCGACCAACCCGTGTTCATCGCGCGTCGCACGTCGAGAAGAACGAACGGACTGTCGCCAATCCAGCCGCGATTTCCGGCGCCGAGCTCGAGCTGCGGGCTGACCCCCATCTCATCGCAGATCCATCGCGCCGACTCACGTACGAGACAGAACTCGGGCACCCCGAGATGATAGACCTCGTAGCGTCTGCCCCCACTCGCCGGCGGCCGCGCGTCCTCGCAAATATGCATGACGGCACCGACGCAGTCCTCGACGTGAAGATAGCTCTTGCGCTGCGTTCCGTCGCCGAGAATCCGAAGGCGGGTTGGATTCACGAGCAGCTGCTTCACGAAATCGAACACGTGTCCATGAGGGTAGCGCGGGCCGAGCAGCGATACGAAGCGGAAGGTGCAACCCTCGAATCGGTACCCTTCGCAGTACGCCGCAATCAGTCCTTCGCACGCCATCTTCGAGGCTCCGTATAACGACGTTTGCACGGGGATAGGGCAGTTCTCCGGGGTTGGAAAGATATCGGGCTCGCCCAGCGCAGCCGCCGAAGAGGCGAAGACAATTCGTGTGACGCCGGCCGCACGCATTGCCTCGAGGACTTCGAACGTTCCCAGCGTGTTCTGTTCGAGGTCCGTGCGCGGGGAGGCGAAACTGCCGCGAACGTCGGCGTTGGCCGCCAGATGATAGACGGCATCGACGCCGTCGATCGCACGGCGCAGCACCGCCGCGTCCAGGACGTCGCCGTGCACGAAGGCGAAGCGCTCGGATCTGTGTGCCTGCTCGAGAAAAGGCACTTGTCCTGTGGCCAGATTGTCGAGGCCGACGACCGCGTGCCCTCGGGCCAGCAATGCGTCAGCGAGGTGACTGCCGACAAATCCGGCGGCACCTGTCACCAGGTACTTCACAGGCGCATCCGCGGTATGTGCACGTCGAGCAATGTCATTGCCTTGGGGTGCTCGGGTGGGCTGGTGATTGTAATGAGCTACGGCCGTTCGCTGCGAAAGCAGACCACCAGTCCAATGGCCAGCAGTGCGAGGTTGGTCGATGCTCGGGAATACCCTTCGGCGGTCGTCAGGAAAACGCCGACGAAATTCGTGAGCACGGCAAGCCCCAGCGCCAGCGCAGACAGCGCGAGGAGCGTTTTCGACAGAGTGAGCACATGCACCTCCTTTGCAGGCGGACGGGGTCCGGGCAACGCGCCGGGTACATAGCATCCTTTCCAACTCGGTCGCCACACAAAAGACACTTTCCGTCGACCTGACAGGATAATGGGGTCGCCGTGGCCACGTTTCCAAGAGCCTTCGTAAGACATCTACTGCGAGGCATTCCGGGCTTCATCACGATGTATCGCCATGCGCAGCTCCTATACACCGTTGCTCGTGAGCGGTGGTGGGCCGATCCGCAGGGGAGCAACGACCGCGCCATCCTGAATGCGGAGTGGCACTTCGAGACCCGTCCCGAACAAGAGCGATACCGCAGCGTGTTGGCCGCGGTCGCCGCGTGTCGCGGGCCGGGTTCGTGGGGCGACGTGCTCGAAATAGGATGCGCGGAAGGCCTGTTTACACAGGAGCTCGTGTTGCGCTCCGCGTCGGTCACCGCATACGACGTGTCACCAATTGCCTGCGAGCGCACCGCCCGGGCACTCTCTGACGTTCGGGTTCGCTGCCTTCAGATCGACCGCGAGCCGGTTCAGGAGACCTTCGATCTCGTATTCCTCATGTGCGTTCTCGGATCGCTGCACGGGCGCCGCGCGCTCGCACGAGTCCGGGCGAATCTGGCCAACGCACTGCGCCCGGGCGGACTGCTCGTCTTCAACGAACTGCGGTTTCACGATCCACGAGTCGAAGACTCCTGGTGGGCTCGCGCGTTCGTCGAAGGCGGGCTCGAGCTTCTGAAGTTCCTCGACGGTCGCGATGGGCTGCGGCTGATGCATCGCGAGATTCACACCGCCCATGTGATTGGCGTTTACGAGAAAGTCACGTAGGGCGCGGCTTCCGCCTTCGCCTAAAGCTTCGGCGGACCACCATAGCCTTGGCGGAGGTGGTTACGCCGCGCCTGGCAGACCGTGAAGGCCCGCCCTACGGTACTGAAGCGCCTGGCGCGCCGCTATGACGAGTCAGCATGCCTGCGCACGTCGGAAGATCATGAGGTTCTCGTAGTACCAGCTCTCCACTTCACCACTGGCTTTCCAGCTTTCACGCCAGCACTGCGACTGTTCGTAGGCGTGTCCGAAGCCGCGCTCACGAAACTTGGCCATCCAATATGAAGGCGGCTGCTCGTTGACGTGGTCGGTGCCTCCCTGACCCGGCGGCGCCGCCGTAAGAACGACCACGGGGGCGAGACGCGTGAGCATATCGACGTACCGATCCGCGGCTCTCTCTGGCAAGTGTTCCGCCACTTCCATGCTGATGGCGACGTCAAACGTGCGCGCGTCAGTGTGGACGTCCCGCTCCAGATCGAATTTCGCCACATCCAGGCGCCGAGCGCGACAGTACTTCAGGGCGGCCTCCGCGTACTCGAGCCCATGCACGCGGCAGCCCCTGTCACGCAGCGCCTCGAGCAGCGCACCCGTACCGCACCCGACGTCGATGATGTGCGTGGCGCTCAAGTCATCGACGATCGTGGCAGCGATTCTTGACGCACTTCGGAGCGCGGGCCCCTCCACGCTCTCCCGGTAAAACTCAGAGCTATAGATCCAATCGTGCGTCAGCACGTGTGCCTTCAGCCAGGCAACGGCCTGTGACGCCCGGATTGATGCCGGCACAAGGCTGCGATACAACGTCGTGACAGCGGAATGTAACCTGGGACCCACGCACCGATATCGTACCGCGCAGATGCGAAAGGCGTCGCCACTGCCTTCCTCGGATGAAGGCAACGCTGGACGTCTTGAAAGGCCAAACTCATGGCAAATGAGTCAAGTGTTCGAATGGCCTTTCAAGACGTCTCGCCCCGTGGAGCGGGGCAAGAAGATACTGCCGCTAGCGAGGCGGAGCCTGGACGGTCTGAGGCGGAGCCTCGCTGGCTTCTGAAAGAATAGGGGCGAATTGTGTCGGATACGCTCTGGCTTGGCGCGCGGGTCCTCGTCACTGGCGGAGCGGGGTTCATCGGTACGGCTGTCACTCGGGCGTTGCGTCGGCGGGGCGTCCCGGATGACCGCATCGTGGTCCCCCGGTCGCAGACCTGCGACCTTCGCGTGGCAGACCGCTGTCGCGAAGCCGTGCGGGGCTGCGACATCGTCATTCATCTCGCGGCGCCGACGGGCGGCATCTCGTTCAGCCGCGCGCATCCCGCTTCGCAGTATCGCGACTGCTCGCTCATCAACCTCCACATGCTCGAGGCCGCGCGCGAAGCCGGCGCGCGCAAGTTCGTGGCTGTGGGCAATCTGCTCGCGTACCCGCGCAACGCGCTGTCGCCGCTCCGTGAAGAGACGTTGTACGACGGGCCGATCGCCGATACCCACCTGGGCATCGGTCTCGCAAAGCGCGATCTCGTGGCGCTTGCCGACATGTATCAGCGTGAGTTCAGCTTTGGTGTGGTGAATGTCCTGTCGGCCAATGCGTACGGCCCGGAAGACCACTTCGATTCGCCCCACTCGCACGTCATCGCGGCGACCATCGCCAAGTGCCTGCGCGATCGAGAACTGGTGGTCTGGGGTGACGGGTCCCCGACCCGCGATTTTCTGTATGTAGACGACATCGCCGAGGGACTGCTCGGCGCCGCCGAGCGGCTCGAGCCGCCGGCGGTCGTCAACCTGGCGTCCGGAACCGAGATTTCCATCGGCGAGCTGGTACGGATGATCGCGCGGTTGACGGGATTCACCGGCCGCATCGCATTCGACACGTCAAAGGGCGGCGGCGATCCACGGCGCGTCGCGGCAACCGATCGTTCGACGCGCCTGCTCGGGTTCGTGCCGCGGGTATCGCTGGAAGAGGGCCTGCGGCGAACGATCGCGTGGTATCGACAGCAACTCGGCGTGCGATGACGGCGTTTATTCCACAGATGGAGCCGGTCGTGACCGAGGCCGACATCGAGGCCGTCCACGACTACATGCGGTCGGGCGGCTGGCTCACCGAGTTCGAGCAGACGCGTCGCTTCGAGCGGCAGATTGCCGGTTTTACGGGCGCGCAGCATTGCGCCGCGGCTCCCAGCGGAACGCTCGCGCTGTTCCTGGCGCTTGCGGCCTGCGGCGTCGGCCGCGACGACGAGGTCATCGTTCCCGACCTGACGATGGCAGCGACGGCGACCGCCGTCCTGCTGGCAGGTGGCAAGATCGTCTTCGCCGATATCGAGCCAGATACCTTGTGCCTCGACGTGACCCAGGTCGAACGGCTCATCACTCCGCGCACGAAGGCCGTCGTGTTTGTCCCGCTGAACGGCAGGTCTCCTGCCTGCCTGCCCGACGCCGTGCGAGGCTGGCAACGCCGCGGGATTCGCGTGATCGAGGATGCCGCGCAAGCGCTTGGTTCGTACGCCGGCGGCCGGCATCTTGGCACGCTGGGCGACTGCGGGTGCCTATCGTTCAGCTCGCAGAAACTCGTCACGACGGGACAGGGCGGGGCGGTCATCACCAACGACCCGCAGCTTCACGAGGCGATGCGTATGCTGAGGGACTTTGGACGAAGAGAAGGAGGAACGGACCACTACCTGCGCGTCGGCTGGAACCTGAAGTTCACCGACCTTCAGGCGGTCGTCGGGCTCGAGCAGATGCGGCGGCTGCCCGCGATGATCGAGCAAAAGCGGCAGCTGTTCGCATGGTATGGTGAGCTGCTCGATGGAGTGAACGAGGTCGTGCTGCCGCCGACCGATCTCGCGCAGGTGACCCCCTGGTTCGTTGACGTGCTGGTCGAACCAGATGTTCGCGAGAGACTCGCCGAGCACCTGCGGCGGGCCGGCATTGGCACACGGCGGTCCTATCCGGCGTTGCACGCCGAACCCGCATTTCAAATGGCTGGTTCGTTTCCAGTGGCCGAAGCGGTGTCTCGACGCATGCTCTGGCTTCCATCCTCTCTGCGTGTCGGGCGCGACGATGTGGCGCGGATCTGCGGAGCCATCCATGCATTCCTTCGAGCATGACTGGGAATCCCTTGTTACCTACGCATCAGGGGCACGACGCACTTTCATTTCTGACGCCGTACTGGTCGGGCTGCGAGATGATGCGGGTTCATCTCGGCTCGATTCGAAGGTTTTATCCGTCCTCTCCGATTCTGGTGTCGAAGCGGGGAGGAGGGCTGGAAGAGATGGAGGCACACCGGGCGGAATTCGGCATCCAGTACTGGCTCGAGGAATGCGGCTACATCGACGCGCTTTTGCGGCTGTTGGCACGATGTGAGACCCAGTGCGTCTGCATC
>Ga0209640_10002387_pt1 | contig 16348 bp, 8 predicted proteins | sample RifCSP10_1_FD_184018 | JGI IMG/M metagenome (GOLD analysis project Ga0209640, IMG submission 184018) | Soil microbial communities from Rifle, Colorado - Rifle CSP2_sed 10_1 (SPAdes) (version 2) | ecosystem: Environmental > Terrestrial > Deep subsurface > Rock core/Sediment | place: Rifle...
TTGGTGCCGAAGAACGACGCCGGGATGATGTTCTGGATCTGCGGCGTGCCCGGCAATGCGTCCATGGTGAAGGTGAAGGCACCCAGTGCGATCGTGCCGGGGATCAGTCGCTTGGGGATATCACTCTGGCGGAAGAGTTCGGCGGCGAACGGATACACCGCGAACACCACTACGAACAGCGACACGCCGCCGTAGGTCAGCAGCGCGCACACCGCGACGATCGACAGCATCGCGCGTCCGGCGCCGAACAGGCGGATGGTCGCTGCCACTATCGACTTGGAGAAGCCCGACATCTCGATCAGCTTGCCGAAGATCGCGCCGAGCAGGAACACCGGGAAGTACAGCTTCAGGAAGCCGACCATCTTGTCCATGAAAAGGCCGGTGAACATCGGCGCGACCAGCGACGGGTCGGTCAGCAGCACCGCGCCCATCGCCGCGACCGGCGCGAACAGGATCACGCTGTAGCCGCGATAGGCGACCAACATCAGGAAACACAGCGCGGCCAGCACGATCAGAAACGCCATTCCCCAGATCCCCCTCAGCTGCCGGACGATTCGTCCCTGCGGCCCAGTGTCCGTACCGCGGCAGTGGCGGCCCATTGTCCGAAGGTACGATGCGGCGCGGCGCCGGATCGGCCTACCTTTCCTGCAACGGCGGCGGGGGTCGCTGACAAAACGCGGGAAGGGGAAGCATGAAGCGCAAGTATTTGAGTCTGGCGATCGGTTGTGCGCTGCTCTCGCCGGTGGCATGGGCGCAGGACGCGACGGGTCCGACACCGCCGACGCAGTCCTCCGGCGAGGCGACGTCGCTCGACGCGATCGTCGTTACCGCCCGGCGCCGCAGCGAGTGGCTGCAGGACGTCCCGGTCGCCGTGTCGGCCTTCAGCGAACGGCGGCTGTCCGACCTCCAGGCCGACGACATCTCCGGCATCCAGTATTCGGTGCCCAACCTCTATCTCGACAAGGGCGACGGCGCGAACGCGGTCATCTATATCCGCGGCGTCGGCCAGAACGACTCGCTTGCCTTCGCCGATCCCGGCGTGGGCGTGTATGTCGACGACGTCTTCATCGCCCGCTCGCAGGCGGCGTTCCTGGAGATGTTCGACGTCAATCGGGTCGAGGTGTTGCGCGGTCCGCAGGGCACCCTGTATGGCCGCAACACCATCGGCGGCGCGGTCAAGTTCGTCTCGGCGCCGCCGCCCAGCACCCCCAGCGGCTATCTGGAGATGGGCGCCGGCAACTACAACCAGCGCATCCTCAAGGCCCGCCTGGGCGGGCCGCTGATCGACGGCACCCTGAACGGCAAGGTCGCCTTCGCCTATTCCGCCCGCGACGGCTATGCCGACAACACCGTGGATGGCCAGGACGACGGTGACCAGGACAGCCTGTCAGGCCGCGCCGCGCTCGACTGGAAGCCCAGCGACACGCTGCAGGTGCTGTTCAGCGTCGACGGCAAGCGCGACCGGCCCGACACCTCGCGCAGTCCCGTGCGTGAAACGCCGATCACCGGTGCCACGCCGGCGGGAACGCTGGTCACTTTTCCGGCCGCAACCGATCCCTACGTCGTCGATGTCAACGCCAACGGGTTATCGGACCTGACCGCCTTTGGCACGTCGCTGACCGCACGCTATCTGGCCTCCGATGCGGTGACGATCGAGGCGATCAGCGCCTATCGCGATATGGATTTCGACCTGAACCTCGATGTGGACGGCTCGCCGCTGCCGATCCTGGACATCCTGCTGCTGCAGGACCAGAACCAGTTCAGCCAGGAAGTCCGCGCCAGCTACGATGCCGACGGTCCGCTCACCGGCACGGCCGGGCTGTATTACTTCCACGACAAGGACACCACCTTCTCGGGCGTGGACAACGGCGCGGCGACCTTCTTCGGCTTCCCCGTCACCGTATTCGGCTTCCCCGGCTCGAGCCTGGCCGAAACCAGGCAGGACACCAGGTCGTACGCCGCCTTCGCCGATGCCTCCTACGACATCAGCGAGAAGTTCGCCATCGGCGTTGGCCTGCGTTACACCTATGAAGAGAAGACGTCGAAGCGGCTGTTCGAGAACTTCTTCGATCCGGCCGTCTCGGTGATCAGGAACACGCCGCCCTTCCTGGCTGGCGTCGGCACGGCGGGGCCGGCGATCGCCGGCGAGGCCGACTTCGAGGCGTTCACGCCGAAGGTCTCCCTCTCCTACAAGCTCAACGAGGACGTGCTGCTCTACGGCTCCGCCGCGCGCGGTTTCAAGAGCGGGGGCTTCGATGGCCGGGCCACCAACGACTTCAGCTTCAGGCCCTTCCTGCCTGAGTTCGTCTGGAGCTACGAGGCCGGGGCCAAGACCAGCTGGATGGATGGCAAGCTCACCTTCAATGCCGCCTATTTCTACAGCGACTACACCGACGTGCAGGTGACCAGCTTCGGCGCGGACCCGGTGACCGGTGTCTTCGTCAGCCTGTTCACCAACGCCGCCGCCGCCACCATCCAGGGACTGGAGTTCGAGCTGGCCGCCCGGCCGACGCCGGAGCTGTCGATCAACGCATCGCTGGGCCTGCTCGATGCCCAATACGACGAGTTCAACATCCTGGTCGGCGGCGTCGTCACCGACGTCAGCGACCGGGACCTGGTCAACAGCCCCGAGGCCAGCGGGAGTCTGGCGGTCACCTGGGAGCGGCCAATCAGCGATGGCTTGAACCTCGTGCTGCACGGCGACGCGAACTACCGCAGTTCGCTGGCGACCGAGATCACCGACTCGCCGGTGCTGCGTCAGGACGCCTACACCCTGCTGAACGCTTTCGCCGCCCTGCGCTCGACCAGCGGAACGTGGGAGGTGCGCGCCGGCGTGCAGAACCTCACCGACGAGAAGGTCCGCGTCCAGGGCTTCAACCTGGCAGAGTTTCCGGGCGTGCAGTTGGGCTTCTACACCGCGCCGCGCACCTACGACCTGCGCCTGATCTACCGGTATTGAGCCGCCGGCCGGATGCGGGGCTGCAATCCCGGACGCGGCCCGCGACCACCGCCGGACGCCCGAGGCGACGTTCTTTCTTTCACAGCCTCTGAGATGAAAAGAAAACGCGGACAAGGGAGACATTTCATGTTCAAGACCTGGATTACACGGCACGAGCGGGCCATTGGGCACGCGCTTTCCCGCATCAGGGCAGTGACGATGGCCGGGACAGGCGCGCTCATCATGGCGTTCGCCGGTCCGGCCATGGCCGGTCCCACGACGCTCGAAGCCACCTACAGCACCGGCATCCAGAACGGCTGGGTGCGCGTCGAGCGCTGGCGGGACACCAGCGCTGCCTTCACCCAGGAGGCGTTCCCCACCGACGGGCGCGGCGACCAGTCGGGCCAACGCGTGACCTTTTTCGCTGGCGACGGCAGCCCGCATTCGTCGCAGTTCCTGATGTACTACGCACCCGGCTGGAGCACGAACACCAAGCCGGTGCCGGTGCTGCTGGTCCACGGCGCGAACCAGGACGCCGACCTTGCCTGGGCCGATCCGAACGAAGCGGGCGGCTACGGTTGCGGCCGCGCGTCCTGCCCCTCGACCGGCATGATGCAGTCGCTTTCCGCCGCCGGCTACAAGGTCTTCGCGCTGGGCCTGCCGCACAAGAACGGCGACGGCTATTTCTGGTCCGAGCAGATCGCCGATGCCGTCGCGATCGTCAAAAGCCGAACCGGGGCCACCCAGGTCGATGTCATCGCCTGGTCCAAGTCCGCTTCCAACGCGCGGATGTACCTGTCGAACGTGAAGAAAACCTGGGGCACGGCCTATCGCGGCGACGTCCGCCGCCTGTTGCTGCTGGGCTCGGCCAACAACGGAATCGACCTGTCCTTCCGCCACGGCTGGAACTTCAGTCTTGTCGTCTATCCCGACTGCGGCGGTGTCATCAACGGCCCGACACCCCATGACCACCTGGTGTGCTATGGGGTCTATCGCGACGGCGCGGAGTGGACCTACAGCTCGCCCTATTTCCCCGGCTCGGCGCAGTTGCTGAAGCCATGGAACACGATCTACCCGCTGCCCAGCGTCGAGCAGGACTGGTACACGACCTACTTCGGCGGCCAGGGCTTTTACAGCAGCGGCCCGGGCATCGCCGCTTATTCGAGCCTGTCGCTGGTGGATGTGATTCGCAATGCCCCCTCACCGTCCAGCGTGCGCGTGCACAATCTGTGCGGCAACCAGAACGACATCGCACTCCTGCACAACGAGCATACCGGGCCTTCGGACGGCGTCATCTTCATCGACAGCTGCCGGGACGTGGTCGGGATCAGCAACGACGGCGGTGGTGCCACGATCGCGGTCAATCATCTGGAACTGGGCTGGGAGCCGATCTCGATTGTCCAGGTAAAGACCTGGCTGGGCGCACCGTGACTCCTTGAGCTTCCCTTGCCACCGACGGGGCCGCAGTCCGGGACGCCTGTCCCGACGGCGGCCTCTTTCGCTGGTTCACCATCGCTTATCTTCATTCGCGGTCTGGCGCTGCAGTTGCACATGCGGTCGCTGCCGCCACGAGGTTTTCCCGCGACGCGCAGCGTCGGCAGCGCGGCGTGCCGTTGGCATTGTCCGAAGGTACAGCTGCCCGATGCACCGGCCGCCTCCTAACCTCTGCTCATGACGGGAATGCCCCGTCACCGATTGGTCTGGGGAGAGAGTCGTGATGGGTCGCAACAACATGAGCCGCAAGCACCTGAGTTTTGCCATTGCCTGCGTATTGCTGGCGCCGCCGGCGGCATTTGCCCAGGGTGCGGCGCAGGACACCGCGCCGCCCGCCACCGGCGTGGATGCCACCACGCTCGGCGGCATCACCGTGACCGCCCGCAAGCGCGAGGAAACCCTCCAGGACGTGCCGGTCGCGGTCACCGCGTTCACCGCCGAATCGCTGGACCGGTTGAACGTCGAGGATCTTTCCGACCTCGATGCACAGGTGCCCAACCTGACCATTTACGCCGCGCGCGGGTCCAGCAGCACGCTTACGGCCTATATCCGTGGCGTCGGTCAGTCCGATCCGCTGTGGGGCGTGGACCCGGGCGTCGGCATCTACATGGACGACGTCTACATCGCGCGTCCCCAGGGCGCGCTGCTGGACGTGCTCGACGTCGAGCGCATCGAAGTGCTGCGCGGCCCGCAGGGCACGCTGTTCGGCAAGAACACCATCGGCGGCGCGATCAGGTACATCTCGCGCGGCCTGCCCACCGCATTCGACGGCTTCGCCTCGGTCACCGTGGGCAACTACGACCAGCTCGACGTCAAGGCCGCGATCGGCGGACCGATCGGTGGCAACGAGGCGCTGCGTGCGCGCATCGCCGTCGCCAGCCTCAATCGCGATGGCTTCGGCAGGAACATCGTCACCGACCAGCCGGTCAGCGACAAGGAAGTCCTGGCGCTGCGCGGCCAGCTCGGCGCCTACGTCAGCGACGACCTCGACATCCAGTTCGCGTTCGACTGGATGGACGACCAGTCCGGCGTGCGTGGCGCGAAGATGCTGGTGGCGAATCGCCTGCAGCCGGTTTTCTTCCCCCGCAGCGGTGCGTTCCCGCCACTGGACGACCGCTACGACGTCCGCAACGGCATGCCCAATGTCAACGACACCACGATCAAGGGCGCCTCGGCGACCGTGAACTGGCGGGCCAACGATGCCTGGGGCTTCAAGTACGTGCTCGCCAAGCGCGAGTCCGACACCGAAACCAACATCGATTTCGACACCTTGCCGATCCAGATCGCCGATGTGAAGGCGTTCTACTCCGATGAGCAGGTCAGCCACGAGCTGCAGGCCAACTACGATGCCGGCGGCCGCATGCGTGGCGTCATGGGCATCTACGCGTTCGATGGCGAAGCCGGTGGCCAGGTACTCAACAACTTCTTCAACCTGGTGTTCGGCGATACCCAGGGCATTGTCTTCACCGAGAGCGTCGCGTTCTACGCCGACTGGACGATCGACATCAGCGATGCGCTGACCCTCGACGTCGGCGCGCGCTACACCGATGAGGACAAGCACGCGCGGGTGTTCAACATCGGCTACCGGGATGCCACGTTCACCCGACCCAGCGGCGTGGTGGCGGCCAACTTCGACAAGACCATCAACTTCACCAATCTGTCGCCCAAGGTCTCGCTCGACTACCGGTTTACCCCGGACGTGATGGTCTATGGGCTGGCGACGCGCGGCTTCAAGTCCGGCGGCTTCAACATCCGCGCGCAGGCCACGGCCGTGCCGCGTTCGGCCGAACCGTTCGACGACGAGTCCGTCGACAGCTACGAAATCGGCAGCAAGATGTCGTTCCTCGACCAGTCGCTGTTCCTCAACCTCGCGTATTTCCACAACGACTACAAGGACATCCAGCTGTCGGTGTTCACTGCATTCGACAGCAACGGCGACGGCACCGACGATTCCTTCTTCGGCGACTTCACCAACGCCGGCGCCGGCACCGTGCAGGGCGTGGAGGTCGAGTACCAGTGGCTGCCGACCCGCAACTGGCTGATCAGCGGCAACGTCGCCTGGCTCGATGCGCAGTTCGACGAATACATCTTCAAGAACACCAACATCGCCGACCAGCAGGAATTCACCAACGCACCGGAGTTCTCCGGCGCGCTGAACGTGGAGTACCGCGTCGACCTGGCGACCGGCGGCAACCTGTCGGCGCGGGTGGGCTACAGCTACCAGGACGACGTGGTCGCAACTACCGAGGTCACCCGTGACCCGGTCACTCGTGCGGTGACCGCCCCGATCACCCAGGACGGCTACGGCCTGGTCAATGCCGGCGTGATCTGGAAGAGCGGTGGCCCGTGGTCGCTGTCGCTGCAGGGCAGCAACCTGACGGACAAGGAATACCGCACCACCGGTTACAACCTCAACGCCGCGCTCGGCGTGATCACCGGGTTCTACGGTGCCCCGCGGCAGTACACGCTGTCGGCGCGCTACGACTTCTGACCGGTTCCTCGAAGGCGGTCAGGATCGGCGGCGGGCTTCGGCCCGTCGTTTTCTTTGGGGGTTCGGTGTCCCGTGCGAGCGCCGCAGTGGTGGCGTTCGCTATGCTCGGACAAAGGGGACGGGGCAGGACCATGGCTGACGCCACGCGCACATGTTGAGTTTTGCCGCAGTTACCGTGGCGAGCGTGCTGTGGCTCGCGCTGATGTTCGGCACCGCGCTGTATGCCGAGCGCCGCCCCGGGCTGTTGTCCCGCCACTGGCACCACGTCTACGCGCTGTCGCTGGCGGTGCACTGCACCTCGTGGACGTTCTACGGCACCGTGACGCAGGCGTCGCGCTACGGCTGGCCACTGCCGCCGACGTTCCTCGGCGCGATCGTGCTGTACGCGTTGGCCGTGGCCTTCATGATGCGGCTGGTGCGGTTGTCGCGCGAGACCAACGCGACTTCGCTGGCCGACCTGATCGCCACGCGCCTGGGCAAGGACGCCTGGCTCGCCGCCACCGTCACCCTGGTCGCGGCGCTGGGCCTGATCCCGTACATCGCGCTGCAGCTCAAGGCGGTGGCGATGAGCTTCACCATGCTGACCACGCGCAGCAGCGACGGCATCGCGCCGCCGGCGTGGCAGGACAGCGCGCTGTACGTCGCGCTGGCGATGGCGCTGTTCGCGATGCTGTTCGGCACGCGTCGCGCCAGCGCCGCCGAGCACAACCGCGGGCTGGTGCTGGCGATGGCATTCGAGTCGGTGTTCAAGCTCGCCGCGATGCTGGCGCTGGGGGCGTTCGTCTGGTTCGGGCTAGGCGCCTTGCCGGTGGCGGACGTGCCGCCGCCACCGCCGCCAAGCAGCGGGTTCGTGCCGCTGGTGCTGCTGGGGGCGTTCGCGATGTTCATCCTGCCGCACCAGTTCCACGTCGCCGTGGTCGAGTGCCGCGACGAACGCCACGTGCGTACCGCGCGCTGGCTGTTCCCGCTGTACCTGGTGCTGATCGCGCTGCCTGTGCTGCCGCTGGCGAAGGCCGGCGATGCGCTGCTGGCCGGGCGCGTGCCGTCGGACCTGTACGTGCTGGCATTGCCGCTGGCGCAGGGCCACCACGGCCTGGCGCTGTTCGCGTTCCTGGGCGGGCTCAGCGCGGCCACCGGCATGGTCGTGGTCAGCACGCTGACGCTGAGCCTGATGATCGGCAACCACTGGTTCGCGCCCGGCCTGCTGCGCGGGGCGTGGTCGCGCAACGACGGCAGCGACCTGCGCGGGAGCGTGCTGGCGCTGCGCCGGATCGGCATCGTCGCGATCATGCTGCTCGCCTGGGCCTACAGCCGCCTGATCGCCGGCAGCGATGCGCTGGCCGATGTTGGCGCGGTGTCGTTCTCGGCGTTGGCGACGCTGGTGCCGGCGCTGGCATTCGCGGTGTGGCGGCCACAGACGCCGCCACGCGCGGCGGTGGCCGGCGTGCTGGCCGGGTTCATCGCCTGGGCCTGGGTATTGCTGCTGCCGATGATGCTGCAGATGCGCGAGTGGTCGCCGGTGTGGCTGGTGCACGGCCCGTTCGGCTGGGGCTGGCTGTCGCCGGAAGGGTTGTTCGGGCTGACCGGATGGAGCCGGCTCGGTCGCGCCGTCGGTGCCAGCCTGTTCGTCGGCACGCTGGTTACGGTGCTGGTGGCGCTGGTGCGTGGCGAGGCGCCACGGCGCGCGCGCCGCGGCCTCGATGCGCAGACCCTGCGCGGCGCCGGCCTGCGCTTCCTGCCGCCGGAGCGGGTGGCGCAATTGCTGCTCGACGCCCCGTCCGCCGGCGCAGTGCCGGCGCAGGCCGAGGCGCGGGTGGAACGCGAGCTGGCCGCGGTGCTCGGGTCGGCCTCGGCGCGCGTGCTGCTGGATGCGGCGCGACGCGAGGCCGGCCACCTCGACACCGTGGCCGCGATCGTCGGCGAGGCCTCGGCCGACCTGCGCTTCAACCAGCGCGTGCTCGAAGCGGCGTTGCAGAACATGACCCAGGGCATCAGCGTGGTCGACGCGCAATTGCGCCTTGTGGCCTGGAACCGTCGTTACGTGGAGCTGTTCGGGTTCCCGGACGAGCTGCTGCAGGTCGGCCGGCCGATCGCCGATCTCGCCCGCTGGGCGCTGCAGCGCCTGCCGCCGCAGGGCGACCTCGAGCGCGCGCTGGAGCGCCGCCTCGCCTACATGCGTGCCGGCACCAGGCACCTGTCCGAGCGCGTGCTGCCCGACGCCAGCAACATCGACGGCACCATCGTTGAAATCCGTGGCAACCCGATGCCCGGTGGCGGTTTCGTCGCCACGTTCACCGATGTCACCCAGTTCCGCCGCGCCGAGGCCGCGCTGATCCAGTCCAACGAAACGCTGGAGCAGCGCGTGGCCGCGCGCACTGCCGACCTGGAGATCGCCAAGGGGGCCGCCGAACACGCCAACGACGCCAAGAGCCGCTTCCTGGCCGCGATCGGCCACGACCTGATGCAGCCGCTGCACGCCGCGCAACTGTTCGCCGACGCGCTGTCGCAGCAGGTCGACACCCGGCAGCGCGAAACCGTGGCGCAGATCAGCGGTGCGCTCGACTCCACCAGCGACCTGCTCACCGGCCTGCTCGACATGTCGCGGCTGGAAGGCGGCGGGCTGGTGCCGCAGATGCGCGAGTTCGCGCTGGCAGACGTGCTGGAGCCGCTGGCATCGGAGTTCGGCGCGATCGCCGCCGCGCGCGGCCTGCGCCTGCGGTTCGTCGACAGCGAGGCGTGGGTCGACAGCGATCCGCAGCTGCTGCGCCGGGTGCTGCAGAACTTCCTTGCCAACGCGGTGCGCTACACGGCGCACGGCAGTGTGCTGCTCGGCGTGCGCCGCGACGGCGACCGGTTGCGCATCGAGGTGCACGACACCGGCCCAGGCATCGCGCCGGAACAGCAGGCAGTGATATTCGAGGAATTTCGTCGTGGCGAGGATGCGGCCGGGCAGGGGCTCGGTCTCGGCCTGTCGATCGCCGATCGCATCGCCCAGCTGCTGCAGGCGCCGATCCGCCTGCGCAGCATGCTCGGCCGCGGTTCGCTCTTCTCGGTGACATTGCCGTCGGTGAAGGCGGCACGCGTGGCACCCGTACCGGTGGTGGCGCGGCGCGGCTTGTCCGGCACGCGGGTGCTGCTGGTCGACAACGATCCGCAGGCATTGGCGGCGTTGGCGCGGGTACTCGAAGGCTGGGGTTGCGACGTCGTCACCGCCATCGACGACGCCTCCGCGCAGGCGGCATTGCATGACGAAGGCGCGGCGCTGTGGCTGTTCGACTACCACCTCGACGATGGCGACACCGGCACCGCGCTGGCGGGCCGCCTTGGCGAGCGATTCGGCGCGCGGCCGGCGGTGATCCTCAGCGCCGACACCGGCGAGGCCGTGCGTCGCGCCGTGCACGAGGCCGGCCTGCCGTTGCTGGGCAAGCCGCTGAAGCCGCTGGCGCTGAAGTCGGTGCTCGATCGGCTGCTGGCGGCGCGTGAGGTGCAATCGGCGGAGGCCCCGCAGCCGGCGGATGTGGTCTAGCGGGTGCGTAGGATGTGGTGAGCCCCAGGCGAACCGCATCTTTCGATGGCGACGTGATGCGGTTCACTTCGTTCACCACTTCGTACTGATCTACGGCTGACGTCTATCCCGCCAGTTGCCGCGCCGGATCGATCAGTTCGAGTTCGCGCAGCACCACGCCGGCCTGGGTGCGGTTGCGCACGCCGAGGCGCTCGAAGATCGCCGACAGGTGCGCCTTGACCGTGCGTTCCTGCACGTCCAGGCGGTCGGCGATCTGCTTGTTCAACAATCCCTTCGCGACCAGCGTCAGTACCCGGAACTGCTGCGGCGACAGGCTCGCCAGGCGCGCGGCCAGTTCGGCGTCGGCGCTGGAACTGTGGGTGCGGGCCACCGACGCCTTCAGCGATGCCGGCAGCCATTGCTCGCACGCCAGCACCGCGCGGATCGCCTCGCGCAATTCATCCAGACCGGCGCTCTTGGGCAGGAAGCCGGCTGCGCCGTGGTCGAGCGCGCGCCGCACCACGCGCGGGTCGTCGTTGGCCGACACCACCACCACCGCGACGCCGGGGTATTGCGCGCGGATCGCCGCCAGCCCGGCCAGGCCGTGGTTGCCCGGCATGTGCAGGTCCAGCAGCACCAGGTCGATGCCCGCTTCGCGGTCCAGCGCGGCGAGCACGCTGTCGAGGCTGTCGGCTTCGAAGATCTGGGTGTCGGCCACCGCGTCGGCCGCGGCCTGGCGCAGCGCCGCGCGGAAGAGGGGGTGGTCGTCGGCGATCAGTAGCGAGGGCATGGCGTACTCGTCGTTCGGCCTAGCCTAGCAAGCGCATCGCCGCGTGTGCGCCCGCATCGGGTGTACCAAAGTACGATGGGACGCGCGCCGGTGCTTGCTAGGCTGGCGAGCATGGCCAACTTCCCGATTCGAATCGCTGCGGCCTGCGCCGCCCTCGCCGTCGCTGCATGCACCACGACCGGTCCGCGAACCGGCCAGGAGCCTTCGCCGATGTTCAACGCGTTGCGCGTCACCGAGCACCGCGGTGGCGACGACCTGCTCACTGCCGGCCTCGGTGGCGATGGCTTGCGCGCGCCCACCGCGCCGGCGTTCGCCGATCCCGAACATCCCACTGCGGCCGAATTGCGGCGACGGGCGCTGTGGAGCAACTGGCGCGGCATCGCCGACCTCGCGCCAGGCGGTGGTTACGGCGCGGTCTACGGCGGCATCGCGAACGTTCCCGGACGCGAATTCACCGCCCTGGCGATGGTGCCCGGGGCCAGCCAGCCGCATCGCGTGCTGGTGCAGGTGCCGGACGCGTTCGAGATCGGCAAGCGCTGCGTGGTGGTGACGGCGTCGTCGGGCTCGCGCGACATCTACGGCGCGATCGCCGTCGCCGGCGCCTGGGGCCTGCCGAAGGGCTGCGCGGTCGCCTACACCGACAAGGGCGCGGGCACCGACTACTTCGACCTCGACGCCGGGTTGGGCGCGCGCATGGAGGGCCCGCCCGCGACGCGTGCGGACGGACTGGCGTTCACGCCGGACACGACCGCGACCTCCGGCGTCGCCTTCAAGCACGCCCATTCGCGCGACAACCCCGAGGCCGACTGGGGGCGCCACGTCCAACAGGCCGCGCAGTTCGCGCTGCAGTCGCTGGACAGCGCGTTCCCGAGCGCGGCGCCATTCACGTTCGCCAACACCCGCGTGATCGCGGTAGGCATATCCAACGGCGGTGGCGCGGTGCTGCGCGCGGCCGAACTCGACGGCGAGCGCTGGCTCGACGCGATCGTCGCCGGCGAGCCCAATATCACCGTCGCCGGCGCGCGCCCGCTCTTCGACTACAGCACCCAGGCCGCGCTGCTGATGCCCTGCGCGCTGCTCGATCCGGCGCTGGCGCCGTTGCCGCAGCCGCCGATGACCGCGCAGGCGACGCCGTTCTGGGCGATGCGCTGCGCGACGCTGAAGGCCGCCGGGCTGGTCGACGGCGCCGATGTGGCCGCGCAGGCCCTGTCGGCCCATGCGCAGTTGCGTGACAGCGGCTGGAGCGACGCGGCCCTGCGCGCCGGCGCACTGTCGGTCGGCTTCGACGTCTGGCGCGCGGTGGCGGTGACCTATGCCTCCACCTACGGCCGCTACGGTGCCGGCGAGCATCCCTGCGGCTACGACTTCGCGGCCCTGAACGCCGACTTCAGCCCGCGCGCGAGCACGGCCGCCGAGCGCGCCGCCTGGTGGGCCGACGCCAGTGGCATCCCGCCCGGAGCGGGTGTCGGCATCGTCGACCGCCGCGTCTCCCTGCCCGATGCCACGTTCGCCGGCCTGCAATGCCTGCGCGCGCTGTGGGCGGGCGAGGGCGTGGATGCCATGCGCGTGCGCCGGGGCATTGCCGGGATCACTGCGGGATTGCCGCGCGAGGGCCTGCCGGTGGTGGTGATCCATGGCCTCGACGACGGCCTGATCCCGCCGGCGTTCACCAGCGCGCCGTACGTCGCCAACGCACGGGCGGCCGGCCGTGACGTGCGCTACTGGCAGGTGCGCAACGTGCAGCATTTCGACGGCTTCCTCGGTCTGCCCGACTACGCCGCGCGGTACCTGCCGCTGTTGCCGTACGTCTACGCCGCGCTCGATCGGGTGAGCGCGCACCTCGACGGCAAGGCCTCACTGCCGGCCGATGCGGTGATCGCGACCACGCCGCGTGGCGCGGCTACAGCGCTGGACGCCTCGCACCTGGCGATCCCGAAGTAACGCGGCAACGTCCCAGCCGTCGCCGCGCGCGGCGGGCTGCATCCACGTTGTGCTTGCCGGCATCACGCTGGCGCTGGCAGGCTGGCCTCCCGAACTCGCGGATCATCGGCCCATGACCACCCAACGCCCCAAGCCGCGCCACTTTTCCATGATCCGCGAGTTCCACCTCGCCGACTGGTTCACCCTCGCCAATGCGTTCTGCGGCACCGGCGCGGTCTTCGCGGCGATGCGCTTCCTGCAGGAGGGCGTGGTCAGCGACCTGCTGATCGGCATGGCGTTGATCCCGCTCGCCTTCATCTTCGACGCGCTCGACGGCCGCGTCGCGCGCTGGCGCAACTCGGCCTCGACCCTGGGCCGCGAACTCGATTCGCTGTCCGACGTGATCTCGTTCGGCGTCGCGCCCGCCGCGCTGGCCTACGCCTGCGGCCTGCAGGGCGGCTGGGACTGGGTGGTGCTGAGCTATTTCGTCGGCTGCGGCGTCAGCCGCCTGGCGCGCTACAACGTCACCGCCGAGCAGCTGTCGGGCGACGACCACAAGGTCAAGTACTTCGAGGGCACGCCGATCCCGACCAGCCTGGCGCTGGTGATCGTGCTCGCGATCGCCGCGTGGCAGGGCGCGATCGGCGCCGACGTGTGGTTTGGGATGGTCCAGCTGGGACCGTGGCAGTTCCACCCGCTGGTGCTGATGTTCTTCGTTTCCGGCTCGCTGATGATCAGCAAGACGCTGCACATTCCCAAGCCCTGAGTGCCGGGCTGCCGCGTGGACGGCCCGCCATCCGGCGTGCCCACTGCGCGTTGCTATCATCGCGACAACTAATTGGAGGGTGCGATGGCCAATCATGGATTCGGGTCGGGCTGGTTTGGCGGCGCTGATGGCGGCGCCGGTGGCGGGCCGTTCGGGATGGGCGGGCCTTTCGGAATGGGCGCGGTACCCGGTGCCCCAGCCGGCGGCTTCGGCACGGCAGGCCTGGGGTCCAGCGATCTCGACGCGCTCGCGCGCCAGTACTGGAGTGCATGGGGTGAACAGTTGCGCGCCGCCGGCGCACCCGCGCAGCCAGCCGCGCCCGGCTGGAACGAGGCAATCGGCTGGTGGTCGCAGCTCGCCCGCGGCGGCCGCACCGACACCAACGACATGCTGGACCGCTTCAATACGCAGGCGCGCGGCTGGTTCGCGCAGATGCAGCAACTGGCCACGCAATTTTCCGGCAAGGACAACAGCCCGGCCGACATAGTCCGCGTGTGGAAGCAGTCGCTCGGCGACAATCCGTTCGCGAACGTGCTGCAGGGGATGCAGGGACCGGGACAGCAGGGCATCGAGCAGTGGCTTGAACAGGTCGGGCCGTATCTGCAGTCCATGCAGCAAGGCGGAAAGGGCCTGCTCGGATTGCCGACGTTCGGTCTTACCCGCGAGCACCAGCAGCGCTGGCAGCAGATGGCGCAGGCGCACCTCGACCACCAGCAGCACAGCAAGGCCTACCACGACCTGTTGGGCGAGGCGGGCAAGAAGGCCTTCGAGCGCTTCGAGGACAAATTGGCCGAGCACAGCGAGCCGGGCCGACAACTCGGCACCGCCCGCGCCCTGTTCGACCTGTGGATCGATGCCGCCGAAGAGGCTTACGCCGAGATCGCGCTGTCGCCCAGGTTCCGCGAGGTCTATGGCCAATTCGTCAACTCGCAGATGAGGGTGCGCGCGGCGCTCCAGCAGGAGATCGAGGAGACCTGTGGCCTTTTCGGCATCCCCGGCCGCACCGAGGTCGATGGCGCGCACCGCAAGATCGTGCAGTTGGAGCGCGAGTTGCGCCGCCTGCGCGATGCGGTCGAGCGCGGTGCCGGAGCCTCTGCCGCCGCGGAGCGCGCGCCCGCAGCACCGTCCGGGCCGTCCAGGACTTCATCGGCCGCAGCCAAACCAGCACGTGCTGCCCGCAAGGCGGCTCCGGCTGCGCCTGCCGCTGTCAAGTCCGCGAGCGCCGAGCCTGCGCCAGCCAAGCCCGCGCCAGCCAAGAGCGCTCCTGGCAAGCGGGCATCAGCCAAGCGGGCCTCGCCCAAGACTGCTCCCGCCAAGCGAGCCGCCGCAGCGAAACCGGCAGCAGCGCCGCCCGCTGCCAAGCGCAAGCCGGCCGCCAAGCAGGCGAAGGCCGCTGTAGCCCGTGCGCCAGCCATCAAGCGCATCCCGGCGGCTGCCGCCAAGCGCAAGCGCTGATAACAGGACCACCCCATGACCGGACCACTGAACTTCACCGCCGAATCGCTGGCGCAGGAAGCCCGCAACACCCAGGCCAAGCTGCAGGCGGGCCTCAGCACGCTGCAGGCCGTTGGCGACGTGCATTACGGCGCTACCGCCAAGGACGAGGTCTGGCGCGACGGCAAGGTCGTGCTGTACCGCTTCCGTGGCGACACGGTCGCCGGCGGCCGCGCGCCGACAGCCACCGTGCCGCTGCTGATCTGCTACGCGCTGGTCAACCGCCCGTACATGGTCGACCTGCAGGCCGACAAGTCGATCGTGCGCGGCCTGCTGGAGCGGGGCGAGGACGTCTACCTGCTCGACTGGGGCTACCCGGACCGGTCCGACCGTTACCTCGATCTCGAGGATTACATCCAGCGCTTCCTCGGTGGCGCCGTCGACCACCTGCGTCGCGTCCACGACCTCGACGCGATCAACGTGCTCGGCATCTGCCAGGGCGGCGCATTCTCGCTGTGCTACGCCGCGCTGAATCCCGGCAAGGTCCGCAACCTCATCACCATGGTCACGCCGGTCGACTACCACACCGACGACAACATGCTGTCGAACTGGACCCGCGACATCGACGTCGACCTGATGGTCGACACGATGGGCAACATCTCCGCCGACACGATGAACTGGAGCTACCTCACGCTGAAGCCGTGGCGGCTGCTGGTGCAGAAGTACGTCGGGCTGGTCGACATCCTCGATGACAAGCGCGCACTGGAAGACTTCCTGCGCATGGAGACGTGGATCTTCGACTCGCCCGACCAGGCCGGCGAAGCGTTCCGCCAGTTCATCAAGCAGTTCTTCCAGGGCAACGGCTTCGTCAAGGGCGGCATCGACATCGGCGGCCGCGAGGTGCACCTGGGCGACGTCGACATCCCGGTGCTCAACGTGTTCGCCGAGCAGGACCACCTGGTGCCGCCGGCGTCGTCGAAGGCGCTGCGCGACCTGGTCGGCACCGACGA
>Ga0209640_10002390_pt1 | contig 16336 bp, 13 predicted proteins | sample RifCSP10_1_FD_184018 | JGI IMG/M metagenome (GOLD analysis project Ga0209640, IMG submission 184018) | Soil microbial communities from Rifle, Colorado - Rifle CSP2_sed 10_1 (SPAdes) (version 2) | ecosystem: Environmental > Terrestrial > Deep subsurface > Rock core/Sediment | place: Rifle...
ATGAATGTCGGGTTTGATGGACAGGAGTCCGAATGTCTCGTGCGCAGGGATGCGCAGGAGAGACGGCGCTGCTCAACCCGACCTACATTTGATATATACAGACTACGGGTGGACCGCCAATATGGCCAGATAGATGGCGACACCGACGACGAATACCAGCAGATCCCAACCCAGAGATCGTTTGACGACGGAATAAACCGCGCCGCGCCGGTTCGCCGACCACATATCCAACAGAGCAAACAAGCCCAGGCTGATGAAAATCAGCAGCGAAGCCAGATCGCCATTGGCGAACAAGTGGGCGATAGCCCAGAGCGTGACGCCCCATAACATGGGATGCCGGGTATAACGTTTGCTATTGCCCGGTAGGTACGCGGCTACGATCAACACCAGCGCCGGTAACATTAATATATAGGTAACAGTTAACCCCCAGGCCGGGGGTTGCCAAAGCGGTAGCGAGGCTGCCTGTTGTTTGCCGATGATTATCAGGCCCAACCCCAGTAAAGCGACCAGACCGAACAGACCTTTATAAGGATATAACCCCAACCGGCGGATCAGTCCTTGCCGGGCGTTGGTATAAGTCGGCAGCAAGTGGCTGCCGAGGAAAATCACCAGACCGATGAGCAGTAGCTTCATGGATATACTTCCTCCCGTATTTCTGGAACAATTCATGGAAAGTGAAAAGCTGAAAGTATAAAGTGAAAAGTTAAGATTACTCATTATTTTCATTTGGTAGAAAGTAAATGAATATTGCAGGTTGGTCTGAATGAACTGAAACCCAACGTTTCATAGTTCCTTGTGGCAACCATGTTGGGCTTCCTGCGTTAGCCCAACCTACAAAAACTAGCACAATTCACAGATAGTGATTAGTTGAAAGTATAAAGTGAAAAGATATGATCGTTAATGATTTTATATTTGGTAGAAAATAAATGACTGACAATTTAACCCTTGATTTTACGCATCGCGAACAGAAACCGCTGCACGAATTCACCGAACAGGCGTATCTGGATTATTCCATGTATGTCATTCTCGATCGGGCCCTGCCGCATATCGCGGACGGCCTGAAACCGGTCCAGCGCCGGATCATCTATGCCATGTCCGAACTGGGCTTGAAGGCGGGGGCGAAATACAAGAAATCGGCGCGAACGGTCGGTGACGTGATCGGCAAGTTTCATCCGCACGGTGACAGCGCCTGTTACGAGGCCATGGTATTGATGGCGCAGGACTTCAGTTACCGCTATCCCCTCATCGATGGCCAGGGCAACTGGGGTTCGCTGGATGATCCCAAATCCTTCGCCGCCATGCGTTATACCGAATCGAAACTGAAGGCCTACACCGATACCTTGTTAGCCGAAATCGGTCAGGGTACCGTCGACTGGGCGCTGAATTTCGACGGCACCTTGAGCGAACCGAAACTGTTGCCGGCCCGGTTGCCCAACCTCCTGCTCAATGGCACCTCCGGGATAGCCGTCGGCATGGCCACCGATATTCCGCCGCATAATCTGAAGGAAGTGGCCGCGGCCTGTATCCGCCTGCTGGATGCTCCCCGCACCACCACACGGGAGTTGTGCGAAGACATCCAGGGACCGGATTTCCCCACCCGTGCCGAGATCATCACATCCAGAGAGGATATTTTGAATATCTATGAAACCGGTAACGGCACGGTGCGCATGCGGGCCGTGTGGGAGAAAGAAGCCGGCAATGTCGTTATCACTGCTCTGCCGTATCAAAGTTCCGGCACGCGCATCCAGGAGCAGATCGCCGCCCAGATGCAGGCCAAAAAACTGCCCATGCTGGAAGACCTGCGCGATGAATCGGATCATGAGAACCCGGTCCGGCTGGTGCTGGAACCGCGCTCCAACCGCGTCAACCTGGAAGACCTGATGTCGCACCTGTTCGCGACCACGGACCTGGAGCGGACGTGCCGGGTCAATCTGAACATGATCGGGCTGAACGGCCGGCCCCAGGTCAAGGACCTGCGCGGCATCCTGAAGGAATGGCTGGAATACCGGACGGAGACCGTGCGCCGGCGCCTGCGGTACCGGCTGGACAAGGTCGAAGCCGATATCCACCTGTTAAAAGGGCTGCTGATCGCCTATCTCAATATCGATGAGGTGATCGCCATCATCCGCAAGGAAGATGACCCGAAACCGGTCCTGATGAAACGCTTCAAGCTGTCCGACAGCCAGGCCGAAGCCATCCTGGATTTAAAATTGCGGAAACTGGCCAGGCTGGAGGAAATGAAAATCCAGGGTGAACTGAAAGAGCTGGAGACTGAGCGGAAATCCCTGCAACAGACGCTGGATTCCAGCCAGCGCCTGAAGACCCTGATCAAGAATGAGATCAAGGCCGATGCCGAAGCCTATGGTGACCGCCGCTGTTCGCCGATCGTCGAACGGGCGGGGGCCAAAGCTATCGATGAAACAGAACTTATCCCGACGGAAGCCGTGACGGTAGTGCTGTCGACCAAAGGCTGGGTCAGGTCGGCCAAGGGGCATGATATCGATCCGGCGTCCTTCAGTTACCGGGCCGGTGACGCTTTCAAACAGGCGGGCAAGGGCAAGAGCAATCAGTATTCAGTCTTTCTCGATTCCACCGGACGCTGCTACGCGGTGGCTAATCATGCCCTGCCGTCGGCGCGTGGTCTCGGCGATCCCTTGTCCAGCCACCTGAATCCGCCCGATGGGGCGACCTTCGAGGGTGTGATGACCGGCGAGGTGGACGCCACCTATATGCTGGCCAGCGATGCCGGTTATGGTTTTATGGCCAGGCTGGAGGAGCTATACACCAAGAACAAGAACGGCAAACTGGTCCTGAACACGCCGAAGGGCGCCAGGGTGTTATCGCCGGTCCTGGTGACGGATCCCACTCAGGGTTATATCGCCGCGGTGACCTCATCCGGACGCCTGCTGGTGACGGACATCAAGGAATTTCCACTGCTGGCCCGTGGCAAGGGTCTGAAGATTATCCAGATCCCGCCGGCGAAATTGAAAGCCAGGGAAGAGTTTGTGGTCGGCATTGCCGCCCTGGCACAGGGCGATGCGCTGATTGTGCATGCCGGGAAGCGGCCATTGACGCTGAAGCCGGAAATCCTTAAAAACTTTTATGGTGAACGCGGCCGGCGCGGCCTGGTATTGCCGCGCGGCTTCCGGCAGGTATCCCGGATCGAAACACAGAAGGCGTAGCAGGTTGTTGCTGTTACCTGTTTTTTGGCAGCCGTTCCGTATGTGTTCAGCTCTACTTTATCAGGCGCAAGGCAAACGGCACTCTGAAACTTTCGCCCTTCGATACGGCGATGGCGCCCATGACGCAAAATACAAGATTGACCAGCAAAATAGCCAGATTTATCAGAATACCGATACCAATAATGCTTAAAATTATACCGGCGAAACAGCCAATCAACGCAGTGATGGACCAGTTGAGAGCTTCCGTGCCCTGATCCAGCAGATACGCATCATCCTTTTTAATAAGGTAAAACACCAAACCAGGAATGAAGCTGAGGATAACCGTACCTACCCACATTAACACCGCCAGGTTTTTCGTTTCCTGGGATACTGCCGGAATAGTTTCGTTGTTCATGTAATATCTCCCACACGAATGTGACGATTTGAAGGCATCGTCACGATGCCTGACTGTAGCCAAACACCACATGCCGCTACGGAGCATTAACACAGAACTCAGTATAAATAAAAAAGCTACTACTAGTCGCGTTGATTTGCAACAAGTGCAAACGATACAATTAAAACAGGTGTGCCAGCGCCAGCAGGCGCCGTAATAATACCGCGACTCGGGGGTCGCCGTAAGCAGTATGTGCCTCCGTCTGTATCGCCAAAGGGGTCTCGGCCAGCCGGTGTACCTGTTGCCGGCTGCATTGGTAACAATCCATGTGCAAAATGACCAGTGCCCCCGGAGCGAACTGCCCGATTATGCACTCCTGCCGCCCGGTAGGGGCCTCACAGGTAATTACCGGGTCCCGGCTGCGCCGGCGATCGGCGGTGATATTCAGCACACGCTGGCCGCGAATCCAATTACCCTGGTAATCCGGCCAGGCCAGATTGACCGATTCCTCTGAGTTACCGGTATTGCCGATAATCAGTTCGACGCGGGCTGCGCAGGTATCCACTCTGTCCGGCAGGCAGGTCGCGAAAACCGTGTGCATATCGTAGACGATCTCCCGGCTGTAGGGAAAGATTAGTGCGCTAGCCGATAAGATCCCCACCGGAACCAGAACCATTACCAGAACGGCCCGGGTGCGGTGTTTACGAAATGCCACACGCAGGAAAACAAGAAAGGCTGTTTTCAGGCCCTGGATATCCATTTATTGATTTGCCTCAATACATTAGATATACGTAACGGGTAGATTCCAATTATATGCGCTGTACAGTGCTTTAATTCCAGTTTCAATTGCATGGTAACCGTCTTGGCTCAAATTAACCCGTCGCTGTCCGGCGGCAACCAGTTCACTACTGTATCCCCGTTTGCCGGTCCGGCTCAACCATCCATGTCGCGCTAGGTCACTACCCACATGCTTACCGCGGAATCGGCTCTCGCGCTTTTCGTCATGCTGGCGATCTCGAGCCTGTCGCTGTTCATCGCCCAGCGGCTCCGTATTCCGCACACGGTCTTCCTCGTTGCAATCGGCATAGTTCTTGGATTTCTCTCGGTATTTCAATACCTCAATTTTCTGACACAGTTTACGCTTACGCCTGAATTGCTGTTTTTTATCTTTCTGCCGATTTTAATCTTCGATTGCGCTTACAACATCAACATCCGGCATCTCACCCACGACGCGGTAATTATCTCATTACTCGCAGTCGGGAGTTTGCTGGTATCGGCATTCCTGATCGCGGTCGGAATTTATTTTGTCTTTGACCTGATCGGTCTCGACATTCCGTTCATCCTGTTACTGGTCTTCGGCGCCATCATTTCCGCGACCGATCCGGTGGCCGTAATGGCGCTCTTCAAGGAATACGGCGCCCCCCGCCGCCTGTCACTGATATTTGAGGGTGAGAGTATTTTTAATGACGGTACGGCAGTAGCGCTGTTCCTGGTAGTGCTGGCAATAGCGAAATCCGGCGTGTATGGCACGACCGATATTCTCCATGGCGCGGCCGCCTTTACCGGCATGGTCATCGGTGGGATCGCGTTCGGTCTGATTTTCGGTGGCGTTTTCGCAAAGGTGATCGGTTATACACGCAGCAATGAGTTCGCCTGCATCACCCTCACCATGGTACTCGCGCACACGACCTTTATCTGTGCTGAATTGTTTACGAGCTATGTACGGATCGCAGGGATGCAAATACCCATATCCTCCATCATCGCAACGACGACTTCATCATTACTCATGGGCAACTACGGTCGCTACAAAATCCCGGTGCAGGCGTCCGGGTTTATCGCGCGCTACTGGAGCCACTTTGCGTTTCTGTCGAACTCCCTCATCTTCCTGATGATCGGTATGTTCGTGATCCGGCTGCCGGCCGCGGCCCCCGAACTGTTTATCCCAATTGTCATTTTGATCCTGATCGTGGCAGGGGCACGCGCTGTGTCCATCTATCCGATTGTCAGCCTGTTCAATATATTCTCCAGGAGGGAAAAGCATGTGCCGGTAGCGTGGCAGCATGTGCTCGCCTGGGGCAGCCTGCGCGGGGCCCTGGCGGTGACCATGGTTTTGATGATACCGGAAACACTTACTTTCCCCGGCTGGAATTACGAGTTCACTCCAAAGGAACTGGTACTGACATTCACCGTGAGTTGCATCTTCGCCACGCTCTTCATCAAAGCCACGACCATCCGTGGCTTCATGCGGAGACTGAAACTCAATACCTTCACACTGGCTGAGGATATCAATCAACAGGAGATACTGGTTTATATCTATGCCGCCGACATCACGAAATTGCAGGAAGCGTTCGTTAATGGCAACATCGACCTGCAGACCCACCAGAAACTACTAGCCGCCAAACAGGGCCAGCTTCAGGCAACCCTGGAAAAACTTCGCGGCATAGCAATGGACCCGGTAATTATCGAAAAGGTGGTGAGGCTGCATGCGATCGGCATCGAACGCAAACGTCTGAAAGAGATATTCACTGCCGATGAGGTGCCGGAAGCCGTGATCAAGCTCATTATGGCCAAACTGGACTATCAAAGTCACGCTATCGAATACGATATCTACGATGAAAACGTTTACGAACACGGACACACACAGGATGTATTCGAGCGGCTGGCCGCGCTGTTGCACAGGGTTTTAGGCAAGTCCCCAACGCCGGAAGAAAAAGTAGCGACGAATTATCTCTACCACCGGGCGCTGTTGATATTGTCACGCAGAGTTATCATGGAGCTGGCGACCGTGAAAAGCTGTTTTAAATCAGGACTCGATCTGCCGTATGCCGCTATCAATAAAATAACCGCCTTGTACGGTAAATACCGTACGGACGCAGTGCGGATCCTGGGCGAGATCAGGGCCGCGTATCCTGAACTGGTTGCGGAGCTGGATATTAAACTGGGCTACCGGCTGCTGTATCAGAATGAATCGATGTTGCTCGACAATCTGCGGGAACGCGAGATGGTGACGCCCAATATTTCATTAGCCCTTGCCAATCTTTTTGCGTCCGAAAATCAGCAACAGCACTGATTGCCACCGGCGTTTCGTCGGATTTCAGATGAAACTGCGCCCTCGTAATTCATCCTTGAGATAGGCATAGTAGATGGGTGCTGCAATAAGGCCGGCGATCCCGAAGGCAGACTCCATGACCAGCATCGCGATCAGCATCTCCCACGCGCGTGCCCGTATGTGACTGCCAATGATGCGCGCATTGAGGAAATATTCCAGTTTGTGGATGATGATCAGATAGGCGAGCGAAATCATCGCCACCGACAGGGACTGGCTCAGGCTGACAATGAAGATCGCCGTATTAGAGATGAGATTTCCTACTATGGGAAGTAATCCAGCGATGAAGGTAACACCGATGAGGGTTTTGGTGAACGGCAGTTCAATCCCGAACAACGGCAGGACCACGGTCAGATAAAATGCGGTGAACAGGGTGTTGATTGTTGATATCCACACCTGGGCGAAAACCACGCGGCGAAAGGCGATGCCCAGGCGCCGGGCGCGCGCCGCCATGGCCACGGTCAACGGTCCCCGCTCCCGCCCGATTACGGCGGTTTCCAGCGACAGCAGGGCGCCGATGACCATCCCGATCAGGATATGGGCCAGCGCCCGTCCCAGCCCCGCACCGGCCACCTGAAATGCATCCGCATGACTGCGCAGCCAGTTCACCAGGGAGGTTTGCAATTCATCCGCATCTTCCGGCAGATACTGTAACAGCCACGCCGGCAGGCGTTCGCGCGCGCCCTCGATGATTTCGGCCATGCGCTGGATCAATGCCGGGATATCCTCGCCGCTGCCGCGCAGCAGGGCGGCGATGCCGAAACCGGCCATGGTGATCAGGGTGATCACCGCGGTAGCGATCAGCGCTACCGCCAGCAGCCGCGACCATTCGCCGGCCGGAGCCCGCAATTTCGGGACCAGCACGTGCACGAGCGCGTATACCAGCAAGCCGGCGAGCAGGGCGGCGAGCAGTTCGAGATGCAGGAACAGCAGCAGCGCGGCTGGGAATACACACAGGCTGGCCAGCTCGAAACGTGTCAAGGAAGCGTTGTTCATAATTATTAGTATACCGGCTTTGCGGCTGCTGCGGTTATGGAAAAAAAGCCGGGCAAGTCCGGCTTTATATTTAAATACCTGAACGGATTAGGGCGAGGAGTAAGAATTATCCGTTCAGATAGTTTAACGGCGGCCGTTGAGGAAACTTTAACACCCGCCCGGTTATCGTTACAAAACCGGTATTTTATAGGGCGCCCCGGGCACTTCCTGCACCAGTCTCGGCACCAGGTATCCGGGCAGTTGCCGGCGCAATGTTTCCTGCAGCGACCGGGCCGTCTCGATCGCCACTTCAAAATGACCGGCCCCGGCGACCTTGTCCAGCACATGCAGATAATAGGGCAGTACACCGTAATGAAACAGCCGTTCATACAAGGCGGTCAGCGCACCGGCATCATCATTCACGCCTTTCAGTAACACGGTCTGATTCAGCAGGGTGATCCCGCTGGCGCGGATCCGGTCAAAGGTCATTCCGACCAGTGCGTCGATTTCCTGCGGATGATTGCAGTGATTGACGAGTACGGTGAGCAAATCAGTCGCAGCCAGGATTTCCAGCAGGGCGTCCGTGATGCGGCTGGGAAGCACCGAGGTGACGCGGGTATGTATTCGTAAACGTTTGAGATGTTTGATCTCGCCCAGCAGGTTAAGCAGATGATCTAACTTGTCATCCGCCAGCATTAACGGATCGCCACCGCTAAGTATGACTTCGGAAATGCTGTGATCGTTACGGATATAGTCCAGGGCCGGGCCCCAGGCGTTTTTATTGGTCTGGTTGTCGGCATATGGAAAATGCCGCCGGAAACAATAGCGGCAGTGGATGGCACAGGCGGCGGTTGTGATCAATAAGACCCGGCCGTGATATTTGTGCAGCACACCCGGCGCTGCCTGTTGTCGCAATTCCTCGAGGGGGTCAGCGCTATAGCCCGGCTGCGGCTGATCTTCTGCTACCAGGGGCAGCACCTGTTTTAATAACGGATCGCCGGGATCGCGGCTGCGGATATTACCCAGAAAATGCGGGGGGATCCGCACCGGGAAGGTCTGCAGGGAAGCACTGGCGATGGAAATTTCCGCTGCCGGCAGTTCCAGCCGTTCCAGCAGTGTGACCGGATCCCGGATGGATTGTTGCAATTCTGTTTGCCATCTCGATATTTGCATACATTACCCGCAAATTGCACCAAGGCGCTTATTTTAGAGCTGATTAGCTTATCAGATTATGAAATAGCTGATTTATCCAATTTCATGATAATTTCCCGTTACTGCTATTCGCGCCCTCGCTTGTTCTGGCCTCCGCAAAACGCACAAACTCCCTCAACCATATAAATTGATATGCTTTTAGTCGTGAGCACATTTTGCGGAGGCCAGCCCAGCGCGGTTTTGCCCATGGAAGGGCTTATGTCGCGAAGACAGGAGTCGGGAGCGACCATCACGATTCCTTGGTGCATTTTGCGGGTTCAGGTATCATACGCGGCCTTATCCCGTTACTGCATAACTTTTCAGGTTAATCCGGCCAGAGGTTCATGCGGGACGGGTTTATTTTATTGCACTGGAAAATCTTATGGCGACATTTGGTACGAATGAATTCAAGAACGGCATGAAGCTGATGATCGACGGGAATCCCTGTTCCATCATCGATTGTGATTTTGTCAAACCCGGCAAGGGCCAGGCCTTTGCCCGGGTGAAACTGCGTAATTTAAAGTCCGGCCGGGTGTTGGAAAAAACCTATAAATCCAACGAATCGGTGGAAGGTGCGGATGTCGTTGACATGACCATGCAATACCTCTACTCGGACGGCGAGCTGTGGTATTTCATGGATCCGGAAAGCTACGAGCAGCACATGGCTGGAGAAGCAGCCATGGCCGATGCCGGGCAATGGCTGAAGGGCGAGGAGATGTGTATTGTGACTTTGTGGAACGGCACGCCGCTGGTCGTGATGCCTCCCAATTTTGTCATACTGGAAATCACTGAAACCGATCCCGGCATCAGGGGCGATACCGCGACCGGTGGAACCAAACCAGCCAAGCTCGAAACCGGGGCCGTGGTCAAGGTGCCGCTGTTCGTGGAACAGGGGGAAAAGATCAAGGTAGACACGCGCACGGCCGCCTACGTCAGTCGCGCTAAAGGTTAATTAGTAGAATTTATAAGTAACCAAAATACGTAGAGATTGCCATCTCTTTTCAGGATTTGGCTAATCACCCCTGTAACTGCTTGACGAATCTTTCCAGCACCGCATACGGCTGGCAGCCGACGACGATTTGGTTTTTCGCCAGGAACGCCGGTACGCCGGTGATGCCGGTGGCATAGGAATATTGCCAGTCCTTGTCTACCTGGGCGCGGTAAGTTCTTTGCTCCAGGACCTGCCGGGCCTGCCCGGTATCCAGTCCAATGCTTTCGGCGATCTCCACCAGCACATCGATTAGGCCGATGTTACGGTTGGCAACGAAATAGGCTCGGAACAGGGCCATGTGAATGGCGTCGCCGCCGGCCTGGGTCTCCGCCCATTTCCCCAGCTCCTGCGCCAGCCGGCTGTTGTAGGTCATGGATCGGTCGCCGTATGTCAGTCCGGCCGCCGCCATGCGCTCGTTCATGGCGCGATGCATGCCGGCGAGATCGCGGCCCTTGAATAAATCAGCCAGCGCGAGGCCCGCGAGGGGCGTGTCCGGATGCAGGGGGAAGTGTACCCAGCGTATTGTTACGGGATAATTGGCTTGCAGTTTTTCAATACTGACCGTACTGAGATAACACCAGGGTCAGATATAGTCGCTGAAGATCTCGATAAGCAGTGGTTGCTGTGTCGGCGCCGGCATAAGCATACCTGTCGTGATTTGATGTTGCCATACTATCGTGATTCACGCGGTCTGGCTAATGCTTCTGAGGTTCTATCTGTTAAGAGTAAATCCGGTTACTATTATCGAAACTCAAATTATCTATCCACAATCACAATGACGACTACCACTGACAACTGGCGTCCCACGGCCACCAGGGCTATGCTGGAACAGCGCGCCGGCCTGCTGGCGCGGATCCGCGAGTTCATGGCCCGGCGGTCGATACTGGAAGTGGAAACCCCGGTCCTGAATCCCGCCGCCAATCCCGATCCCAATATCGCCAGCCTCGCCACCATGGTGAGTTTGCCATTCGGCGCGGAAGCGAACAGGTATTACCTGCACACGTCGCCCGAGTTTGCGATGAAACGGCTGCTCGCGGCCGGTTCCGGTCCTATCTACCAGATCACCAGAGTGTTTCGCGATCAGGAGGCGGGCCGCATCCATCAACCCGAGTTCACCATGCTGGAATGGTACCGGCCCGGATTCGATCACCAGGCGTTGATGGATGAAATGACGGTACTGTTGACCGAATTAAGACTGACAGAATGTATGCGACTCCCTTATGCAATGGTATTTGAGGATCACACCAGCCTGAACCCGCATACCTGCAGCCTGCAGGCGTTGCAGGAGCGTGCCCATATGCTCGGCTTGCAGTCGCCGACTGCCGACCGATCGTTGTTGCTGGATGTCATTTTCAGTCATGCCGTGGCGCCGAACCTGGGTCTCGCGCAGCCGCTGTTTATTTATGATTATCCGGTATGTCAGGCGGCCCTGGCCCGGATCCGGCAGGCCGACATCGCCGTGGCCGAGCGTTTTGAGCTGTTTATCGGCGGCATGGAAATCGCCAATGGCTATCATGAACTCCGTGATGACACTGAGCAGGCACAAAGATTTGCACAGGAGAATGCGGTACGTAAGCAACGCGGGCTGACGTTGATGCCTGTTGATGATCTGTTACTGGCGGCGTTGCGGCACGGTTTGCCTGACTGTGCCGGCGTGGCGCTGGGTCTGGATCGGTTGCTGATGACACTGACCGGTAGTCAGGAACTCAAGGATGTCCTGGCTTTCCCGGTGGCGCAAGACTGATGGAGACAGCCGCTGATATCCTGTCGGATCAAGGGCCGGTGGCGGCACTGGTAAACGGCTTCCGGGCGCGGCCTCAGCAGCAGGCCATGGCGGAGGCCATTACCACGGCCATACAGGAGCATAGCTCGCTGATCTGCGAAGCCGGCACGGGCACCGGTAAGACCTTCGCCTATCTGGTGCCGGCCATCCTGGCGGGCCGGAAAGTGATTATCTCCACCGGCACCCGCCACCTGCAGGATCAGTTGTGCCAACGCGACCTGCCACTGATCCAGCAGGCCCTGAAGGTCCCGATCAAGATTGCCTTGCTGAAAGGCCGTGCCAATTATTTATGCCTGCAACGCTTGCACCAGTTCGAGCAGGATACCGGGTTTCTGAACAAAACCGGCATCGCGCAACTGGCTGATATCCGGTACTGGTCGCAACGCACCGACAGCGGCGATCTTGCCGAATTGACCGATATCCCGGAAGACGCGCCGGTGCGTTATGCGGTGACTTCGACCGTGGAGAATTGTCTGGGCCAGGAATGTGGCTATTACAGCGATTGCTATGTCTTCAAGGCGCGGCAGCAGGCGAACGAATCGGATCTGGTGGTCGTAAACCATCACCTGTTTCTGGCGGACATGGCCCTGCGGGAATCCGGCTACGGCGAATTGCTGCCGGCAGCGGCGACGGTGATCTTCGATGAAGCGCACAAGTTGCCGGAACTGGCCTCGGAGTTTTTCAGCAACGTGCTGAGCAGCCGGCAACTCCTGGAACTGGTACGCGACAGCCGGGCGGCCTATTATGCCGAGGCCGCCGATCTGCCGGAATTCCTGGAATTGCTGGCGGCAGTGGAGAAGGCGATATTCGATTTACGCCTGGCATTCGGCGGCAAGGATCTGCGCAGTGCCTGGCCTCTGTTAAGCGGTAATACCGCCGTGCGGCAGGCGCTGACGCACCTGCTGAAAAAAGGCCACGACCTGCATCAGGTGTTGGAGGAATTCGCCAACCGTGGTAAGCAACTGGATCACTGTTACAAACGCATCAGCGGTGCCCTGGACCTGCTGGATGTTTTTGCCGAAAGCGGCCGGTCCGATGCCATCCTGTGGATGGAAACGCGCGGCCAGGGTTTGCTCCTGTATCAGACGCCGCTGGATATTGCGCCACTGTTCCGGAGCCGGATCGAAGCAACCGGTTGCCACTGCATTTTTACGTCCGCAACCCTTTCGGTGAACGGTGATTTCTCGCACTTCGCCGCTCAATTGGGTATACCTGACGTCCGCGCCGAGACCTGGGACAGCCCCTTCGATTACCGGACCCAGACCTTGTGTTATCTGCCGGAGGGCATGCCCGATCCGCGCGATGCGGCCTATACCAGTCTGGTCATAGACAAAGCCGTGCCGCTACTGCAATTGACCAAAGGCCGGGCCTTCCTGTTATTCACCAGTTACCGGGCCCTGAATATTGCCGCTAAACTGATCGCCGGCAAACTCGATTATCCGATCCTGGTACAGGGCGACGCACCGCGGGCGGAGTTGCTGGATAAATTTCGCAGTGGGAAACATTCGGTCCTGCTCGGCACCAGCAGTTTCTGGGAGGGCGTCGATGTGCGGGGCCAGGCATTGTCCTGCGTGATCATCGACAAACTCCCGTTCGCCGCGCCGGACGATCCGGTGCTGCAGGCGCGCATGCAAAAACTGGAGGAGCAAGGCGGCAATCCGTTCATGGAATACCAGTTGCCGGAAGCGGTGATTACCCTGAAGCAGGGGATAGGCCGCCTGATCCGGGACAATGATGATTACGGTGTCTTGATGTTATGTGATCCGCGGTTGCATACCCGATCCTATGGCAAAATCTTTCTGAAAAGCCTGCCGGATATGGTGTACACGCATGAATTGTCCGAGGTTGAGAAATTTTTTACGGCGCATGAGAATAAGAACTGACAGTTAGCATCACGGGAATATAATTATTTCCCCTCCCCCTTTGGTCCAACGAAGTTCGCCCAAAGGGGGAGGGACATGGAAGTCCCTCCACAAAGGGCCAGGGTGATGGAATACTAATTTAATAAGCCCTCATCCCATCCTTCTCCCATTGGGAGAAGGGAACGCATATACTGAATTTCATGCAAGCCTTTGGGGGGAATGCCAATGCTGAAAATCGATCTTTTTAATCACATCTGGCCGGTGCCGTTTTATGAAAAACTGAAACGGGCGCTGGGTCCGATGGTCGATATAACCCGCCGCAGCGAGGCCGTGCCGATGATGACGGATCTGGCGGAACGCTTCCGGGTCATGGACAGGTTCGAGGATTATCAGCAGGTCCTGTCGCTGGCGTCGCCGCCGCTGGAGTTAATCAAGGATCCGAAAGTCAGCGCCGAACTGGCGCGAGTCGGGAATGACGGCATGCAGGAGCTGTGCGTTAAATATCCGGAGCGTTTCCCCGGCTTCATTGCCTCCTTACCGATGAATGATCCGGACGCCGCGGCTGCAGAAATACGCCGGGCGGTAGAAGACCTGTGCGCCCTGGGCGTGCAGATCTTCACCAATGTCGCCGGTAAACCCCTGGACGCACCGGAATTCCGGCCCGTGTTTGAGATGATGGCGGCGTATGACAAGCCCATCTGGCTGCACCCCACGCGCGGCGCGAATTTTCCCGACTATCTGACTGAGACCAGATCCCTGTATGAGATCTGGTGGACTTTCGGCTGGCCTTACGAGACCAGTGTCGCTTTGGCCAGGCTGGTGTTTGCAAAGATCATGCAGGAACTGCCAAAGCTGAAGATCATTACGCATCATGCCGGTGGTATGGTTTCGTTTTTTGAAGGCCGGGTGGGACCGGGCTGGGACCAGTTAGGTGCGCGTACTTCCAGCGAAGATTATTCCGTATTATTGAAAGAATTATCGCAGCGGCCGGTTGATTATTTTCGCAGATTTTATGCGGACACGGCCACTTTCGGATCGCGTGCGGCACTAGTCTGCGCCCTGGAGTTTTTCGGTGTGGACCATGTCGTCTTCGCTTCGGACGCCCCGTTCGACCCGGAAAAAGGCCCGATGTATATCCGTGATACCATCAAGGTCATCGACAGCCTGGACATCAGCGATGCGGACCGGCGCAAGATTTATCACGGCAATGCGGCAAAACTGACGGGGTTATCAGTTAAAAGTTAAAAGTGAAAATTCAAAGAAAAATGAATTTGCCGCAACAATCGATATAGTTCATGATGGAATTGGCCGTCAACTATAATTCATACCTTAATGAGTAATACCATGCTTGATAAAACCAGAATTGGCCTCGTTGAGGCCATGCGCCGCTTTGCGATGTCCATATCCATTATCTCGACCAGCGATGCCCATGGCCATCATTATGCCATGACCGCGACGGCGGTGGTCTCCGTGTCCCTGAATCCGGAATCGATGCTGGTTTGCGTAAACAAGAATACCCTGTTCAGTTCCGTCGCCACCGGCGCGGATAATTTCGCCGTGAATCTGCTGACTACCGACCAGATCGCCCAGTCCAAGGACTGCGCCGGCGGGTTGCCACAGGACAGCCGCTTCAACGATAGGGAGTGGGAAGTCCTCGATACTGGCGAGGCAATCCTGAAAAATTCCCAGGCCAATATCCTGTGCCGGAAGTGCAAGATGCTCGAACATGGCACCCACACTATCCTGATCGGCGACGTTTATAACATCCTCATTAACAACACCATCGATCCGTTAATTTACATGGATGGGAAGTACGGGAAGTTTAAAGAGGTTAAATAGCCACAAGCTACTAGCAACAAGCTACAAGTAGCAAGCGTAGCCCGGATGGCATGAAATGGAATCCGGGGAAAGTGGTGGGATGAAATCGAGTTTGATGTGAATGAGCGTGAGATGATTCCCTGGATTTAGCTGCGCTGCATCCAAGCTACGATCTCTAAAAACGCGACTGGAAGAAAAGCATCCCGGATGGGTTAGAGCGGCCGGCAACATGTCCAGCGTCAAGTCTGTTTATGATACTCGCCTGCGCCATCCACTTATTCTGTTGGTAACGCCATGCAGCCTCGAATGCGATCTCTCGACCTGAAGGTGTAAGTGAAAACTGCTTATTTTCTAAGACCGGTAGTTTGCTTGCCAGATCGATGTGGGTAGCTACTTTGGCAGTTACTCTGGCATTTTCGACACGCAATGGTTGTGTTATCCCGAGAATCCAACTGCTATTCTTGAAACCGGGATCCCGACCGAGCAGTTGTACTGTCCATGATGTCGAAATAAAATTGTTGATAGGGTTGAAGTAGGATGCTTCCTCCATCTTTTCCACCATAGTCACACCAGACTCGATATGACCTTCAATACTGATGAATGGTGATAATCGATAATTTCCATTCAGTGTTATAAACCCGGTCGTTGAACCATTCCCAATCCCAAAACCGCCTGCACCACGACTTCCCAATACCGAAGCTTCCTCGAACATCGCCCCAAACCGAACGTCAATGACAGCATCATTAAATCCATGGATTAGCTGAAACGCACTGACAAAGCGGTTTTGTTGTTCACGTAGAACTGGATTAGGGTGGTAGGCAACACCCTCTATCGAATCCATATCTATCCCAACCGCAAATTTTGTTTGTTGTGATACGTTATAACTGGTGGTTGCAAAGACTCCATTCGATGCTAAAAAACCATGTTGTATGCTAAGCGTCTGAGGTTTGAATTGCTCCTGTTTCCGATTATTGAGCAGCGACGCCAGGCTCAAGCCCGTGCCCAAATGCCATTCCCAACCCATGGAATTACCCTGCAAAGCAAATGCTGTCAGT